>Ga0207120_1019_pt3 | contig 39703 bp, 36 predicted proteins | sample Alteio_BWMinHeat_40_FD_153509 | JGI IMG/M metagenome (GOLD analysis project Ga0207120, IMG submission 153509) | Enriched cells from forest soil in Barre Woods Harvard Forest LTER site, Petersham, Massachusetts, United States -... | ecosystem: Environmental > Terrestrial > Soil > Temperate forest >...
GGTTTAAGCCAAAAGTAGCATTAGCACCAAGAGTTAAAGAACTGGCTGATGCCACCTTGCAAGAAATTCCGGTAATTGAAGGTTCATTTTTTCAGGATCTCTCAACGATGGATAAGCAAGTATTTAACTGTGTTCAAGAGCAATTTTTCTTTGCCGTTGATTATTTCTCTCGTCCGATGGCTGCGTTAGTATCTCGATTGCCGTTGCATAAGGACAGAATTGATATCATTCACAATATTGTGGAAGAGCATGGTGATTTTAATATCAATGCGTACCACTCAAATTCCTTCAGAGAGTTCTTAGGAACCATTGGTGTTACACAGGATCGTATGGAACAGGTAGTGCCAACGGCTCCAGTGACTATGTTCAACTATGCCTTGATGGGCGCATGTGCAGATGAGGATCCAATCATTGCAATAGCTTGCAATGGCATCATTGAATATGCCTTTGCGGATATTTCTGCGCTTCTTGCACAAAAAGTGGTAGAACGTGGCTGGGTGAAAAAAGAAGATTTAGTGCATTACAATCTTCATGCCGATCTTGATAAAGAACATGCGGAAGAATTCTTCAAAATCATCGAGCCATATATGGATAATCCAGAAAGTCGGGAAAAGATAATTTTGGGGCTACACCTAGGTGCTTACATCTTTAACCGCTTGTATGAAGATCTCTATGATAATGCCAAAACTCAACTATTGATGTAATTTCGTGTCTTGACAAATGTGTTCACTTCAGATTAAAACTGTATAACTCATACACTAAAAACAGGAGTGCTCATGTTTCATCGTTTCAATTGGCATACCATTCAAGTATTTGTAGTAACATATCTCGCTTACGTGGCATTGAATGTTGCTTGGTTTAGTTTTCTTATGAAAGATTTTTACCTAAAAAAGTTTGCTGGTGTTCTAAATGCCTCAGATGTTGAACTTGGTACATATTTCAAAATATTTTCAAATCCCCATCTACTGATTTTATTAGCATGGGTTTTAGTTGTTGTAGGTATGATCTGGTACGCATTACCATACAGCAAGGGCAACTATCAATGGGCGTTTATTTCAGGCGCGGTGTACGGACTTGTAGTTTCCGGCTCACACCAAATACTCAGCTTTGCGCTTATAGCTAACTGGCCGATAGAAGCTCTTTATTACGGTGTACCTTGGATGATGTTCGCGTGCGCAGTAACAACCGTTATTGCATTTTATGCAGCTAAAAAATTCGGATGTTTATATATGTGTTCTGATCAAGTAAAATAGGACACTTTTTTAAAGATAAACAGAATTTTGCTGCAGAAAATTTCTTACTCAAGAATGTTAGCAAGAAAAAACTAGATAATGTGAGCGAATAAGAAATCGTATGGCAAAAGACATTCTCGTTATCAACCCGCATCAAAAACTCTGCACATTTTCTGACCTGTGGTCTCCTAAAATTATAGCTGAACTCAATGATTCGTACGTAAAACTTGCCAAGGTACATGGCGAGTATGTCTGGCACAAGCATGATCATGAGGATGAGTTATTCTTTGTTATCAGTGGCGAGCTAAAAATAGAATTGCGAGACAAAGTTCTTGAGCTTCATCCTGGAGAACTCGTAGTGATCCCAAAGGGTGTTGAGCATCGCCCCGTGGCAGCCGGTGAAGTTTCTATTATGCTTATCGAACCTAAAAGCACGGTAAGCACCGGCGATGCACAAAATACTGCTGATAAAAAGTCTACACAGGGTGAATGGATTTAATCAGCCTTTGCCAAGGCTACAGCTCGCTGTGTCAGCCCCTTTAACGGATTAAAAAAACATCAATAAATCAAGAAGCACCCCAATACATATACTTCATTATCTTGTATTAACCTTTGACAAATTGTCGACAGTTGAAATTGACTGATCTAGAGTTGAGTTGTCGATACATTGTCACCTACTGAGATTAAACCGCTCCTGCGAGATTAAGGAGAGAAAATGATCAAAAAGGAATTGTATGAAACAATTACTCCGGACAACTGTGCTCTTATCATAATTGATCATCAGATAGGTTTATATACTGGTGTACGAGATATCCCCATCTTGGAGTTAAAACACAACATCGTTGGATTAGTAAAAGCTGCTCAAGTTTTTAATCTTCCGATTGTTGTTACAACAACGACAGAAAACATGTGGGGGCCAATGATTCCGGAATTGCAAGAAGTGGTGAAGGGGATACCTGTCATCCAGCGAACAACAGTGAATGCATGGGATGATAGCAACGTACGTGATGCCATTGAAAAAACAGGTCGAAAAAAACTGATTATGACAGGAATAACAACTGACGTATGTCTCGCTTTTCCTGCAATTACTGCGGTAGGAAAAGGTTATGACGTGTATGCCGTCGTTGATGCCTCAGGAGCATTCACCATTAAACAAGGTGAGCTTGGCGTGAGTCGCATGCTACAAGCGGGTATTAAGGTTGTTGGCTATTCAAATGTTATCGTCGAAATACTAAAAGATAATGCTGATCCCCGTGCCACCGAGGCTTATACGTGTTTGGATATGCCTTTTGCTAGTTTAGTGTATGGTTTGCATACCTACTTTTCAAAAAAATAAGGTGTTGTGTATGATTTTTTATGTTTCGCTTCTTGTACTCATTGTATCATCTATCAATGCTGAAATGTCATTTGGTGGCCAAACCATGGTAGCACCATTAAAAAAAGTTCTCGTTCGTAGGCCAGATGAAAGTTTTGCCGTTACTGATGTTAAGAAATGGCATTACACCGACGTGCCTAATTTAAAAGAAGCACAAAAAGAGCATGACGATTTTGTGGCGATCCTTAAAAAAGAAGGCGTAGAAGTAGTCTATCATGCAACAAGCTTGCCTGAGCTTGCAGATGCCATCTTTGTGCATGATCCAGTAATAATGACCAACAAAGGGGCTATTATATTGCGAATGGGGAAAATGCTGAGACGTGGAGAAGAAGAAGCGATCGAGAATACACTTACTGCGTTGGGCATACCAACATGGTACAAGCTACATGGTGATGCGACCGCTGAAGCGGGTGATATGCTGTGGTTAGATGAAACAACACTAGCAGTCGGACGTGGATTTAGAACCAATGATGAAGGTATACAGCAAATTAAAGAAGCTGTCTCGAGTCTAGGGGTTACGGTTATTGTAGTCGATCTGCCCTATGATCAAGGAGAGGAAGCCTGTCTGCACTTGCAATCATTGATTAGCTTAGTTGATTACAAAATGGCGTTGGTTTATAAAAAGTTTCTTCCCGTAGCATTTGTTAAATATCTTGAAAAAAATGGCTTTACGTTGATCGAAGTTCCTGAGCAAGAATATATGACGATGGGACCGAATGTTTTGGCAATTGCTCCCAAAGTATGTTGTACCATTGCAGGGAACGATGAAACCAAAAAAAGGCTCGAGTTGGCGGGATGCAAAGTTTATACCTATAAAGGTGATGAAATATCGTTAAAGGCTGAGGGCGGTGCAACATGTCTTACTCGCCCGTTATTACGCCAATAAGGAAACTTGAAGATTCACAGCAGTGAATCTATAGTTTGGAAGTACTGCAATATAACGTTATTTCAACATAATCTGTACAGTCTTTGTGCTCTAAAGAAAACCCCGATCAGGAGCAAACCTAATCGGGTATGAGCTTATTTCATGGATGCTTAGGTGAGCCTGTGTCAAAAGCTTGATTTATAAACCACCCATCTTTTCACGTATATACGTTGCTAGCTGTGTTCGGTATTTCTCGTTCTCATAAGTATTAAGAATCGTCAGTGAAGAACCAAATGCCGTGTCGATTTTTTCCACACTTTTCTTTGCCTTTTCTGTCTCATCATACTTACCCGCTTTATAAGCAGCCAAAACCACGTTCATAGCGTCCTGAAGCTGTTTTTTCTTTGGGCCAGGAAGATCGTTATACCTTGCTAGACCCCTCCTTAGGCCATCTACCAAGTTAACCGCGGCTCGCAGATTGCTTACTGTTCGTAGTTTGCCGAGGAAATCATTTTTCAGTGATAGATCAATAGCAGCTTGTACGTCATCAGGCCGTTTTACTCCGACTTCTGTGCCCCCGAGGTTCATTAACTTGTTATAGCGTGCTTGTAAATCCTTAAGAATGCCCTTACATGATTCCAGCCATGCATTATTATCAACTTTTGTGTATATCCCATCACTTAACTTTTCGAGCAGAGCTATCTCATCTTTGTTAATGAGCACAGCATCATTGTCAATATTACTGCCTCCTATTTTTCCGTGCGGTTTTATACTTTCATACTCATCTGTAAGCTTACGCGCTTCAGCAAAATAGGTTTGAAGTTTGTTGTGCAGTTTTTTCGCGTCTTGCTCTAATATATCGGCTTTTTGAGCCTCACCACGTTTCCTTAAAGATGCTATAATTTCTTGTACACGTGACTCATTTTGTGCAAACTCAGCAGGGGTTGATGCTTTCAATAATGTCTTAATAGTAAGATCGTCTGCTAAATTGTTCCAGGCTTGCCATAATTTATCGGCTACTTGAATATCATGTACGTATGCTATAAGCCCCTGCATACGTTCCTTATAAAGTGCAATCTTAGCAAGATCTGACTTGTTACGTATGAAATCCAATATGATATTGCATTCCGTAATAGCAAGCTTTTCTCGTAGCAGCTCCCAATCTTGCTGTAATTTCTCAGCTTTTTGAGTCTCACCAAGCGCGTTTAAAGAATCTATAATTTTTTGCATATCTGGCATATCCCTCTCAATCTCAGCAATGACTCGCGCAGTCAAAAAAGTGGAGCCCTTATTCATCAAAAGCTGGGCTTCAGATATCCCTGGTGCCCCTTCTGGAAAGAGACGCTTGAGGAGATAAGTTTGCCAGAAGCCCTGATCTAAGGCCGAATATTTTTTTTTAATTGTGTCTTTATGTTTGTTGTATGCCTCCCATCCGCCTTCCAGTAAGTCGTTGGTTATAGCGATTATTTCATTGATGCGTGCCTGTCCAGCCTCGTCTGTTTTGGCTTTTATACGTTCTATTTCCGCGATGAAGCCCTGAACATCAGAACGAGGTTGATCGGAAACATAGCGAGTAACAGCTTCCATTCTAGCGATCAGTTGCTGATAAGCTTCTTCGGCAGATATGACTTGAGCCGCTCCATATGCTATCTGGGTACCAATAAGCGCATAGGCGCCTGCCATAAGTACCAGTACTATGTAGTGTTTCTTCATAAACTATTCCCTTTTTATAACTGTTTTGTATCCCTTTTGGCATCCCGGAGGTCAAACAATAGTAGGCCCCCCTTTTCCTAGAAAATAGGATAGCAGGGTTGGAAATAAGAAAGCAATGGAATTGTTTCAGATAGGAAAATTTAATGATGATTGTTTCCTGGAGCCCCAGCTTAGTCATATGAATTTAGGTTAAAGGCTTCTGCCAATATCAGAAATGGAGGTCCAGTCATTTCTTTTATAAGCCCCGGTAGCATCGCGATAGATGGGATTGTATTTGGTGATTCGCCAACAGAACATAGAAATTGTTTACGTAGTTTTAGTGTCTTCTTCAAAACGCTTAACGTAGGTGGTGCGAAAATTCTAGCATTCATGCTTTGTTCTTTGCCAGAATGGGTATACACAAATTCGTGAATAAAAAGGAGTATTCGTTGATGAAAAAATATACCTTGATTGGAGTGTTGAGCGTAGGGATTCTCATTTTTGGTGGTTGTAGTCGAGAAGCTACTAAGCTTGATTGTGCGCATCTGCCAAAAGAACCAGCAAATTTAGGGCTTTTAAAGGAAGAAATTATCAAGTATCACGATTCGGGAGCATGGGACCGTGCGACGGCGTGTGTTGTCGAAGAAGCCAAGAAAACGCTCAAAAAATATCTACCTGTTGGTAAAAAACCGCTTGCGGTTGTTTTTGATATCGATGAAGCAATACTTACGAGCTGGGAGCTTATGCGCACCCTTGATTTTGGTTATAACCATGATCGTTATAAAGAATGGGAACTTGCGGCTAAATCAAAACCTATAGAGCCGATGCAAGATTTATATGCGTTTGTTAAGGATAATGGATTTACTACTTTTTTTATTACGGGCCGACGAGAAAATGAACGAGCTGCTACAGAACGAAATTTACAAGAAACAGGTTTTGGTGGTTGGAAAGAGCTTTTCCTAAAACCAATGGACTACAAAGGTACTACAGCAAGTGATTATAAATCTAAAGCGCGTGAAGCTATTAGAGAGATGGGATATACCATAGTTGCAAGCTTTGGTGATCAAGCAAGCGATTTCAGTGGTGATCCGAAAGCATTACATAATTTCAAGATATCAAATCCTGTCTATATCGTGCCGTAACCTTTACCTCGAGGTTTCACCCCCCACTCCCCCCAGGTTAAAAGATCATTTTCAGGTTCATATCAGGGATCTATCAGGCTTATAAACCTGAAAAGGTCCCTTTTTTGCTAAAAAAACCACTTTTTTTAACTAAAAGTTGAACCTGGAAAACACCTAGCCATATAATTTTTTATATAAAAACCATTGATTTCAGTCACTTTATAGTGATAGTATTCAATTAGGAGTTAATAATAACCGTTTAATCTTATAAGAAGGGATTCATAATGAAGAAACTCTTAATAGGCCTCTTGGCCCTAGGAACATTAAGTTTTGTTCCTGCAGCTGAAGCACGTTGTCGCAAGGCATGTGCACCAAAACCTAGATGTGCACCATGTGCACCACAGTGCGAAACTAAGCACTCAGAACAAATAGTGTACGAACCATGTACTAAGATGATTGAGGTCAAAGGTGTATGTCCTCATACAATTTACACAGATGTTACGACATGTGTAAAAGAATCTAAAAAATGTACTGGTCCTTGCTCAGCATCATGTGACAACGAAGTTGGCAAAGGCGGCGCATCAGACGAAGACATGGAGTAGTTTCTAGATTCAGATACGGCAGCAAAGTTAGCTGGATCTGATATAGAATTACATCAGAGATTACAAGGGGAGATTCTGTCTCCCCTTTGTCTTTGAAAAAAATCTGTTCGGTTTTTTCAAACTACCGGTTTTTTTATATTTTTTTAACGAGAACAGCGGTTCCATACGCAAGTATCTCTGTAGTGTTTCCGCATAAAATTGTTGGATCAAATACTTATCTGCAGCATGGTGTGAGTGTTACCTTAAAAATATACGGCGATGCAGCTGAGTCGGAAGGCGAATTGGTATGTGGCAACGTGCTTTGAACACCACCTATGATGTAGCCAATAACGGTTTTCCTTTTAATGTGGTCCAATTTTAAAACGCCATTGGGACACATAGGAATACCAGGCTCTGGTATGAATTTAGACCCGACGCCAAAAAGCAGTGGGTTTCCTGGATTTGAAGCGGTGGATAGAATGGTTGGAAATTGATTTGGTAATAAATAATGAGTGTATTGACCCTCTTTAGAGCGCTTGATTGCAGTGATGTGGTTAGTAAAAGGCAATTTGTCATCAGTCAAGAACGTGCCACCTTTAAAATATCCATGCGTAATCCCACCGAATAGGATGATGTACATGTCACCATGTTGTGTAAGCAATGGAATATGGGCGCCGTTGTAATTATTCATGCTTTGTTTAAAAGCGGTAGGAACAACATGTGGATCGAGCATGAACGTATCTCCATTGGCAGCAATTTCAATCGGCACGGTCCATATGCCAGTATTAAGTGTGAACACGCCAGATAGTGCTACAAAAGCTGGCGTATTTTTTCGTGTGCATCGTTGCATGATAGGAACAACATTGAAGTCGCGTCGACGATATCTAGGATCAGGTTTTGTTGGCTCCTGAATGGTTACCTTAAGATCTTTGCCATTATCCGAGATACGAAACCTTCGTACTTGATTGGTATAGGTGCCATTAGTTGTATCTTTATACGACCCAGCAAAATTGTGACCCATGATAAGCAACGTTGGGTTGTTGCCAATTTGATACATAGCACCGCCCGTTATTTGAAACACGGGGTCCGAAATTTGACGAATATACTGTGATGCTAGTTTAGGAGTGTGCGTGTTAGTTACCCAGTGCATGAGACCAGGAACATTAAGTGCGGTCAACATAGGTTTTGTAGAAAATGTTCCAGAATGTGTGTCGACACCGTAGCCACCGGTCATGTAGAGCACATTGCCTTTTTGATAGGACTGTGGACTGGTTACTGAAAGGCTGTCAATTTGTTTTTGCGTTAATCCTGATAGCGGATCATAGAGTGAACGTGTGTGTACTGTTTTTTTATGCAGGTCGATGACAAAAATGTTAGTGTTTTGTTTATTAGGCGGAAAATTATTGTTGTCGTTGTTAAAACCATGCAAACCATTGGTTCGCCCGGTGATCACAAGTACTTGTGATCCCAATTGAGCATACGCAGCCGATTGAATTCCTTGTGGTAACATAAAATCTGCTAATTCAACGCTGATTGAAAAGGGAAGATGACCATCAACAATAACCGGGGTGAGGTCAGGAGTCTGATTGTGTGCACAAAATGCTTCAAGACTGATGCATATAAGTGTTACTAGTTTCTTCATAGGGTTACCTGCAGCATGATGGTGTTAGGATCACCTTAAAAATATACGGTGATGCGGCAGAGTCAGAAGGTACATTAGTATTGGGTAGTGTGCTTTGAATACCGCCTATGATATAGCCAATAACAGTTTGTTTTTTGATTTTGTCTAATCTTAAAACGCCATTGGCATAGATGGGAATATCAGGAGCGGGTACAAATCGAGCACCCGTTCCAAAAAGAAGCGGATTTCCGGGATTAGATGCCGTTGATAGGATGGTTGGAAATTGCGTTGCAAGCAAATCTTGTTCGTAGCGGCCGTTCTTATAACGTTTTATCACGGTTATTTCATTGGTGAATGGAATCTCTGCATCGGTTACAAACTGACCATCTTGAAAATATTCATACGTAAGGCCGCCAAATATAATGATATACATGGTGCCATTTTTTGAAAATAATTCAGCATGAGCGCTGTTGTAATTATTCATGCCTTGTTTAAAAGCAGTTGGTACTGTTGCTGGGTTGGGCATACATGAATGGCCACATGCGGAAATCTCAATGGGTACTGTCCATACGCCAGAATTGAGGGTAAATACTCCTGAAAGTGCTACAAATGCTGCAGCCTTTTTGTCATTGCACAGTTTTACAATGGGGACCACATTGAGATCTCTACGACGATAATTTTGGTCTGGTTGTGTTGAATCAAGGATGCCAGCTTCAAGATTTTTACCATCATCAAGAATGCAAAACCGTCGCACTTGCATAGTATAAGCACCATTAGAACTATCGGTATAAAATCCAGCAAAATTTTGGCCCATAATGAGTAACGTTGGATTATTACCAATTTGATACATAGCGCCACCGGTTACTTGAAATACCGGATTGGAAATTTGACGGATAAACTGTGATGCACGCGTTCCTTGCCACTGAGCAATTACCCACCGGATAAGACCGGGGACATTAATAGCGGTCAGTATTGGTTTTGTAGAAAAATTACCTGTGTTTGTGTCAACGCCATAACCACCGGTCATATAGAGCATGTCACCTTTTTGATAGAACTGCGGACTGGTTACCGAAAGCGTGTCAATTTGATCTTGCGTTAATCCTGATGATGCATCATACAATGAACGCGTTTGTACGGTTTTTCTCCACAGGTCGATAACAAATACTGAGGTGTTTTGTTGATTGGGAGGAAAGTTATCGTCGTCATTATCAAAGCCATGCAAACCATTGATGCGACCGGCGATAAAAAGAACTTTTGATCCACATTGTGCGTAAGCGCCAGATTGTATCCCAACGGGTAACGTAAAATCTGCTACTTCAACATTGATTGAAAAGGGCAGATGCGGATTAACAACAACTTGTGTGAGATCAAGTGTTTGATTGTTTGCACAGAATATTTCAAGACTTATGAATATCAGTACTACTAGTTTCTTCATACGCTCTTCTTTTTTAAAAAAAATTATTGCATTGCTTCTGGCATAACAAAATCGGCTACAAAAATTTGACATGTTTTATCAGGGCCGCGTTTTGATGTCCAGGTTATCTGCGTACCATCTTTATTAAAACTTGGCAAACCATCAAAGCCTGCATGATACGTGAGACGACAGAGCGCCTTGGTAGTAATGTTGAGCAAGTAGACTTCATATTGAGCATGCCCATGCAATGATGTAGTAAATGCAATGACCTTGCCCTTTGGATGCCAGAAAGGTGACCAATTGACTGCACCATTCATAGTCAATTGCTGACAATTATGACCTTGACTATCGATGCAGTAAATTTGGAGATAATGTCGTTTTTCGTTATCTGCTCGATAGATAATGCGCGTGCCATCGGGTGAAAAAAATGGTCCACCATTGTAGACATTTTCAGTGTGCGTAATTTGCTGTATGTCTGAACCATCGGCACACATCGTATAGATATTCATGTGTTCTGACTGGTTGCTGGCAAACACAATGCGTGAACCATCCGATGAATATGCACATTCTGCATGATATGCCGGGCCATGTGTTAATGCTTTGAGTTCCGAACCATCGGGATTTGCTTCATAAATATTCATGTACGGTGTGAATTCCCAAGCATAGGTATTTGATTCTCGTTGATAGCCAGGAGCATGGTGATCGTCGTTGTCAGGAGCTTCATGACTTGAGGCAAAGATAATTTTTTTACCATCAGGTCTAAAAAAAGCACAGGTGCACGCACCGTGTCCGGTGCTTACTAATTGTGGTTCGCCACCTTCAAGATCGATGGTATAAATTTGGTACTGTTTTTCTCCGGTTGGAACTGCTTGAAAAATTAATGTTTTTCCATCAGGTGAAAAATAGGATTCTCCGGCTTTTTCAAATCCCATAGAGGGAAACGTTATTTGCCTGATATTACGTAATGCAGCGCGTTCAGGAGATGATGTTTTTGTAGCGAGATAAAAAAACAAACCAACTATGATTATGATAAGGCCGTAGTATTTTCTCATCATGACCTTTAATCTTTCGATTTTTATAGCTACTTTTTTTGTGTGCCTCTCTAGAAAAGTACTGTAGTTATTTTTTACATGCAGCGTCAAGTAAGATGCTGGCTATCTGCATGAGCCACTTGCTGTTGCAGTATCTTATTTCTATAGTGCCAACTAGGTAGTATTTGCAAGCAATCATACGAGGGAAATTTTCTATGGTGAAGAAAAAACGTACTACTAAGGATACAGCACTTACACGTGAACCAATGAGTGGCGAGTTGGGCGCGTCTATACTTGGCCCGAGAAATCCAGAGCTAGAAGTACAAAATCCCGATCTCCTCGTGCCACCACGCACCGATAAAGGTCTGATGCCCAATTTAAAATGGTCTTTTGCTGATAGTCACATGCGCATAGAAAATGGCGGTTGGGCACGTGAGGTAACGGTGCGAGAGTTACCAATTTCTACCGCCATGGCAGGTGTTAACATGCGTCTTAAAGCGGGAGCTGTGCGCGAGTTGCACTGGCATCATGCATCTGAGTGGTCCTTCATGCTCAAAGGTGGTGCGCGCATTACTGCAGTTGACCAAAATGGATGCACATTTCAGGATGACTTGTTTGAGGGAGATTTATGGTATTTCCCGGCAGGTATCCCCCATTCGATCCAAGGTCTTGGTGATGACGGGTGTGAGTTTTTACTTGTTTTTGATGATGGCAATTTCTCAGAAGAAGAAACATTTTTGCTTACGGACTTTTTAGCCCACATGCCGAAAGAGGTCATTGCAAAAAACTTTCAGGTAGCCGAAAGTGCATTTGCACGCATTCCAGCGCAAGAGCTCTATATATTTCAATCAAAAGTACCGGGCCCGCTTTCCAAAGATAAGGTTGTTGGCAATGGGCCGGTACACATGAAATTTAGCCACCGTATGATGGCTCAAAAACCAATTCGCACAAAAACTGGTACGGTGCGTGTTACCGATTCACGTATATTTCCGATTTCTAAAACAATTGCAGCGGCATTAGTAGAAATCGAGCCTGGTGGCATGCGTGAATTGCATTGGCATCCTAATGCAGATGAATGGCAGTACTACATTGCTGGTCAAGCACGCATGACCGTATTTACCGCGACCGGAATTGCACGTACCTTCAATTACCAAGCGGGTGATGTTGGTGTTGTTCCTATCCACATGGGGCATTATGTTGAGAACATAGGAACCACAACATTACGATTTTTGGAAGTCTTTAAGAGCGACTACTTTGCCGATGTTTCGCTCGCCCATTGGCTTGCGTTTACGCCTCACGATTTGGTGCGAGCGCATTTAAACATCGATGAATCAGTGCTTACAAAGATTTCTAAAAATAAAAGACCTGTTGTTCCATAAAATTATGTAAGGTGTTATGTACTTTTTTACACCCGTGCATTAAATGCGCGCATGATGCCGACAACGCCGCCTATGCCAATGTGTGGTTTACTTAAGACAATGTACGTATCTTGCGTTTTTGGTTTGAATTTTTTCCAGTACCGTTGTCGTTCGCCAAGACCAAGGGCTTTTTTAGCAACGTTATAAGCATTGCGAGCAAACCAGGTTGCAAAGCGTCCTAATCCCTCAATACGGTTGAGTGCTGGGCCTGGTACAGGGCCGATTGAAAGAAACGTGCAGCCTTCTTGGCGAAGCGCTTCGAGAGCTGCTATAACAAGAAGCTCTGATGTGCCCGTGGGTGTGCCCGGTGCGGCTATTAAAAAACTTATGACCCAGCCTTGATACGCATCAATACGATTGAGTATAAGTACGCCTACAATATCCTCGTTGTGCTGCGCATAAAACCAACGCTTATGTTCACGACCATCAAAAATGTGGAGCGGATGTGAGTACGTTTGTGGTCCCTTACGTGCTTTAACCCACGCAATGCCAACAGCCTCAATTGCCTTTTCGAGTGCGGTGTTGTGTGTCGTATATTCATGTATGTGTATGCCATAACGCGCGGCTACGCTGCAGTTGCGTCGCAAGTCTGATGCTTTTTTTCCTGTACCGATGCGTGGATCATGAGCAGGGTCGATGATGATTTCATTGCCAACATGAATTGCCGCGTGGCACACATGCTGTAAGGCCCAGTCAGTAAATTTTTCAGAAGCGGCAACATACAGTATATTTTTTACGCGCGGTTGAAAGTGAGCATGAAACTCGCGTACTAGTGTTGGCATGTCAGGCTGTGCGCACAGTGGATCACCAAAGACGATAAGACGTTGTGCTTCTAGGCGGTAACCGATGATACCCTCAGCATGGGGTGTACTAAAAATTTTGCATGCAGGGTCAAATAATGCTATCGAGACTGCGTTTCCCCAACGGGCGACGCAATCAGGTATTGAATAGTGTTTGCTTATATCCAAGTGCTCTCCTTTTCATAACAACTAGCAGGACTGGCATGTCCAACATTAGTTGATAACAAAAAGTTTCTTAACGTTGCCACTATCTAAATAATATTCAGCTCCTACTATAGAAAGTTTTTTAGCTTTAATGGCATCCTTTATGGTTTTCGAATTAGAAATAAGTTGTTCTGCCATATAACGAACATTAGTTTGTGTTGCTTGTTCCAGGGCATCGGGGGCATTAATGTCTATCTTTGCTTGTATGATTGCACGTTCAATAGGAATCAAGACAGCGCCATAGTGACCATGAGGTTTGTCTGGTACGCCATCATTAGCTAGTAAATGATCGAGGGCACCTATTACAGCGCCACAATTGGAGTGGCCCAATACTACAATGGTTGATGATTTGAATTGGCGCACCGCAAATTCTATGCTGTCGACAACAACATCATCAACAACTTCACCCGCAGTTCGCACGACAAAAAGTTGTCCAAGTTCTTGATCAAAAATAATTTCTGGTGGGACGCGTGAATCTGCGCAACTTAAAACAATGCAGGGAGGCGTTTGGGCATCTTTGACCTTATTACGCCGTTTTACCTGTTCATGATTGGTAACAAATTTTTTATTGCCATTTTCAAGGGTTTTCCACATGGGTTTACTTACGAGTTCTAATGGTGTGTTACAAAGTATTGCAATCGTGATACATATTCTTACAAAAGTCATAAGCATATCCTTATTTTGTTCGTTGCAACATGGACACGTGTACAACCTTACTCATTTTTATTTTCTAGAAACAATAGATGGGGGTACATTGGAATACGTTGAAGCGAGCGCATTACTCTCTAGGTTGAAATAATATTGAAGGAAAATGTAATGAAAGAGCAAAAAACAATTGATCTTATATTGGCCGAAGAGCGTACGCTGTTAGCTGCAGAACGTACTTTTTCTGCATGGATTAGAACGGCACTTGCGGCAATGGCTGGTGGTCTTGCAATCATGCGGTTCATTGTTTTTAAAACCGATCTTCATCGCATCATTGCGCACGGTATCGGTGAAACACTTATTGTGTGGGGATGTGTGCTTATCATTCTTTCATCCATTGATTATACGAGAGCACATAAGAATTTGAGTGCTGCAAAAAATTACAAAAGTTCACCGCTCGGTTCTTTGGTCGTTATTGTGCCGTTGCTTGTGATCTCCATATTGTTGATATGGGTTACGTTACCATAGTGGCAATTAAATTTGGCTCATATCGAGCACAAAGCGATACTGCACATCTTTAGCGATTACACGTTTAAATGCTTCGTTTATTGCCTTTGGTGATACTACTTCTACATCTGCTGTGATGTCGTTTTGTGCGCAAAAATTCAACATTTCTTGTGTTTGGGCAATACTACCAATAACCGATCCGGCAAGACTTCTTCGTTGTTCAATTAACAGATCTATTGGTTCGCGCCGTTTAAACGTATACGGCTTGAGAACAGATCGTGCTGATTGTGCGGCGTAGCCATGCGTTATAATCATTGTATTTTCACTTTAAAGCTGGTTGTGCTACGAGACCAAGTTGTTCAGCAGTAATGCCATACTGTGGAAGCTGGGCACGTATGAGTCCTTGTACCATAGCGGTTGCTTGGCGATATATGGATTGAAATTTTTTAAGTGCTTCACGTGCGGTTTGCTCTAGGGAAGGATTTTTTTGAGCTGCTTCTTGTGCAATAAGATAGATTATTAGTGCTTCTGAAACAACATCAGAGTTAGCACCATATGTTGCTAATAACTCGTCTAGAGACTTAGTCCAGCCGCGGCGATAGCGACTTGCTGCTTGTTGGGGTGCCTTGCCACCAGCTCTTTGTCCAACACCTTGACCAACGCCTTGTCCTATACTACCGCTGGCGCCAACGCCGCCACATTGTGCTGCTGGTTTTGCATCACGTGTAATTACATCATTTAAGAATTTGATAACACGATCTATTTCTCTTGATAGATCGGTATATCGTGTTGCTACATAATACCGTATAACGCCTTTATCATTATATACTACAATAGGAAACCATTTATATGCCTCAGTGACCGTGGCATTGACTATGAATACAAAAATACTGCCGGGTGTATTTTTTATGCATTGTACGCGATCGAAATTAGTGATTAATCTTGTTGATAATCCTTCGCTGGTTGGTGGTAGAAAACTATAATTACCTGTTGCGATACCTCCTACTAATGCAAAGCCAAATAACTCATTTGCTTTAAGGTAGGCATCCAATTCCGCTTCTACTGCATACACCCTAGATAAAGGGCCACTACGATATTTGGCGCCAAGACTGCTTGCTGTATGTTCATCAAGTGCTGTCCAGTGATGGCGCCTGATCCCTGATATATCAGCAGGAACTTTTCCACCTGCGAGCAAGGTGTTGTAGATGTGCTCGGCATTTTTTAATATTTCAAGCTTATCATTCAATAAACCCTCCTCGGGACTTCCCTGGGCGCGGACTTTAGGGAAAATAACATTAGGAAGCACTGGTGTTGGTTGCTGCGGCTGAGGTATAACTGGTCTAGGTTGTGGGTGTAAATCAGGCATTTGAAAAGGAGGTTGAGTAGGTGCCGGCTTTGGTGCCACTGGCAGAGCTGGTTGTGATGGTTTGACTTTTGTTGGTGCTTGACCTACTTGTGATAATTCTCGTCGTCTTTTACTTTCAGCCATTTTTTGTTCTAGTTCGCTCATTGTAAAACCTTGGCCACCTTGACGTGGAGCTGGTGCAGTTGGTTTAGGTCCTTGTGGTCCTGTTGGTTTCGCCGCTGGCGGACCAAATTTTGGTTTTGGTGCTACTGGTGATGTCAGACCAAGATTCTCTGGTGAAAAACCAGAATCATATACGAGAGCAAGCATTGCCGCTTTGTTGTCAGGATCAGCTTTATTGTATACTTCTTGAAGTTCTTTTAATGATTTCTGAGTAGCTTCTCCTAATGCTGCTGCTTCATTATAGGCGCCTAGTGCAGTTTCAAATTGGGTATACAGATTTTGGGCTCCATATAATGAGAAACTTACTATCAAAAGACCACTGATAATGCACGGTTTAGTTATCATGAGAATTCCTTATTTTTCACCAAGAACATGATACATTGGTAAGGTATAGCTTGTCATAGATTATGAACACAAGAGTTACCCTGTTGTTAGGAAGTGTATGCATCTTGTACAAGAAAAAATATCCCGCGCCGATTTAGAAAAAATGTCTGAAAAGATATTTGGAAATTTGGTCAAAACTGTGGTGTTGAAGATCACAACATTAGAGAAAAAATAATCGCTATTGTTACCAACTAGTATGAGCAGCCAAACAAAAGCAAGTAATCTTTTGATAAGTATTAAGTTGGAGTATATCCAGGATTTTTTTTGTGTTGAAATCAAAAATTCTTGAATAAAGTTCCAAAAATTATGTACAATTTTTGGAACTTATTTTTTATTTACCTCTTTATAAAAGGAGTCTCCAGTATGAAGAGAGTAATGGCAACATTTCTGGCCGCCTCATTAATGATAGTACCACTATCATTGGAGGCAAAAAAATGTAAAAGCAAATCATTTTGCACAATATGCGCAAAAAAATTGTGCGTACAAAATGCAAATATTCCAGGAACACTTACTGTTGGAACAATTACTCTTACGGGAGGAGGAACAACGGGAGGAACAACGATTACTAGCTTTAGTGATTTGGATAATTCCTTAATACCATTTGCTAGCGATCCTATCGCTATAGCGGGAATTTCTGGATCATCCTTGCTAACAACCGGCCTTGTGATGGGTTTTGGTAATAATGTATTATTAACAGGTATAACAAATACAGATACAGTAAGTGAAGGAGGATTTGCTTTTTCTGTTCCAAGCGATGGTACTCTGCATAATTTACAAGTAAGTGTTGATGCTCTTTACTTGCTTGGACTTGGTAATGGTGGGACGTCATTTACGTTCAACTTTACTCTTTTACATTCAAGTGCAGTGAATGGCACTACAACTCCCTATACAGCGACGGGTCTTACTGCAAGTGTTACTTTAACACCGCTAGCAGGACTCTTGGGTGGATTACGCTCGGCATCTGGCTCAAGTGCTGCTTCGATACCTGTTACTGCTGGAGATCGTATTGTTATGTTGGTGCAACCAACAACGCCAGTACCAGCTCTTACCATTTCACTTATAGCCTTTAATGCAGGCGTGCTCTATTCTCCAACCATATAGTTCGTAGATAATTTTATATTACAAAAAAGCTCCGGAGAAATAAATCCGGGGCTTTTTTGTATTGATATTCACCATATGAAAAAAGAAATAAAGGAGCTGAATTAATTGTGGCGCAACTATTTTTACGCTTTTAATTACGCCGCTGCCCTGCAACGGGGAAAATAATTGATGCATTGATGTGATGATAGTGGCAACAAAAAAACCCGACTGTTACGTCGGGCTTTTTTGTTTATTACTGAGCGTGATTATTTAGTTTCTTCAATAGATTAGTTTCTTCAATAGACATGAAGCTGAAATGTACTTCTGTATCATCACTAAGACCAGCCAATTTTCTTAAGGTTTCAGCACGGCGCGGTTGACCTTTGAGGCGAGGCGTATAGCGACCAAAGTTTTCTTCACATTCTGGGCTTCGTGGGGTGTTTCGTGTTCTTTTAGTGCTTGAATATTCATCTTGGTAGCATTTCTTGAATGTATTTTCTTCACTTTTACTTAAACGGCCAGAGAGTTTGTCTGCTGTATAGCCTGCTATAAGAGCAGCATCCGGATCAGTTTCTGATGTTAGCTTAACACCTTCAACAGTTGCCTCGTTGGTTGAGGTCATCCACGTTGTGGTGGTCTTCTCATTAAGGTCATGATGCGAAAAGTTTTGAGATGCGTACCTAGGTGTATAGCCTATAAAGGCAGATGCGAACCAAGGCTTTTGTGTAGGAAAAGTTTGCGTAGTGAGTCGATGTGCTATTGCTGTAGCTGCTGTGTGGGAAGCGCTATCCGTTGATGGGTATGTAAGATAACTAGTTAGATAGAACTTAATTGGCTTGTCCCACAGTGTAAACAGCGGTTTTGGTTTTTCTTGAGCAGGTGTTTCTTGAACCTTAGCAGGTTCTTGACTAGCAGCGGCGACAGTTGACGTTGTAGCTGCAGCGGCAAGGCCTAAACGTGTTGCATAAGGACGAGTCATAAAGCGTGAAGCAAAGCTGCGTAGGTACTGCATACCACATGCTTGGCTTGCAACGCTCAACAACATAATGACGGACAACATTCTGAAACTCTTCATAAGAGCCTCCAATAGTAAAAAATGGACATACGAAATACAATTATTCCAACAATTCCCTGAAATGCAGGTTTAAGCATTTTCGGGTTCATTTCTAATAGTAAAAGTATTAAGAATATTGTCAAATGGGGTAAATGGTGAAGAACCAGGTAATGACCTCAAGATTCAGGGGATATTCCTGAAAAAAATGAGGTAAAAATCATTGGAGCAAACAAAATTTCAGGTATACTTCCCAATTAGTCGTGTGATTACAGGTATATTCTTCTAAGGAGAAGCCTCATGATGAAAAAAGTTACTACTTTGTGCTTAGCAATGCTGATCTGCACAACAACTACCAACCTTCATGCACAAGAACGAGCAAGAGAACGTCGGACCAAGGGATGTTTAGCATTATTACTGCTAGCCGTTGCTCGACTTTCGGGAGCGGTATTTACTACCGCAGTAGAATCATCAAATGGAACATGTGAGATGCCTTATGGTGTACCGTCACCAGTGTCTCAAAAAGAGGTTCTGTCACCATGGGCTGCGGCTATTAAGCCAGGTTATCATATGGATTATTTAGGTAAGAGGTATTGTGTCGATAGTGTTCAACGACACGAAGGACAGGAAATAGTAGTGTCCAGGTCATTAGATGGCTCCGAAATAGCTCTACATCCAGCCACTACCTTTTATGGTATGGTAGAACATGGATGGACAGCTACACAGCGTTTTTTTCCTTGGCCAGATCATAATGGGTTGTGTTCTAAAAAATAATATCCTTATAACCTAAAAGAGTACCTACTGTGCTTACCAAAGTTACCCACCTTACCTTATTTGTTATTGATCAAGATGCAGCACTCGATTTTTATAAAAAAATAGGATTCGAAGTGCACACCGATGCCGATTTTGATGGCTTTCGGTGGTTGACCATGTGCCTGCCAGAGCAAAAAGATTTTGAATTTGCTTTGATTAAAGCTGAAACTCCAGAAGAGCAAGCATTAGTTGGCAAACAAGCGGGTGAAAAGCCATTGTTCAATCTTGAAACCAATGATTGCCGCAATGATTATGAACGTTTAAAAGGTGTGGGAGTAACGTTTATCGAAGAACCTGCTGAACAACCATGGGGTGTTTCGGCGGCATTTAATGATGTTAGTGGTAATGTTATTTATATGTGTGAAGAACGATAGTCGAAGATATTGCTCGCCCAATATCTTCGATACAAGGGCGCCAGCTTACGCAGCTGGACCGCGACTCGCTCACCAAGCCGGCATTCGCCTCCTACTTCGCTAAAGCTACGAAGGACAGGTACGGCTCATACCGGCCATTTACGCTTACTAAGGACTCCCCCTCAGGGTAAGCTACCCAGGGGGACATTATGAACTGGTAAGCTCCAATGGCCTCCGTCGTGAGCTCCGAAGGAATAAACTACATATAAATGCAACACATACGTCATTTTCAGGAAAGGAAGAAATATTATGATGAAAAAAACTACCATGTTGTGTTTAACATTACTGATTTGTGCACCAACGATGCTTACAGCACAAGAACATGTTAAAAGGCGCCAAACTAAGGGATGTTTAGCATTGTGTATGCTTGCACTTGCTCGTTTTGTTGGAGCAACTTCTATTCAACACAATAATGCAACATGTGACATGAATTCTGTTCCTGTGCAACCGGTAGTGAGTCTTGAACAATGTCGTCCTGCGGATCGACCGCTACGTTTCATACATACCCGCGATCCTTATACAAATGAGCGAATAATTTGTGAAAAACAAGCGGAAAGCACTTCTTATTTTTGTCGTAGCGAACATGATCATTTTCTGAAGCCTAGGTGGTAGAAATTGATACAGGTGTATACCGTTTAACCAGCAAGTGTAGCTTGGGGATGAGATCTTCATGTGTGAGTTATTCCTGATCGCAGAGAAAAATTGGAGTTAAATTAATTTTTTTAGCCTGGATCCCCGTTTGCACGAGGATGACAATTGAGAGTACAAATCTACGACGAAGTGAAATGCTAATTGGCTCTTAGTTATAAAATGAATTCCTTTGGAGCTTGTAGCCGGAGCCCGGTACTACGCCCGCGGCAACGCGTTTCGCGTGAAGCGTGGTGGTGGAAGAAGGAGTATCGGTAAGAGGAGACCGGGCGGTCTGAGCCGGAGGTTTACCGTAGGCGAATGGCCGGTATTACGAGCGGCCGGACAATCCAAGTGCAAGTTGGTGTCCTTGTATCGAAGATATTGGACAAGCAATATCTTCGAGTAATATCTTTGTCCTCCCTGGAAAGGGGTTAGAAAAGTTTAAAGGGTTTGGATGCTTCGATCCAATCAGTATATCCACCCCCCATTTGACCCTATTCATACTTGCTATACAGTTATGTATAGATAGTTGAAAACATTGATCAGATCGATCAATTCAAATAGTAAATTCAAAAATTACACCAAGATGTACCATCTAGTTGTTTAAAGAGTTCTCATAAATGGAGGCCTCACATGAAATTTCGTTCCATCATACTTAGTCTAAGTTTATTGTGCGGTGCTATGCATCATAATGCGCAGGGCAATGTTGCTGGTAATGCACTGCGTACTCTGGGGTATGGTGCTCAAATTCTTTATAATAAGGCAGCATGGATTGGACTTGGCACCCTTTGGGCAAGTGCAGCATGGGATGATGCTGATCGATGCATGCAATATTCAGGCATGAAACCTAAAGAGCCGGATCTCGAGAAACAATATCCGCGGTGGTATGAGCATTGGTATCTGTGGTCATTGCCTGCGCTTAATTCGTGGTATCAGCCACAAACTATTGAGGCTTCTACATTAATAGAGCCAGTTGTTGATATTGCAAAAACAAAATGGCCGCAAGCAGTCGGTAATAGTTTAGGATGGCTTGCAGACAATGCAGGGCCATTAGTGACATTGGGGTTTGCGGGCATGGCATTTTATAAATATTTGTATTGTTATGCGTATCGTCAAAAATTAATGGGCGATAAGCCGAAAAAAGTACAAGACACAGCGTGGAAATCTGCAGGACGAGCACTTGTGCACGGCATTGCAGCATTCTGTTGTCTTGCGAAATATGGTGTTCCGCTCATTTCAGATGAAGTAGCGCGTGCAGCTTTTGCAGCACGTTAAAAACGCACGCTGTTAATTGATATTATTTCAATTAGATAAATTCAAAAATGATGAGTGTCAGGTTTAAATTAGTATCAATTTGAAATGCATTGTACAACAAAAGTTGACCCTTTTGACAAGTTATATATGGAAAGTAGAATGAAGATAAGTGGAGTTTTATTCTAATCATCCTAAATGGAGGACGTTCATATGAACGCTATCTTTAAAAAGGCGCTCGTAGCAGCGCTAATCACATTGAGCGGCTCAGCCGTTGCAATGGACCCAGCGGCTTTAGCAGCTAACTCAGCAGCTATAGTCGATGGTGTTGGTGCAGTAGTAGTTGGCAGCAAAGCAGCAGAAGTTGCAGCAAATCCAAGCTATATGTCACAAGCATATGGTATGGCTTCTGGTGCGACACAATCAGCAGTTACGTGGTTGGTTACAAACCGTGTAGCAACTGGTGTTAAAGATGCAGCTGGATGGGCATATGGCAAATTGCCAGCAACGCCTGAGTGTGTTACAAACGCCAAGAATTATGTAACTACAACACGCCCGTACTTGTATACAACAGGAGCAATAACAGCAACAGCAGCAGCAGCTAAGAATGGCGTTTCTTGGATGATAAAGCCTGCAAATGGCTGGACAGTTGGCGCAGCAGCTAAAAGAGCTGGTGTTGTCATTGCAGCAGGTCTTGCAGCATACGGAGTTCACAAGTATCTTCGTAACGCTGAAGAAGGCACATGGAAGCATTCTTTTGGTAACGCTAAGTGGAGCCCTATTGCATGGACATATGGCGCGCTTAACCTTCCACGTCGCGCATTAGGCGCAATTGCATCTGGTGCTCAAGCTGTTTACAACCGCCTTCCAGGCCTTCCAGGCAAAGCTGCAGTAGCTCCAGCTCAAGTTCCAGCAGACGTAGCTCCAGTTAAAGCTCCAGTTGTAGCTCCAGCTCAACCAGTTAAAGCAGCTCCAGCGTACAACCCAGCACAACATACAGTAACTAACAACATGGGCTTCCAAGTTATTACTGTATCTAACCCAACTAAGGCTCCTAAAGCTGCCGTTCAAGCGCTTGTTACTAGATACCATACTCAACATATGGACTTATCAGCGCAAATACAGCTTAAGAATGATCTTAGACAAGCTGGTTTCAAGAACCTAGCTGAAGCTAATGCATACTTAAACTCAGCAGCTGCAGCAGCGTAAGTCACACTGCAAGGTCTGACTCAGCGTTGAATTAAACTAGGCAACACGAGTACAACAGGGTGGATGTGGAAACACATTCACCCTGTTTTCGCTACTCGCCATAACGGCGAGTAAAAACGTTTACAAAATGTGTATGCATATTTCATGTTCCTGCAATGTGTGCTTGTAAGGTGCGCAGTGCCGCAACAGGATCATGACTTTTAAATAGTGCAGCGCCGAGGACAATGTCATCACAGCCAACATTGACCAAGCGGTCAATATTAGTTGCATTAACACCACCATCGACACCGATCGTAAATGTCATATTTTCTGTAGCACGTTTACGTGCAAATAAGTCGATACGTTCAAACGATGTTGGTATAAATTCCTGACCGGAAAAGCCAGGTTCGACGGACATGACCACTATCTGATGTATGGAATGCAAAAAAGGAAACGTTCGTGTCGGGTCAGTTTTGGGGCTAATTGCAAGACTTGGGTGCCATTTTTTTTCTTTTATACTATCTATGATGGCTTCAATTTTTTTTGTAGATTCTATATGAAAAGAAACGAGACTTTCTGCCGGAAGCTCAAGAACCGAAAGTAAAGCAAGCGGGTCGTCAACCATGAGGTGTACCCATATGCGGCTGGTTGTTGCCCGCGCAAGGGCGTTTACCATAAGCGGTCCCCAGGTCAAATTCGGGACAAAATGGTTGTCCATGACATCAAGGTGAAAACCTTGACAATGGGGCTCTAAAAGGCGCATTTCTCGTTCAAGATTAAGCTGATCAGCAGCTATTAATGATGGGTACAAGGCAGCCACAGGTGTGATCTCCTTACGTTAGCTAAAGGAATGTCGGCAGTACCGTCTTTTTCATATCTTTGGTATACTAGTACGGCGTCAGTATTGTGCCAACTAAAAGCGTGGACCTATGCAACCAATCACTAAAGTTTCCATGATTATTATTATGCAGCCCGATATGCAAAAGGCTGTTGATTTCTATTCCTCATTCGGGCTCAAACTCGTATTTCATCTGACCGATCGCTGGGCTGAATTTGATCTTAATGGCGTCAAAATTGGTTTGTGTCCAACAAGCGAATCCGGCGTTGAACGTCGTGTGGGTGCGGTGTTTGAAGTTGCTGATCTACATGCATTATATGAAGAGCGTAAATCAGAAGGCATTTTTATCAATGAGCCAGCCGAAGCACTTCATGGCATTATGCTTTCGATGAAAGACCCAGGCGGTAACATTGTTGATTTGTATCAGCCAACGCCAGAACGCATACGGGGGTATGCTGAGCGTGTTTCAAAGCAAGGACAAGGCTGTTGTGGCGGAACTACCTGCAAGAAAGGCTCATCAGGGGATGGCGACCAGTCTGGATCATCGTGTTCAGAGCAATAATATATGCGCCTTATGTCATTCCCGTGAAAACGGGAATCCATGTTCTTAACTTTATTTTTAGCATGGATCACCGCCTGCGCGAGGATGACAAGGGGAAAAGCTTTTTCCAGGTTTAACTGAGTGCTTTAGAATATTAAATATGAGTCAGGTTATATCAAGAAAAATGCATTGAGTTTTGTAGATTTTATTCTATACTTGACTCTGGGTTGGTAGAGAAAAATACGGTGGCTAAAGGTGTTTTGGTAGCCGGTGTGTAGTGGTAATTTTTTAGAGTATTATTATTAAAGATACAACAGGAGGAGTTATGTTTCAGAAGTTTCGTCCGCTTGGGGACAGAGTTTTAATTAAGCGTCTTGAAGGTGAAGAAAAGACCGCAGGTGGCATCATTATTCCTGATGCGGCTAAAGAAAAGGCGCAAACCGGGTCGGTTATCGCTGTAGGACCAGGTCGTGTTGATACTACCGGCAGAGTTATACCTGCGCAGGTTAAAGTTGGTGACATTGTGTATTTTGGTAAATACACAGGCACTGAAGCTGGTGATGATTTACTTATCGTACGTGAAGATGAAATTCTTGGCGTTGTTGAAAAAGCATAACTACGCATAATGATCAGGGAGATGCATAATGGCATCAAAGAAAATTCTATTCGGGACAAATGCCCGTGAAAAAATTCGCAAAGGTGTTGATACCCTTGCTGATGCAGTGAAAGTTACGCTCGGGCCCAAAGGGCGCAACGTATTGTTTGAACGTTCATTCGGCGCGCCAGTAATCACCAAAGATGGTGTAACGGTTGCTAAAGAAATTGAACTTGAAGACAAATTAGAAAACATGGGTGCGCAAGCGGTGCGTGAAGTTGCGAGCAAAACAGCTGACATTGCTGGTGATGGTACCACAACTGCCACCGTGCTTGCACAAGCAATCTTCCGCGAAGGTAACAAATATGTTGCAGCGGGCGCAAACCCAATGGAACTCAAACGCGGTATCGATAAAGCGGTTGCCGTTGTTGTTGAGCACATCAAACAAAATGCAAAACCAGTTAGTTCTAAAAAAGAAATCGAACAAATAGCGAGCATTTCAGCAAATTCCGACGTTGTCATTGGTGCGCAAATTGCGCAAGCAATGGAACGTGTTGGTCGCGATGGTGTTATCACCGTTGAAGAAGCCAAAGGCATGCACGATGAGCTTGATATTGTTGAAGGTATGCAATTTGATCGTGGTTATTTGTCCCCTTATTTTGTGACAAATCACGAGAAGATGGAAATACAACTCGATATGCCACTTATTTTGGTATTCGAGAAAAAAATCAGCAGCATGAAGAGCTTGTTGCCGGTGCTTGAACAAGTTGCAAAATCTGGCCGTTCATTGCTCATTATTGCAGAAGATGTTGAAGGCGAAGCGCTTGCAACACTCGTGGTAAACAAGCTTCGCGGCACACTCAGTGTTGCAGCGATTAAGGCTCCTGGATTCGGCGATCGCAAAAAAGCAATGCTTGAAGATATTGCAATCTTGACCGGCGGCGAAATGATCTCAGAAGATCGCGGTCTTAAGCTTGAAAGCATCACGGCACATGATCTTGGCACAGCACGCAAAGTTGTTATCACCAAAGATAATTGCATGATCATTGAAGGCCAAGGTTCTATTGAGAAGATCAAAGGTCGTGTTCTGCAAATTAAAGCGCAGATCGACAACAGCACGTCTGATTATGACATCGAGAAGTTGCAAGAACGTTTGGCAAAGCTTGCCGGCGGTGTTGCCGTCATCAGAGTTGGCGCAGCAACTGAAACTGAAATGAAAGAAAAGAAAGATCGCATCGACGACGCGTTGAGCGCAACACGCGCAGCGGTTGAAGAAGGTATCGTTGCCGGTGGTGGCGTTGCCTTGATTCGTGCACAAAAAGCGGTTGACGCATTAAAGCTTGAAGGTGACGAGCGTCTTGGAGCGCAAATCGTAAGTCGTTCACTTGAAGAGCCATTGCGCATTATTGCAGCCAATGCGGGCGCAGAAAGCTCGGTTGTTGTCAATCGTGTAAAAAGCGAAACCGGCTCAATGGGCTTTGATGCAAAACAAGGCGTGTATGTTGATATGGTAGCTGAAGGGATTATCGATCCTGCCAAAGTTACCCGCTCAGCGATTCAACACGCAGCATCAATTTCTGGCTTGTTGCTTACAACTGAAGCAACGATCTGCGATATTGCTGAAGAGAAAAAATCCGCGACACCAAGTCATGGTGGAGCTGGCGGTATGGGCGGTATGCCAGGTATGTACTAAGCCTGACAACGCACACGCGGTATGAATTACAAAGCGGCTCGGCAGTAACAATGCCGGGCCGCTTTTTTGGTGCGCCAAGCATGGCGCGCTATAAAGCCTTATATGAGTTTACCGAGCTTATCACCAAGATCCTGCAAGCGTAATAATTCTCGACCTTTTGCTTGTCCCGAACCTGGGTTGATATTCTTGGTCAGTAGGTCAGCAAATTCTGGAACGAGAGTTTGTATAGTCTCAATATGTTTTTTTATCGCCTCATTATTACCGATTTTAAGGGAGGCAATGAGGTTATTCATATAGGTAGTAAGATTTCTTTTCTGTATAAATGTTAGTCCTGATAATTTTTGATACGCTGCCGTGATTGTAGCAGCGGCATTAGATTGTGACGGTGTTGCTGCTGATGTGCTTGGGGTACGAGGAGCTTCACCAACCATTGTTGGTGTTGGCTTGATCGGAGCTGAGAGGGTTGCTGGTGTTTTTGTAGGAGGAGTAAGAATAGGTTTAGGTCCAGTGGGCGGTTGTGATATAAATATAACCTCTTCACCAGTTTTTGGCCCCATAGCCCATTCCGGTGTTGTACGTTTTCCCTTGCTTGCTACAAATGCTAACGCTGCTTTGTGTATATCAGAGTCTTTGGCGCTTACTCGTGCAATATATTTGGCTAATGAGAGAGCAAATTGATGACGAGTTTCAGTGTCGCTATATGGTTGACTATATAATGCCTCAAGGGCAGAGCGCATCATTTTTGCATTTTGAGCGCGTATGACATTATTGAATGTAGCTATAATAGCTTGTTGCGTGTCATTATTTTGGTTGCTCCAGGGTGAAGTTTTTGCTCTGCCATATGTCGTGAAATAGAGTGCGGCGACAAAAAACTCATCATCATCACGCACTCCTATCTGCTCTAAGTCGCCAATTTTGTTACTTTCTTTTTCGATAAGGTCTCCAACAGGAGCTGGATTGTCATTTAAATAATAATTGTTAACCATGTCTAATAAGCTTCCTGGAAGAAGTACTAATGCAGCAATATGGCCTGCTGCAGTAGGTTTAGAACCTGCAGCTAATATGAGGTCAGCGCCACCGAGTGCGACGAGTGTGCTCAGTGCAAGAATATAATGATGTATTATGTTCTTCATTGTGATTTACTTTCCTTTTTTTAATTTAGTTTTTTATCTCTTCCAATGGCTTTAAAGATCCCAATAGAGGACTAGATAGGATGATCTCTCTTTCTTTTTAGAAAATAGTGTAGCGGTGTAGGTAATCAGAAAACAATACATTGTTCTATATAGGAGAAAAATTTGATGTTATCCGCTGCTCTCTACGAGCAGTGGTAAGAAAAATCATTGTCATATACACTCTCTTTCGCATTAATCATTACTCATAATAAACACCATTGTTAAGCAGGGGGATTTGTATGTCACATTTTCGTATGCGCACCATATTGAGTACCGGATTGCTCTTCATTGGTTGCATTCTGGGCATGGAAAAGGATCATACCAATCCTACTGCGCTTTGTGTTAGTGCTGCTTCTGGTGATAGTGGTGGCAGTCTTCTTGTTTCCTTAGTGACGGGAAAAGAAGCAGATGTACGCGCGGCATGTTCTATGGGCTGTGGCATAACAATGACCGATGACGAACGGACTCATTATATAGCTTTAACACGCAATTTTCGTGATCCCAAAACACTCAAAAGTTTTCTTGAAATATTACAGACAGATGCGTCGTGGAAAACATTTCTTGATACGAATGTATGTACATTTCTAACTATGGCGGTATGCCAAGGCAAGATTGAAGAAACACGCGTATGGTTGCCGCGCACTAATCCTGATCATAGGCCATTCATTCAGGGAGTGCTTGAAGCTAAAATTATTTGTGCTCACAACGCGCGTGGCCTTATGTGCATCTTTCATACATTTGATAGAGCTTTATTTAAACGAAGTATACATGCATGTCTGATGAGACAAGAGTATGTCCATGCGAATTGGATACTTATGACTGCACATACGAGTGGAAATTCTGAGTTAGCGACTTTGTGGCGTGATGATGATTATATTCCACAAACTTTTATTGGGTGTGCCAAACAAGGTCTTACTGATGAACTTACGCAATGGAGTAAGCTTGAAGGTGGTCCAGCATTACTAGCCCATGCGCTTGCTAAAGCGAGTCAAACACATGATACGGCTGCTATGATCCGACTAAGTGATGTGATAATGGGTCAAAAGTCTGCAAGTTCTTCATCTTCCTCATCCTCCTCGTCTTCTTCGTCATCATCATCATCTATGCAAAAACAGTGTGATGAAGGTCCTGAGTATGGCCCTGCATTGCCGCCAGTAGCAGCAGCGTCATCATCAGCATCAATGGCATCATCAAGCGCAGGCGCGCCAGCTCAGACATTAAAAATAAAAGTGACCGTGAACGAACATGCTCAGAATCCATGGCCCGATCTTCTCCATGGTTCTGAAGCGCGGAAGAGACGTTTACTCGAAGAATTCGAGGAGCTCAGACACTATGGTTATAATGATGCCAATTTTAATGATGAAGCGACGGGTGAACCCGTGATGTTTACTTTTGTGCGTCGGGGAATGAGATACCAAACATGGGACTTACTTGAGCTGGGAGCTGATGCAGGTTGTACCAATAGTGCAGGTGAATTTCCTCTCTTGATTGCGGGGCGTATGAATGATCGTGATAATACAGAATTACTTCTCACATATAAAGCTGATCCGAATCAATGTACGTCAGATTATCGTACTGCACTTACAGAAACAACGTCAGATCCGTTACGTAAACTTTTGTTTGCCAAAGGAGCGCATCCTGATCTTGTTGTTGATAAGGTCAGTGGTGATACGTTGTTATTCTGTCATATGCAACAAGGTAATGCGGCAGCAGTTTGCAATCTTCTTGATGCCGGTGCTCAGGTTGATGTGGGAATTGATACATGGCTTGATACATCAAAAATTAAACGTTACGTACCGTTTTATATGGCGTTGCGAGCATTAAGTCAAAGTGATTATAGTAAGCTTCCGCATGCAGTGTTACAGCAAGTGCTTACGTCATTTCAAACAGATACGCGTCAATCACGAATCGATGCACTGTTTGCAGGTGCACGTGCGCGTTTAGATAAAGATCTTATGAGTATGTTTATAGCGCGTCAGGGTGAACTGCAGGTGAGCATGCAAACATATGAAAATGCGCTACTTTCATTACCCAAAGATGACTCGAATAAAAAAAATAGAAAGATGAGAGCTATTCGTAACATGCTCACACCATTATGCCAACCTGGGCATGCATTAGAAGTTGAACATAAAAAGCAGAGAGCTGCTCTTTCGACAATCGGTACAACAGCTACTCCCGTATCATCGTTATCGTCTACTGCAGTTGCACCTCAAACAATGGTAACCATAACTCCTGAGAGTATTAAGTTAGCTAAACAACCTACGGGAAAAGAGAAGGAAATAGCACGGCAAAAAGCGAGAAACAAAAAGCGTCAAGAAGCTCGCAGAAATGTGGTGCTTGAAAAACGCAAGCAAGATGCAGAAGTATCGGCACCACATGATCATGAAAGTCAGCCGATGACATTGATAATGTCAGTATTTTTTGATCGTCACGATGTCTTTGATACCTTGTTGGCTCAAGGTGCCGATGTGAATGAACGTGATAAGCGTGGTAACACAGCACTTCATATAGCAGCATTGGGTGGAGATCTGAGATTGAATTATACACAACGCTTACTTGCGCATCCTAAGATTTATACTTTTGCGCGCAACAACGCCGGTCGTCGACCATTGCATGAAGCAGCGTTTATAGGAAGTAAACAAACAGTCGATGTGCTTATTCCCCATGTATTTTTTAACGTTAAGGATAATGACGGTAACACGGCTTTGCATGACGCGGCAAGCGTAGGTGCTGTTGATGTTGCCCAATCATTACTGACAGCCAAGGCCGACCCAACAATAAAGAACAAACGCGGTGAAGTGCCATGCTTTTCCAATGGTACGCCGGTGAGTGCAGCCGCAGGGCTGGTTACGGCTCAACCTGTTGCCAAGTAGAGGCCAATCCCCATTTTCCCCTAAACCAGGTATCTGAACCTGGAATAAGCGTTTGACAGATAGTCATATTTTGATACGCTAAAATAGATATATTAGTACAAATGCGGGGGTTGCCGTAACGCGTGTGAAGCGTAGAGCGCAGAGTACATTAGAGAAAATGGAGGTTATATATGAAGATTCTTAATGGTATTATCCTTATTGTAGGGTTGGCAGTATGCCTGCCCGCAATTGCCAGCGAACGTGATAACAAGCATCGTGTGGCTCGTGAAGTGACATTCTCCTCTCAATCATCACTAGCTGCAAGCTCAGCTTCATCATCATCATCACTATCAAGTGCGGTTGCACCAACTCCTCCACTGACAAAGCAACAAAAAAAAGATAAGAGAAAAAAAGCATCAAAAAAGCGTGCAACAGAATTTGAGCAACAACAACGCAGCACGATGAGCAGCTTGGATGCTTTTATGACAACGATAATGATGGCACAAGGACGTGAGCAACGAGGTGGTCTAGAATGTTATCTGTGTGCAGGGGATAAAGATCAATTATTGGCTAAAGCTCTTCAAGATAATAAGCCAGCTGAAGTAACACGTTTGTGTGCTGCTAGTCATGATAAAAATTTTTCTAATGCTGATCGTGATGTCTATCTTAGCGAAGCTCTTGAACATAATCGTAATGATGCATTAGAAGTATTGCTTGGAGTGCCGCGTTGGAAAAAATATTTTGATGATCGCGTAGAGAAGTATGTAGTGAAAGCTTGTGAGCGAAATGATCGGCCACAGTTAGGTTTTCTTATAGAAAAAATACCACAAGATCAATTTTTTAAAATTATCGACCAAGCTTTGAATAAAGTTGTTCTTACCAACAATTGGAAGGGCACACAATGTGTTTTGTTCATTCTTGGTAAGGAAAATGTAGAAAAAGTCTTACAGCGTTTTATGCAACCAACAACGTGTAAAATAGCATTGTGGCTTGCATTTGTCATGCTTGAAGAGAGTCGCTATTGCAGTATCTTCAAAAAACATGTCCCCCAAATTATATTCCTTTGCGCACAACAAGGGCACAAAAAAGAACTTAAAGACATGAAACAAGGTTGGGATAGCGTGGGTGATAAACAAGGATTTGATCCTTTTTCTGAAGCATTGCATGTGGCCATACGTGAGCAACAGGCAGGCGCAGTATCACTACTTTTAAGTTTTGGTGCAAATCCTAATTTTGTTGTTGATGGACATACTCTTTTTGAGTTAGTGGCGGTAGAGCAGCCACATGATGTAGTGGTGAATGCTTTTATACAAGCTCATTGTGTTACGAAAGAGATGCGTGAAAATGTGCAACAAAAAATTGCTGCAAAGCTTGCTGCACTACCTGGTGAACATAAAGTGCTGAATGCCATTCAGGCAATTCTTGCGGAACATGCAGATTTTGAATCTGATCCATTTAATCTTGCTGGTGCCGTAGGAAGTATTCAGCGATTATGTGAAAGTACATCATCTCAAGAAGATGAAGAGTTTGCAGAAAGTCTGCATAATATTTTTGAAAACGGAAATTGGAATTCACGTTGCGAGGAGATCTTAAACGCTATTACATCAGATAATACTACCGAAATTAATGCTGCACATGCGATGCTTAACGATGAAGAGATTAAGAAATTATTATCAGATAACGAAATAATTTTTAATGTGCTCTACGGAGCTGCAATGACACATACACGAACATGGCCAATTGCTGATACGTTGCGCATAATATGTCCTACATATGTTGGTGGTATAAAGGACTCTCAAATGTTTTTACAACATATGTTGATGTATGGTTTACATGATACAACTAAAGTAAGTTCTGACTTGCTTAAAAAATCGTTAAATCCAGAGGGTTGTCTTCAGTATCTCTATGCACGTGGTGTACGTATTTCCCCACAAGCATTAGATGATTTTATTCAGAATATGTTGAAACGATGGGCAGCTGATAGTACGCGTATTAGCGAAGTAGCAATTGTGCGAATGCTCAAAAAATTACAGAAGTTTGGTTATAAGGTGGCATACGATGATCATCTTATTAATGAGGCTGTTTATGGTCATACAAAACAAGTTGCGTTCTGGCTTAAGTGTTCTGCGGACTTAGTACGTAATGATGAAGGTAGAACAGCCTTAATGCGTGCATGCGCATTACCCCATGTTGGTGTGGTAAAACTGTTATTAACATGTGGTGATTCTCCTCAACAGAATCCAGATAAACAAGGATTAACGGTATTTGATCACGCATTAGCATCAAAAAATGATGAGATTATTAATGCCATTGTTGACGCACTCGTAAAAAAGTGTGGAGTAGCAGTATTTCAAACTCCTGATCATCAAGGAAGTACGTTGCTTGCTCGTGCCTGTGCAGCAAAGAATCAACGTTGTATTGATCGAATTCTTGAAATTATTCGTAAGCATCGTGGCGATACAGTAGGTACTAAAAAAAATGCATCGACATCATCTGTCTCTAATGACGTTGAATCTTTGCGTGTTGCATTTGAAACAGAGAATTATGCGCTTGTTAAGCAATTAGTTAATCAAGGTGGATGCAATGTAGAAGCAACGGATGCAGATGGTGAATTTCCATTATTATGGGCTGCACGTTCAGGCAATAAAGCTATAGTTGGGTTTATTCTGAGTAAGGTGCGTACGGTTACGCAATGTACCGCATTAGGCAAAACAGCACTGAGTGAAGCAGCATCACATAAAGAAATACAACAATTATTGCGTGCTCGCGGTGCACATAACACCATAGATGAGTCATTTGCACGAGCGCTGCAACATGGATCAGCGCAGACGATTAACAAGTATCTTGATCTAGGTCTGTCACCAACAAAAGTAGATGATACTGGTAATGCACCATATCTCTGTGCCTTTGAGCGGTTACTGAGTACCCCTGTATCAAGCAGTGCAGTATCTCCTGATGTATTGGCATTACATACGATCTTAAATCGTATTGCAGATAGTGCATATGGATGTGTATGCGCTGATGGTGAGACTGCGCTGATAAAAGCGGTACGTGCAGGTAATACAAGAGCCTTAGATTTACTTCTTAAGGGCCGTATACGTTTTGGTTTTGATGTTAATGCGCGAAGAGCTGATGGTAAAACTGCCTATATGCTTGCACATGAAAGTGCACGGCCATGCAGAAGTGAAATGCTTACACTCTTGCAAGCGTGCGATGCTGTTGATACAACACATGCAGAATCTATAACATCCTCGGTTCCACAAGTAGTAGCATCAAGTTCATTAGCACCAACACGTGACGTAGAAAATACGGTGGTGTCTTCAACATTTAACCCAAAGCGTAATGATAAAATGATTCCATCATTTAATGGTTTTGAACGACTCGATTCTTATGTTGTTAAAAGAGCTGTTTTATCATCAACAACTAAACAATATCATCTAAAAAAGATGCCAGTAGTAGCGACATCTGCATCGACACCAGTGACTGCAATGCCTCAACCTGCATTGGTATCAGCGGTACAAGCATCAACCCCAGCATTAGTGTCTACACCCGTACAAACTGAACCAACGACAGGTGGAGTGACAACATTAGCATCAGCATCACAACCATTGTTAGTATCTACACCATCGGTACCACTATCATTGGCATCTATACCACCGGCACCGTCGTTACCATCGGACTTGACTGAACTTGATTACAAAAAACGAGCTGCTGCGCTAGCATCGATGATAGCATCACCGTCACCAACATCTTCTGAAGAAGAGGAAAATATATTTGCTGTTGATGTAGAGAAAGTTCGTAAGCAGATACGTAATGGTATTCGAGCCCAAAAATGGCCAGACGTTATACATCTTCTATCAAAACTTGATGATAAAGATATTCCAACAATATGTAACGGCAAATCAATTCTTCGGATACTTATTTGCCAGCCATGGGATAATGAAAATGCGCTAATTTTCGAAGCTTTCAGACAATTTTTATTGCGCACATCGGTTGAATATAAAAATGTTGCTGATGAGTGTGGTATGACACCCCTTATGTATGCAGTAGTTTTGGGCAATACTGTGGCAGCTGATGAACTTCGTGAACATGGAGCTCGCTAAACAGTGAGCAATTACGGTCGTAATGAAACAATAGGACAAGTCTTGACTTTACATTTCTCCGTACATTACCGTTTGTCATAGGAATGAATCTTTAATTCTTGATAAGAACGGGAGAGCCTCATGGATAATAACTCACGCACTATCATAATGATTCTTGTTGTTATTGGTATTATCGTTGCAGCAGTATATCTTTTCAGGGCTACGCGCGAAGAATACGACACTATGCAAGGTTCATACGAAAGAAAAGAAAAAACAGTTGAAAAAGATGGCAAAATAACGCATAAAGTAACTGAAAAAAGATCTAATTATTAGTGCTTGTTCGTTGTTTTTTCCTAAAGGAAAAACGATATGAACAAAAAAAATACGCGCCTTTTCATAGATTTTGTAGTGCTCGCGGTTATTGGCTATGTGGTGTGGTTGCTATGGATGCGAAGTCATAACAACGAATATGATCTTTTTCTACAAGACTATCACAAGGAACGAGCTGTAGATTCACGCAAAAAAATGGTCATTCAAGAAATTGACCGTGCATTACTGAGCACTTGTAAAGAGCTTATCGCGGTTAACAAAACTATGGTTGCTACCTATAAACAAGAGATTCGTCATCTACGGACGCTTGGTTTTGCAGATACCAGTACCGAAATGTCTCTTGCGCGTAACAAATTGCAGCAGGCGGTACTTGAGGTAGCCAATCTTGAGTGTGAACTTGAAGAGCGTGAAGGTTGTGTAGTGATATGATTACACGAATAATGTGGTGAATGTGGTGAAACCTTTCTTCAGAAAGATGCACCCCATTTTGCCCAACCACCAAGAAGGTTTAAAGCGCCATTCTTAACCGGTTTGTCGTAATAAAGGCCAGCGCCAAAAAAGAGATCGACATTACCAACATGGTGTGCAAAACCGAATGACATTTGGAATTTGTGGTTGAAGGCACTTTCACCGGCTGCCGATCGTAGTCTCAAATCTTCTGGTAAAATAGGTATAAATACACGTTGTGCGTTACCATCAGCATTCAGAAGTGGCACACATTGATCGAACGATGCGAGGCAATTGGTCATAATGACGTCATTTTCAGCAAGGCAGGCGATGGTACTTTTACTTGCAGTAGCTGGTGCAAAATGTCCGCAATAGATAGCGGGGTCTTCATTAGGAGCCAACTGGTTACCTGCAATGCCGTAACCTAAGGGGAATTTATCACAGAGGAAGTCGATTTTTTCAGTGCCATGTCCCCAAATACTGTACCCAAGTTCAAGTTCTGTACGTGCCGTTTTTAAACGGAGACCAGTTGAAAGATCGGCGAGGTTATAGGGGTGTACTTGTACCCATTGGGTAAGGATGTTGACAGCAGGTATGCGAGTTGCTGTCGGGTCATTTTCTCGGACTAATTGTAGATAACGACTGTATGGTTTATTAATAAGATCGAATGAGCGAAACTGTCTATTACGGGCTAAAAAGACGCTTTCAAGGTTGATGAACCAACACGCGGCAAAGTGTGAGTCATCACGATTCATTAAAATTTGGAAGCTAACGCCAGTACCAAACCCAAAATGGCCATTATTACCAGCAACTGGTTCAAAGAGCGATTGGCCATCTTGGATGTTGCCGGTAGGAATATAGAGCGTTGTATATTCAGCAACTAAAAAATGATCTCGCGATAAAAATGTTTTACCAATTTGAATGTTAATATCGCCAAGACTTACAATTGATCGTCTGCCGCAAATTTTGGCGAAATGCCAGTCAACTTGTCGAAATGCTTGCGCAATAGTTTGTGGATTTGTTGGGCAACAGCAATTTGATACGGTAAACGTAGGTGAGTAATCATGCTCTCGCAGGCGCATGTCATTTTCAACCCAGAGCAAAGGGAAATAAATCCCAACCCATGAATTTTCAAAAAAACTCGCATCAGAGAATTTACGTAGATCTTGGTTAAATTCAAAAACAACGCCCGCTTGTTTTTGGACTGGACTTAGTGAAAAAGTACCATTAAATGTTGATGGCAAATTGATCCACTCAGCTCTAATTTTGCGCCGTGAAATATTATCGATTACTTTATCACCTGACACAATATATCCATCGGTGCAACAGGAGGGTGCAAAATAAACATCAGTTTCGAATAAAGGAAGTGATTGTTGGTACATAGCAGTTATATTGACGCTGCTTAGGAATTCGCCGCCTTTGTTGTGAATGATGTCCCACCATAGTGCTTGGCGGGTAGAAAGATTTTGTGTTATCGGGCGGGTGAACATAAATGAATTACTTGCATCATCATCATCGCAGCATCCAGAATCGGCATCGAGTGGTAGAACGGGTACAATGGCAAGTGCTATGAGGATGACATATTTCTTCATCATGAAGTCCTTTTTTTGCTCGCATTCGGCGCCATTAGCTTAGGCAGGCTTTTGCATAAACTCAAGTAGTTTTATTGCCCTTTGTTAGGCTCACACGATTGCCTGTAGCGTTCAAGTGCTGCTGCGACGGTCGCATCTTCAAAGACAAGTGCGGCAATGGCATGAGTGCGTGCAATAGCTTCTTGTTGTGAGTATTGAAAAATAGTGCGTCCTGTTGCATTACCAGCTGCGCCGCCAACATGAAGTTGTGCGTAAAGTTCTTGCAAAAATTGTTCAAATGGTTGTGCACTTCCTCCTGAGCAAATAACTTTCGTATTACCGGCGGCAATAGTAGCGATACGTAATGATTCAGCATGCTGTGGCGGTTTGATTTTAACAAAATCACTACCTAAGGCAGCAGCTACGCCAGAGGCACCAGCACACATTTCAGGAGAATTATCATCGGTGACACAGGTGCCGCGTGGATAGATCCATAGCACTGCCACTAAACCATGTTGATGTGCTTTGAAGACAACCTGTGCTGCTTGTGCAAGCATTTCGCTTTCATAAGCACTGCCGAGATAGATAGTGTATCCAACACCACGTAAAGAAAGTCCTGAATTTTTGTGCAACGTAACGACATCATCAACGTCATAGAGCAAAAGACTTTGCGGATCACGATAGTCGGTAGGAATAAGATCAGTTTTGCCATTCAATTTTGCGATATAGTTAACGGTAGGATACTGCATACCATAGCGTGCTATAAGTCCAAGGTGTGTTGCAAAAGCACCGATAGTCCCTTGTGATGCAATAGAAAAAAGATGGCCGGGATGCATAGCATCAGGGTGAATATCCTTGCCGTAAAAATCACGGTTAAGATGTTCAAGTTTGTGGTCACAGACAAAGAGCATGAGATTGCCTGTTGCTCTAGTTATTGCTGTGTAATTGTCAATATAGTTTTGACGTGCTTGGCGTGGTACGTCAGCAGGTACCGTAACAGAAAAAGGTTGTTTGCCATTCATAGAGATCCTTTTTTTTCATGAATCAATGTTTTTTCAGCGACTTGCTCAAAAAGAGGTGCTGCAACACCCGATGCATACAGCCCTTTGCGTGATGATTCTCGCACATACACGACAATAACACGTTGGTAATCATCTCGTTCAACAATGCCGCCACAGGTATAACTATTTTTATCAGGATTATAGATGCCATTAACCAGCAAATTTGCCGTACCGGTCTTACTCATGACACGATAACCTTTAATCTGCGCACGTTTTGCCGTACCACGTAGTACAGCACCTTCCATAATTTGTTTAATGATAGTGATGCTTTCAGCGGAATAACGGCGCTGTGATTCAGGTGTATGGAGTTCATTGAGAAGTAATGTTGGACGAATCAAGTAGCCATCATTGGCAATCATAGAAAATGCTTGCGCAAGTTGGAGCAATGTTGCGGTTATTTCATAGCCATAGGAGAGCGAAATAATCGATTGTTTTGACCATTGACGTGGATGATTAACAAAACCTTCTCGTTCACTGGGGAATTGAATGCCCGTTTTAGCACCAAAGCCCATCCGTATATAATGATCATATAATTTGGTATCAAGACGCTTTACCACTTTTGCAATACCGATGTTATTTGATTTTTCAATAACGTGGGTAAAAGGAACGACACCAAGAACACTATCTTTGACCGTATTAATGCGACGACCATCAACGTATGTAGTGGCAACATTTTCGCAATCAATGAGTTCGTCAGGATGAACTACTCTTTCTTCGAGTGCAGCAAGTGCAGCAAAAACTTTGATAACTGAACCGAGTTCATATGCTTCAGTTACTACTTTGTTTTTGGTGTGCTCCATGATGATTTCTTTGGTGTCATTTGGATCAAAAGCGGGCAGCGTTACCATAGCAAGAATTTCTCCCGTTTTTGGATTCATGACAACAGCCGCACCTTCTTTGGCTTGAAATGTTTCAACGGTATCGCGCAATGCCTCATAGACCATGAATTGTAAATCACCATCGATCGTTGTTATTAAAGGAGTACCAGCGTGCCCTTGGGCGGTTGTTTCTTGTGCAAAACTGAAATAACCCGAGCGTGCATCCTTGTGCAATCGTTGTATCGTTGGTTCTCCGGCTAATTGTTCTTCAAACATAAGTTCAAGTCCAAACAAACCATGATTATCAATATTGGTAATCCCAACAATGGTCCCGGTGGTGTTTACCGGGTAAAAACGGCGTTGTTCTTTAAGCAGTTGTAGGTCAGGAATGTTGGCATGTGCAATACGCTGTTGATCGCGTTCGCTTAGGTGTCGTGCTACATACATGAAGGGTGCGCAACGATTACGCTCAAGACGTTCATGTGCCTGCGGAAAATGACGTGCAAGAAACTGCTCAACACGTGCTGGTTCGGCCATGTTATTAGGTGTTATAAATGCGGCGATACTTTCCTTATTGATAGCTAAAAAATGGCCGTGGCGATCAAGAATTGAGGCACGTGGTGGGTAGGTTGTGACCATGGTCATGTATTGTCGTTCACCAAGATCAACAAAAAAATGGTGTTTACGGATTTGAATGCAATAGAGATTAAGTGCGATAATGCCATACATGATGACAAAGATAAAAAAAGTAAAGGCAATGCGTGTTTTAGTGTGGTGCATCATGGCTGTTTCAATGTTGTAACTTGGGTCAAACGTATCGGATGCATACCAAGTTTTTCTGTTGCAAATTTCTTAATGA
>Ga0207120_1026_pt1 | contig 39642 bp, 36 predicted proteins | sample Alteio_BWMinHeat_40_FD_153509 | JGI IMG/M metagenome (GOLD analysis project Ga0207120, IMG submission 153509) | Enriched cells from forest soil in Barre Woods Harvard Forest LTER site, Petersham, Massachusetts, United States -... | ecosystem: Environmental > Terrestrial > Soil > Temperate forest >...
GACTTCAACAACATCATCGGCGCAATCCTGGGCTGGGCGGAAATGGGCTTTGAAGAAGCAGAACCAAACACTCGTTTACGCGAACGTTTTCAGAGGATCCGGGAGCAATCTCAACGGGCTGCGAAGTTGACCTCACAACTCCTCGCGTTTGGGCGAAAACAAATCCTGCAACCCCGAAAGGTGAACCTGAACGTTCTAGTGCAGGAAGAAATGAATCTCCTCCGGCGGGTCATCGGCGACGATATCGAGGTCCGGGTTCTGGCGGCCCAAGACCTGCGAGTCACAATGGCGGATCCCACGCAAGTGGAGCAGGTGATCATGAATCTTTGCCTGAATGCGCGAGATGCCATGGCGGGCGGCGGACAACTCCTCATTGAAACGCAAAACGTCGAAATCGGGGAGGAATACTGCAGCCGTCATGCCTACGGCCGCCCAGGGAGCTACGTTTTGCTCTCGGTATCCGACACCGGCAGCGGGATGGACGCCGCAACGATCGAGCGCATCTTTGAACCCTTTTTTACGACCAAGGAGATGGGCCGGGGAACTGGGCTGGGGTTGGCAACGGTATACGGCATCGTGAAACAGCACGGCGGGTTCATCTACGTCTACAGTGAACCGGGAAAAGGGACCTCGTTCAAGGTGTACCTCCGCGCCGACACCGGCGATCACGAGCCGCACGAGACAACGCGTGGCGAACAGCCCTTAAGGGGCACCGAAACAATCCTGTTGGCGGAAGATCATGAGGGGCTTCGCGATTCGGCGAAGGAAATGTTGCAGGGGCTTGGTTATCGCACGATCGTCGCGGCCAATGGCAGGAAAGCTCTCGAGCTCTTCAGAACGAATTCCGATGGGATCGATTTGATCATTATGGATGTTGTGATGCCTTTGCTGAATGGTCCGGAAGCCTATTTGGAGATGTCCGCTCTGCGACCCGGAATTCGTGTGATCTTCACGACTGGCTACACGCCTGAAGCAGCATCCCTGATTTCGCTGGTGGAACAGGGCGCGGCGATCCTTCAAAAGCCATACAGTCTGACGAGTCTTAGTCAGATGGTTCGTGGCGCGCTAGAACACCAACCCCGGGTTTGAAGCCTTCGATTGTCGTCCAAACCAACCAAAAGAACATTCAGTGTGGTTTGCCCACCCGGCTAGAGAAAACCGCTGGGCTGAAGTACCTGCGCTACAAGGGGAAAAACACAGAGGTCGAGAATACGCCGGTAAGAAACGGTGTGCTAGCATCAAGATTTGTGCTTTGAGCGGGAGCCGAGGTAGATAGTGACGACGATGAGAGCGTTGCGAAAGATGCAGGCTGCGAAGGGCCTGCAGATGGACACGGTCGCGGTGCCGTTGATTGGACCGACGGACGTGCTCGTGCGTGTGAAGACGGCTTCGATTTGCGGGACGGACCTGCACATTTACGGGTGGGACCGCTGGTCGCAGGGGCGCATCAAGCCGCCGGTGACGCTGGGGCACGAATTCTGCGGCACGGTCGAGCGCGTGGGCGGCGAGGTGCGGGCCGTCAAGCCGGGGGATTTCGTCAGCGCGGAAATGCACGTCAATTGCGGGCATTGCCACCAGTGCCGGCTGGGCGAAGCGCACATTTGCCAGAACCTGCGCATCATCGGGATCGATCAGGACGGGGCGTTCGCGGAGTTCGTGAAGATTCCGGCCCCGAATATCTGGAAGCTGGATGCGGCGATTCCCGAGCATTACGGTGCGATTCTCGATCCGCTGGGCAACGCGGTGCACACGGTGCTGGCCGGGCCGGTAGCCGGGCAGACCGTTTTGGTGACGGGCTGCGGGCCGATTGGGTTGATGTCTATCGCAGTGGCGAAGGCTTGCGGGAGCTCGACGGTTTTTGCGACGGAAACAAATGAGAAGCGGCGCGCGATGGCGAAAAAAATGGGCGCGGACGTGGTGCTGAATCCCGCGGCGGAAGATGCGGTCGCGAAAATTCTCGCGGAAACGAACGGCACAGGAGTCGACGCGCTGCTGGAGATGTCCGGCAATCCGACGGCCATTCAGCAGGGTTTCAAGGCGCTGCGAGCGGGCGGGCGCGCTTCGCTGCTGGGGATTCCGACGGAAAACGTGCCGCTGGATTTGGTGAACGACGTGATTTTCAAGGGCGCGACGGTGCAGGGGATCTATGGGCGGCGAATGTATGAGACGTGGGTGCAAATGACGGCGCTGCTGAAGGCGGGGCGATTGAATCTCGAGCCGTTGTTTGGCGAGCGCGCTTCGCTCGACAAATTCGAAAACGCCTTCACGCTGCTTCAGGGCGGCCTTGCTGGAAAGATCTTGCTGTATCCCAACGGCGTGCCGCGGTGAACGAATTGGTTTTTCAGCTTTGCGCTCAAGACATTTGCTCACGGCAACGAGCTGGCGCAAAATAGTGCTTTCCCCAGCGGAGTCCATGTTAGGAGCGCAATCATGTCTGATACCGCAACGGTCACATCGAAACAGAATCCCTTGCAGTTCGTCTCCGACCAGCTGAAGGAGATGCGCGAAAAAGGCGTGGCGCCGAAGCTGCGCGTGCTCGAAGGAGAGCAGAAGCCCGTATGCATTTTCGACGGGCGGGAAGTGATCAACCTCGCTTCGAATAACTATCTGGGACTGACCACGCACAAGGCGCTGCGCAAGGCCGCGCTGGACGCGGTGAAGAGGTACGGCGTGGGCGCCGGGGCAGTTCGAACGATTGCCGGCACGATGAAGATGCACATGGAGCTAGAAGAGCAGATCGCGGCGTTCAAGAACGTGGAAGCCTGCGTCGTGTTTCAATCGGGTTTTACGGCCAACGCGGGAACGGTGTCGGCCGTGCTTGGCAAGGAGGACCTGATCATCTCGGACGAGCTGAATCACGCGTCGATCATTGATGGCGCGAGGCTTTCGAAAGCGACGATCAAGGTTTTCAAGCACAAGGATGTGAAGGATTGCGAACGCATCCTGCAGGAGAACGCGAATTTTCCAGGGAAGAAGCTGATCATCACGGACGGCGTTTTTTCGATGGACGGCGATATCGCGCCGCTGCCCGAACTTTGCGGCCTCGCGGAGCAATACAACTGCATCATGATGGTGGACGACGCGCACGCTTCCGGCGTGCTGGGCCGCAATGGACGCGGGACCGTGGACCATCACCAGTGCCACGGCCGCGTGCACATTCAGGTGGGGACGCTCAGCAAGGCGATCGGGGCGATGGGCGGGTACGTTTGCGGCTCGCGCGATCTGATCGATTTTCTGTATTTGCGCGCGCGGCCATTTCTTTTTTCGACTTCGCACCCGCCGGCTACGGCGGCGGCGTGCCAGGCGGCGTTCGCGCTGCTGAATTCGCCGGAAGGCGAGAAGTTGGTGAAGAAACTCTGGGCCAATACGAAGTTTTTCAAGCGCGAATTGAAGAGGCGCGGTTTTCAGTTCAAGGTGAGCGAGACGCCGATTATTCCGATTCACGTGGGAGATGCCGCAAAGGCGTTCGAATTCTCGAAGAAACTCTTCGAGGCGGGCGTGTTCGCGCCTGCCGTCGGTTACCCGATCGTGGCGGAAGGCAAAGCGCGGCTGCGCGCCATCGTCAGCGCCGCCCATAAGCGGGAGCAACTGCTGCGCGCGGCAGACATCCTGGCCGAAGTGGCGAAGCCGCTCGGCATCGTCTAGCCTGGTTCCTGGGGGCCCGAGACTGGGTGCGTTTACCCTGTAAATCCTGCCTAGTACTCATCATTTTTCCGGGGTATAGCCACTCTCTCACCCACTTAACTGATAGAAAACAATACCTTTATGCCTGGCATAGTGCTTGCCACTATTAAATCGTTCATTGGATACCCTTATGTATGTAGGCACAAATCCCAGCTCACATTCCAAACGCAATCTTGAGGAGGATTTACGATCATGAATCGCACAGGGTTTGCAATAGCGGTGGGAGCTCTTTTCTGCCTAAGCACTGCGGCACAATCGCAAACGGGCGCGCAGGCGGGAGCGCAGAGTAGCAGCCAACCATCAGTGCAGGCTGGCCAGACACAAGCGCAAGCATCCGGTAATGCATCGGCGTCAACCACGGCGTCGGCGCAGAACGGGCAGGCGAGCGGTTCACTGGCGACTGGCACGGCGTTCAACGCCGCGCTGAGTTCGCCAATCGATTCGAAAAAGTGCAAGCCGGGTGATCCTGTAAACGCTCACAGTACGGAAGCAGTCAAGTCCGAAGGCAAAACGATGATACCCAAGGGTTCGAGACTTGTCGGGCACGTGACGCAGGCTTCCGCGCGCGCCAACGGCGAGTCGGAATCATCGTTGGGCATCGTGTTCGACAAAGCGATCCTGAAGGATGGCCAGGAGATTCCGTTGACTGTGGGGATCCAGGCCCTTGCTTCGGCGCAAAGTAACGCGTCGGCTGCTGGATCGGACATGGACACGATGAGCGGCATGGGCGCGTCGGCAGCGGGATCAGGGATGGCTGGCGGACACAGCGCACTTGGCGGCGTGACGTCCACTGCGGGCGGTGCCGTTGGTGCCGTGACAAACACTGCCGCTAACGTTGGAGGAACTGCCGGCGGAGCGGTGAACTCTGCGGCAAACGCGGGCGGCAGTATCGCCGGGGCTTCAAAGGGATCCGTCGGCGGTTTGAACGGCGCGGGTCAGCTCACTTCAAACAGCCAAGGCGTGTTTGGCCTGAACGGCCTAAACCTGAGCGCGGCGGCTTCGAACGCCACGCAGGGTTCGGTGATCACTTCCGCCGGGAAGAACGTGCACCTTGACAGCGGCACGCGGATGCTGCTGGTCTCGCAGGCAGCGGCTTCCGCGACACCGAAACAGTAAGACGGGGCCGATCGTTTGTTGAAAAGGGCGCGTTTCGACGCGCCTTTTTCATTTCCGGCAAGAAACCGTTTGCCTGCGCTTTGCTATACTCGCCCGGATGCCTTCTACCCCGAAAAAACTCTTTCTCGTCGATGCCATGGCGCATATTTACCGCGCGTTCTATGCGCCGATGAACCGGATGAACGCGCCCTCCGGCATTCCCACGAAAGTGCCGTTTCTTTTTTCAAACATTCTGCGCCGCCTCGTCAAGGACTACGCGCCGGACTACCTGGGCATCGTGTTCGACACCAAGGGCCCGACGTTCCGCGACAAGCTTTTTTGAGAAGTACAAAGCGCAGCGCCCGCCCATGCCGGATGAACTTTCGCTGCAGATTCCCTACGTTCGAAAGCTGTGTGAAGCGATGCACCTGCCGATTCTGGAGTTTGAGGGTTTCGAGGCTGACGACGTGATCGGTGCGCTGGCGATGCAGGCCGCAAAGAAACAGCTCGACGTGCTGATCATTAGCAATGACAAGGACATGATGCAGCTGGTCGGGAAAAACATTCGAACGCTGCGTACGGGGTCCGGCGGCGCAAAGGCGGACATCATCGTAGACGGGAAAAAGGTGGAGGAAATCCTTGGTGTTCCTCCCGAAAAAGTAATTGATTTAATGGCGCTGCTCGGCGACACGGTGGACAACATTCCCGGCGCGAAGGGCATCGGCGAAAAAGGCGCGACCGAGCTGATCCAGAAATACGGAAGCGTGGAAAACGCGCTGGATCATGCCGCCGAAGTTTCCAACAAGAGATACCGAGAAGCTCTTCAGCAGCAGCGCGAGCAAGTGATGATGTCCAAGCAGCTCGCGACGATCGCCACGGACGTGCCTCTGGAGCTCGACCTGCCCGCGCTGGAACTCGGCGCGCCCGATGTGAATGCTCTCTCCGCGCTCTATCGCGAACTCGGTTTCAATTCTTTGCTCAAAGAATTGGGGGCGGAAGCAGTGGCCTCGTCCGCGCCGGCGAATTCCGAATCGGCCGCGAAGGCGGATTACGCGCAGGTTGCGAGCGTCGCCGAGTTCCGCGAGTATCTGGCGAAAATCCCCGCGAAACAGCCGGTGGCGATCTGGCTGAATCTCGAGGCGGGGGAGCGCGAGTCGGAAGGATTCGGGACGCGCATCGCTTCGATCGAGGTTTCCTCGGAGTCCGGCGAAGGGCGTTCCGTCTGGTTCGACGAAAAAGGCGAGGCGTTGAAAACCCTCGCGCCTCTGCTCGCCGATCCAAAACGGCCCAAAATCGTGCACGACCCAAAACTTTTCCAACTGCTTACGGGCCGGGCGGCGAATATCCGCCATGCGACGCAACTCTATTCGTACCTTCTGAGGCCCACGACGGCGAATCACAACTTCGCCGACGTGGTGATGCGGCAGTTCAACGTGATGATGGGCGGCGGGCCCGGCGAGCGCGCCGATTACCTGCAGCGGCTTGCGCCTGCGCTCCACGCCCAAGTCCAGGAACAACAGCTCGAGGACGTCTACAAAAAGATAGACCTCCCGCTCGCGCCGGTGCTTGCGGATATCGAGCGGATTGGCATCCGGGTCGATCCCAAAGAGCTCGGCAAAATGTCGCACACGATGGAGAAGGAAATCCGCCGCCTGGAAAAGGAGATCTGGAAGCTCGCGGGCTCGGAATTCAACGTCAACTCGCCGACGCAACTCGCGGAGATCCTTTTTGACAAACTGAATCTTCAGCCCAACGCCCGGCGCGGGAAAGCAAAAGCGAGGTCCACCGCCGCCGACATTCTGGAGGAATTGTCCGCGCAACATCCGCTGCCCGCGAAGATCATCGAATACCGCGAAATTGCCAAACTCAAGTCGACGTATGTGGACGCGCTTCCGAAACTGATCCATCCCGAAACCGGACGTTTGCACACCAGCTTTTCGCAGACCGGCACGGCCACGGGCCGGCTCAGCTCGAGCGATCCCAATTTGCAGAACATTCCGATCCGAACCGAGCTGGGCCGGGAGATTCGCGCTGCTTTTGTCGCGGAGAAAGGAAAGATACTGCTGTCCGCGGACTACTCGCAGATCGAGTTGCGCATCATGGCGCATTTTTCGAAAGACCCCGTGCTCGTCGAAGCTTTCCGCAACGGTGAAGACATCCACGCGCGGACGGCGCAGGAAGTGTTCGGCGTGGGTCCGCTCGCACAAACCGCGGAGCACCGCCGCGCCGCCAAGGCCATCAACTTCGGAATTATTTACGGCCTTTCCCCATTCGGGCTCGCGCAGCAATTAGGCATCGAGCAGAAAGAAGCCGCGAAATTCATCAATGCGTATTTCACTCGTTATCGCGGCGTGAAGGTGTATCTGGACGATATTCTTGCCGAGACGCGCAAGACCGGCGTCGCGAAGACTCTGTTCGGAAGAATCCGCCCGATTCCCGAAATCAATTCACCCCAAATGCAGCTGCGCAACTTTGCCGAACGTACCGCGCTCAATTCGCCGTTGCAGGGGACCGCGGCCGATCTGATCAAGATGGCGATGATTAGCATCGACCGGCGGCTGGCGGAAGAAAAGTTCGAAGCTAAAATGATCCTGCAGGTCCACGACGAACTGCTCTTCGAGGCGCCCACGAAAGAACGCGCCAAGCTGGAGAAATTAGTTCAGGAAGAAATGGAAGGCGTGCACAAACTGGCGGTACCCATCGTCGTGGAAATCGGCGCCGGGCCCAACTGGCGCGACCTGGAATAATCCTTCTCCCCGGCACAGCGGAACCCGCAACATGTGTTTTTTTGATCCTTTCCTTCTGCATTTCCGGGGCGTAGAATCCGCTTAATAGCAAGCTGAACTCGCTCGGCCGGCCCATCCTGTCAGGAGGAAACTATGCGTAGGACGCTCCTCATTCTGGGTGCGATTCTGCTTGCGAGCTTCGGGATTTCACACGCTGAGCCGAATTCCACGCAGGAAAAGCCGGCATCCACAGAGCCAAAAATAACCCCGGAAGATGCCGCCAAGAAGAATCCCGTCGCGCCAACGCCGGAAGGATTGGCGGAAGCGCGCAAACTTTTTGGCTACAATTGCGCTATGTGTCACGGCAAGGTGGGTGATGGGAAGGGCGATCTCGCTGCGGACATGAAGCTTGAACTCCGCGACTGGCGCGACGCTTCTTCCATCGAGAAGATGACCGATGGCGAGATCTTTTGGATTGTCAGCAAAGGAAAAGGGAAGATGCCGGGCGAAGGCGACCGAACGGCGGAAAAAGTCCGCTGGAACTTCGTGAACCTGGTGCGCTCTTTTGCCAAGAAGGGCGCGGGAGAAAAGGCGAAGAGCGAAAGTCCGCAGAATTAGAAACCGCCGGCTTACCCCTGGCCGTCTTTGACCAAGAAAGCTGAACGATCGTAGCGTGAGTCCGATGAACGCCGTCCTGCCTGTGTTATTCTCACCTCCAATTCATTTCTGGAAGGAGTTTTCCGATGGCCCACGCGGCGCAATTTCTGAAACTGGTGAGCGAAGCGAAAAAGAAGATCAAAGAAACCAACGTCGCGGACGTGAAGCGCCGCAGCGACGCGGGTGAAAAGTTTCTGCTCGTGGATGTTCGCGAGGACAATGAATGGGTGAAGGGACATCTTCCCGGCGCCGTTCACTTGGGCCGAGGCATCATCGAGCGCGACATCGAGCAACGAGTCCCGGACACGAATGCAAAGCTCGTCCTGTATTGCGGCGGTGGATTTCGCTCCGCACTCGTGGCGGAGAATCTGCAGAAGATGGGCTACAACAACGTCGAATCGATGGACGGCGGGTGGAAGGGCTGGCTGGAAGCGGGCTTGCCGATCACCAAAGACTAGCGGCGTCCGGCCGACCTCTCGGTCAGGGAAAATTGGCTGGGGCGGAAGGATTCGAACCTTCACCGTCCTCATTAACAGTGAGGTGTCCTACCAGTTGGACCACGCCCCAGCGGGCTGTCTTCGCCCCCGATTTGCACGGGGGCGCACAGTTATTAGGTAGGTTCCGCCGCAAAAAGAGAGCGCCGGATGTACTTCCAAGATACCACGGGTGCGCGCCCGGCGAACGCGTCTAAGTAAAATTTATAGCGAGCAAAACAAAAGGAATGGCCCACATTTAGATGTAGCCGCTGTGCGTTCGGAGTGCATCAGAGTAGATGCGGCACTCTGTAGGACTCTTTGGTGAATAGCAGATGTGTTTCTGTAGAGAGCAACCGTTTCTCCCGAAGAATTCGAAGGAAAGGTCGAATTTGCAAGCTCTGAAATTTCGAATTCGTAGAAGACAATTTGGCACATAGGTTGCATTCCCGAAAGTTTTGTTGGACACTATCGCGTCAAGCACGACTCGGGTTTGCAGCACTGCCCGGCTAACACGTGGGACGTCCTGACCGCAGCTCCCTACCGGAGCGCTCCCCGGCAAAGTGCTGAACAGACATGGCCCAGATTTTTCATCGAAGTACGAATTTCATCGCGCGATTCAGTGTGTTTTCGACCCTCTTTCTGGTCGGAGTGGCGCTCGTCGCGGTCCTCGCGGTGGCGCGCTCGCCCTACTTGACGCGGCAAAACATTTCTCGTGAGCAGCCGGTGCAATTCAGCCACAAGCATCACGTCGGCGATGACGGCATTGACTGCCGCTACTGTCATACCGGCGTGGAAACTTCCGCCGTTGCCGGCATCCCGCCGACGAAGACCTGCATGAACTGCCATTCGGTGCTATTCAATAATGCCGCCTACCTCGAGCCGATCCGCGAGAGCTATCGCAGCGATAAATCCATCCAGTGGGTCAAAGTTCACCGCCTGGCCGATTTCGTCTATTTCAATCACAGCATTCATGTCAACAAAGGCGTGGGCTGCTCCTCGTGCCACGGGCAGATCAACCAGATGCCGCTGGTGTTCCAGGCCAACACGTTGCTGATGCAATGGTGCGTGGAATGTCATCGCAATCCCGAGCGGGTTCTCCGCCCGAAAGATCAGGTTTTCAATATGGACTGGAAGGCCCCGGATAATCAGGCGGAAGTCGGCGCCAGGCTGAGGGAAGAGTACAAGATTCGGACAACGGCCGAGCTCACCAGCTGCTCGACCTGTCATCGCTAATGGACGGTATGCGCGAGCACGAACAACACGATCACAACGATCCGGCCGGAGATGCGAAGCTGCACGATGGACCGATGGATTTGGCCGCCGTACGCGCCAAGCTCCAATCGAAAACCGGCAAGCAATATTGGCGCACGCTTGAGGAACTCGCCGGAGATCCGCAATTCGAGGAGTTGCTGCATCGCGAATTCCCGCGCCAGGCGCCTTCGGAGTGGGACGACTCGGTCGACCGGCGCGATTTCCTGAAGCTGATGGCGGCGTCGCTGGCCTTCGCTGGCCTTTCCGGCTGCGGCCGCACGCCCGAGCAGTTCGTCGTGCCGTACGTCAAGCAGCCCGAAGGGATGGTCCTCGGCAAGCCGCAGTTTTATGCCACAGTGATGCCCTTTGGCGCGGACGCGATCGGCCTGCTGGTGGAAAGCCACGAAGGCCGTCCGACGAAAATCGAAGGCAACCCCGACCATCCGTCTAGCCTTGGCGCGACGAACGTCTTCGCGCAGGCTTCGGTCCTGAATCTCTACGATCCGGATCGCGCGCAGACGGTCACGAAGTTCGGAGAAATCCAGACGTGGGCGGCGTTTCTGGATAGCGCGCAGGCCATCGCGGCTGAGACGAAAGGCACCAACGGCGCGGGTTTCCGTATCCTGACCGGAATTATCACTTCGCCGACGCTCGCCGCACAGATTCAATCGCTGCTGACGCTTTTTCCGCAGGCCAAGTGGCACCAGTGGGAACCCGCTGTCGGCGACGGCACACGCGAGGGCGCGAAGCTCGCCTTTGGCAGCTACCTCAACACGGTTTATCACCCAGAGAGAGCTGACGTCATCCTTTCGCTCGATTCCGATTTCCTGGGCAGCGGCCCGGGACACATCCGCTACGCGAGAGAATTCTCGCGGCGCCGCAAGCTGAATGGCCCGAACGACGCGATGAACCGGCTCTATGTGGTTGAGCCGACGCCAAGCGTCACCGGCGCGACCGCAGATCATCGCTTGCCCTTGCGGGCTTCCCAAGTGGAGCTATTCGCGCGTGCGCTGGCTGCGAAGCTCGGGCTCGGCGGCTCCGCGGCGGTTCCTACTGACGCGGAGAAGTGGCTCGACGCTGTCGCCAAAGACCTCCAGAAACACAAAGGCGCGTCGCTGGTCGTCGCGGGCGAACAACAGCCGACGGAGGTCCATGCACTGGCGCATGCCATCAACGCGGCGCTCGGCAACGTTGGGACCACGTTGTACTACACGGCTCCGGTGGAAGCGCAACCTGTGAATCACCTGGAATCGTTGCGCCAACTATGCGCAGACATCGGTACGGGCAAGGTTGAGACGTTGTTGATTCTCGGCGTCAACCCGGTCTATACCGCCCCACACGATTTCGATTTCGCATCATTGATTGGATTCGACAGGAAAACAAAACAGAAGAAAATTAAGAACACGATTCACGTCAGTCCGCATTTTGAGGAAACTTCCGAACTCTGCGACTGGCACGTTGCCGAATCGCACTACCTCGAAACCTGGGGCGATGCCCGCGCTTTCGACGGCACCCTCAGCGTGATTCAACCGCTGATCGCGCCGCTCTATCACACGCATTCCGCGCGTGAGGCGCTTGCAGCTTTCGGCGACAAACCGGGAGTCTCGGATTACGATGTACTACGCGACGGCCTGAAGACCGCGAATCCCTCCGCCGATTTCGAAAAGTTCTGGCGGAAAACGTTGAATGATGGCCTCGTGGCGGGCTCGACGTTTCCACCCGTCAATGCCGCTCTGAAATTCAGCGTTCCCAGCGTTGCCGCCCCAAAAACTTCGCCCGAGGCCGATATTGAATTCATCTTCCGTCCCGATCCCTGCGTCTACGACGGACGTTTCGCCAATAACGGCTGGCTTCAGGAATTGCCGAAGCCGGTCACCAAGCTCACCTGGGACAATGCCGCGCTGATCAGTCCCAAGACGGCGGAGGACCTGAAATTGGCGCACAACGTCGCTTGGCGTGGCGGCGAGCACGGCAAGATTTATTCGAACGTAATTGACATTGCGCTTTCGAACAGCAAAGTCACCGCCGCCGCATGGCGCGTGCCCGGCCAAGCCGATGGCGTCGTTGTCCTTCCGCTGGGATACGGCCGCAAGAAAGCGGGATACACCGGAACGAATAAAGGCTTCAACGCTTACGCCGTGCGCGCTTCCGATGCACTCTGGGCAACCTATGCCCCCAGCAGCGCGATCAAAAAGACTGGGGACGACTATCCGCTCGCCTGCACGCAGTATCACTTCAGCATGGAGGGCCGCCAGATTCTCGCCACCGGCACGCTCGAGGAGTTTCGCAAGAATCCGAATTTTGCCAACGAGCATGCCGAAGCGCCGCCAAAGGAACTGTCGCTTTACAAGGGCGAAGCGGAATTTCCCTACGACCGCGACAAGTGGGCGATGGCCATCGACTTGAACAAATGCAATGGCTGTAACGCTTGCGTGCTCGCCTGCCAGTCGGAGAACAACATCCCCGTGGTCGGCAAAGACCAGGTGATGCGCGGCCGCGAAATGCACTGGATCCGTATCGACCGCTATTACGAGAAAGCCAAGTCCGCGACAAACGATCCGTCCAGCTACGATGATTCGCTCTTCAACCCGCCGACATTTTTCCAGCCGGTACCATGCCAGCAGTGCGAGAACGCCCCCTGCGAGCAGGTTTGTCCCGTAGGCGCCACGGCGCACAGCGCCGAAGGCCTCAACGACATGACATACAACCGGTGCATCGGGACGCGCTACTGCTCGAACAACTGCCCGTACAAAGTACGCCGCTTCAACTTCCTGCGCTTCCAGGATTGGGAGACGCCGCAACTCAAGCTCTTGCGCAATCCCGAAGTCACCGTGCGCAGCCGCGGCGTCATGGAAAAGTGCACCTACTGCGTGCAGCGCATCAACAACGCGCGCATCGAATCGGAAAAGACGAATGCTCCGATCCGCGATGGCGCGATCGTCACAGCCTGCGAACAGGCCTGCCCGACCGAGGCCATCGTTTTCGGCAACGCCAATGACAAAGAGAGCCGTGTCGCGAAGTTGAAAGCGCAGCAGCGCAATTACTCGCTCCTCGGCGAACTGAATGCGCGCCCCCGCACCACGTATCTCGCTGCCGTGCGCAATCCGAACCCGGAATTGGAGTCGGCATGAGCGCCGGGCAACCACCTATCGATTCTCCTGAAATCCGCCGGCTGACCCCGGTAATCGGACCGGGGTATACCTACGGGTCGGTCACGGACAAGATCAGCGCGATTGTACTGACCCGCCCAACGTCGCTCGGCTGGTTTATCGGATTTTCGATCGCCTTCAGCCTTATGGGCTTGATGACCGTCGCCATCGGCTGGCTCATCATCAAGGGCGTCGGCATCTGGGGCATCAACATCCCCATCGGCTGGGGTTTTGCGATCGTCAATTTCGTGTGGTGGATCGGTATTGGCCACGCCGGCACGCTGATCTCCGCGATTTTATTCTTGCTGAATCAGAAGTGGCGCACCTCCATCAACCGCTTTGCGGAAGCGATGACGCTTTTCGCCGTAGCCTGCGCCGGCATTTTCCCGCTGATCCACACTGGCCGGCCGTGGATGGCGTTTTACATGTTCCCTTACCCCAGCACCATGGGGCTCTGGCCGCAGTTCCGCAGCCCGCTAATCTGGGACGTGTTTGCGGTTTCGACGTACGGCACGGTTTCGCTGCTTTTCTGGTTCGTGGGTCTCATCCCGGACCTGGCGACGCTTCGCGACCGCTCCGTCCAGAAGCCCATGAAGATTATTTACGGCATGCTGTCGATGGGCTGGCGAGGTTCCGCGCGTCACTGGCATCGTTACCAGTCGGCTTATCTGCTTCTCGCCGGACTCGCAACGCCGCTGGTTCTCTCCGTGCACACGGTAGTGAGCTTCGATTTCGCGATCGCCATCGTTCCCGGCTGGCATACCACGATCTTTCCGCCGTATTTCGTGGCTGGCGCCATCTATTCGGGCTTTGCCATGGTTTTGACCATCGCGATTCCGTTGCGCAAGGCTTATGGCCTCGAAGACTTCATCACCATGCGCCACCTGGACAACATGGCCAAGGTCATGCTGGCCACCGGGTTGATCGTCGCTTACGGCTATTTTTTCGAATTCTTCATGTCGCTCTACAGCGGCAACAAATTCGACGTTTTCCTGGTCCAGCAGCGCCTCCATGGCCCTTACGCGCCGTATTACTACGCGCTGATTCTGTGCAACATCCTGACGCCGCAACTGCTCTGGTCCTACAAGATGCGCCACAACGTCGCGATTCTATTCATCATGTCCATCGTCGTGAATATCGGCATGTGGCTGGAGCGCTTCGTCATTGTGGTCATCAGCCTGACCCGCGACTTCGTGCCTTCCGCCTGGGGCCGCTACAGTCCCACGTTCTGGGATTGGGCCACGTTCATCGGCACCATGGGCATGTTCGTCACTCTGATCTTCCTGTTCGTCCGTGTTCTCCCGGCGATTTCCATCGCGGAAATGCGCGAACTGGTGGCGGAGACTTCTGAGGACGATAAATAATGCTGCACCGCTCCCACATATATGGCGTGATGGGCGAGTTTGAGACGCCCGAGCAGCTCATTCATGCCGTGGAAAAAGTCCGCGAAGCGGGCTATCGCCGTCTTGATGCTTATGCCCCCTTTCCCGTCGAAGGTCTCTCGGAAGCGCTGGGTCTAAAGCGCAACCTCGTGCCCTTTATTACTCTGCTGGGCGGCTTGGCCGGGGGCCTGGGCGGTTTTGGTTTTCAATACTGGGCAATGGCCATCACATATCCGATGAACATTGGCGGCCGCCCGCTCAATAGCTGGCCGGCCTTCATTCCCGTCACCTTTGAGCTCACCGTTCTCGGCGCGGCCCTTTCAGCTGTTTTCGGAATGCTCGCCTTGAACAAGCTTCCCCAGCCGCACCATCCGGTTTTCAACGTGCATCGCTTCACGCATGCATCATCGGACCGCTTCTTTGTTTGCATTGAGGCCCGCGACCCCAAGTTTCATCTGGCGGACACCGCGCGCTTCCTGCAGAGCCTCCATGCGCACCATGTTTCCGAGGTGTCGGATGACTAGCGCCTCGCGCTGCCTCATTGCTGCTTGCGCCGCCGCTTGCCTGGTCTTCGGCGCCGGGTGCGAATATCTCCGGCAGGACATGGCCAACCAGCCGAAGAATAAGCCGCTTTCGCCTTCGCCATTCTTTGAAGATGGCCGTTCGGAGCGCCCGCTCGTCGAAAATACCGTAGCGCGCGGTTCGCTCGCCAACGACGAACTCTTCGTGCCGAAGGAATCGAACAATTTCCCCTTGCCTGTGAACCTCGAGCTGCTCGAGCGCGGTGAAGGGCGTTACAAGATTTTCTGCACTCCTTGCCACGGTTTGCAGGGCGACGGAAATGGCATGATCGCCATGCGCGGCATGAAGCGCCCGCCCAGCTTTCATCAGGACCGTCTTCGCCAGGTGCCCAACGGCTATATATACGACGTCATGACCAACGGTTTCGGACAGATGCTGGGCTACTCGGCGCAGATTCCCCCTCGCGATCGCTGGACCATCATCGCCTACATACGCGCGCTGCAGCTCAGCCGCAACGCCAAGGCCGCCGATCTGCCCGCGGAACTTCGCGACAAGCTGAATCAAAGCGGCCCTTCCGGCGATAAACAGGACGGCGCAAAACCGAAGCCGGAAACAGGCAGCACGAAAGATTCAACAGGAGGCAGCTTCTAATGGCTGCGCAGGAATATCAGGCGCCGGAGAGCGTCGGCCGCCTTCAACAACGGGCGCTTGTCATCGGTGGTGTAGCCCTGCTTGTTTCCATTCTCGGTGCGGTACGGACCCCCGGGCTTTTCTATCAGTCCTACCTGATGAGTTTCTTGCTGATTCTCGGCTTGACTGTCGGTTCGCTTGGCCTCGTGATGCTGCAACATCTGGTCAGCGGCCATTGGGGCATCATCATCCGCCGTCCGCTGGAATCCGCAACTCGCACTCTTCCGCTGATCGTCGCGTTTTTTCTTCCCATCCTGTTTTTCGGCATGAAGTACCTCTACGCCGCCTGGCTCGATCCGGAAGAATTACAGAAAGAACCGCTGTCGCGGTTTCAGCAGACTTATCTGACCAGCGGGCGCTTTCAAGTGCGCGCGGTCATCTATTTCGTCATCTGGCTTGTGCTGATGTTCATCTTCAATCGTTTGTCGAAACGGCAGGACACCGATCAGGCCGACCGCGCCTTGCGCCTTCGCTTCAAAATGCTGGCCGGCCCGGGCATCATTCTTTACGTTTTTGTGATGAGCTTCGCGGCCATCGACTGGGTCATGTCCCTGTCGCCTCACTGGGCATCCACCATTTACGGCTTTCTGTTTGTGGCGGGACAGTTGATCTCCGCGATGTCGCTCATGATCGCTGTCGTCGTGTTGCTGGCGCGCACCGAGCCTTTCGCCACCGTTCTGCAGAAGCGCCATCTGCACGACTTGGGAAAATTGCTCCTCGCTTTTGTGATGCTCTGGGCATATTTCGATTTCTCGCAGCTCCTGATCATCTGGTCGGGGAACCAGCCGGAAGAAATCAGCTTCTATCGCACGCGGCTGTATGGCGGCTGGGGCGTCGTCGCGGTAATCGTGCTGGTGTTCCATTTCTTCGTGCCTTTTTTTCTGCTCCTTTCGAAGGACGTGAAGCGCAACGCGAAAGTGCTCCCGAAGATCGCCATGTGGCTCATCTTCATGCGTCTTGTGGATCTATTCTGGATGACCCGGCCGGAATTTGCGTCTCGCGCCGTGCCTACATGGTTGGACATTGTTTTGCCTCTCGCGCTCGGCGGATTGTGGCTCGGCTTTTTCGCTTTCAATCTGAAGCAAATGCCGCTTCTGCCCCTAGGCGACCCAGAACTTGCGGAGGCCATTGAGCACCATGAGCACTGAGTCCCACAACACGGGCCAGGAGCCGCGCCACACAGACGTCTCGTTCGAAGAACGCGACATCAAGGCCGGCACCATTTATGGGTATCTCTTCGCCCTGGCTCTGGCCGTCGTGGCTTCCTTGCTGATTTCCGTTTACATCCTGCGCTTCACCGTGAATTTTGCGGATTCCTCCGATACGCCTCCGCCGCCCTCTCGCGAGGCGCTTGGCAAGGATTTTCGGGCGCTGCCTCCGGAGCCGCGCCTGCAGGGTGTCCCCGGCCATGAAACCGATCCGCAGGCCGATTTGCGCAAGAAGAATCAGGAAGACGCCGAGGCCAATGAAAAGCTGGAGTGGATCGACAAGTCCGGCGGCGTCGCGCAGATTCCCGTCAAGGATGCGATGAAAATCCTTGCCGAAAAAGGATTGTCCGCCTCGCCTGCGCCGGAGAAGAAGAAATAACGACATGAATAGTATCCGCCATATCGCTGTGATTGCAATGCTTCTGCTGGGGGCGTGCGCTCTGCGCGCGCAGACCATCCCCGGTAACGTCGGCCCGGCGGCAGCAACCATGCCTCCGGCTCTGCTAAACGTGGGATTCGAGCCGCCGCTCAACGGGCTAATGCCGCTGGACCTTGCCTTCCGCGACGAAACCGGCCGCAGCGTTCAGCTCCGCGAGTATTTCGGACAAAAGCCCGTGGTCCTCGCCTTCGTCTACTACAACTGCCCGATGCTTTGCGATCAGGTCGAGCAGGGCGTGGTCGGCGTGCTGCGCATGCTCTCGTTCAATCCCGGGCACGACTACGAAGTTGTTTTCGTCAGCTTCGACTCGCGCGAGACGCCGGAGATGGCTGCCGGAAAGAAAAAGAAAGCGCTGGCTCATTTCCGCCGCCCGGAAACCGATTCCGGCTGGCATTTCCTCACCGGCTCGAAGGAATCGATTGAGGCGGCGACCAAAGCCGCAAACTTTCGTTTCTCCTTCGATGCCAAGTCCAATCTATTCGCTCACGCCAGCGGCGTGCTGATTCTTACGCCGGACGGCCACATCTCGCGCTACTTCTACGGCGTCGAATATCCCGGCCGTGACATGCGCCTGGGGCTCGTGGATGCCTCGGCGGGAAAGATCGGCACGCCCATCGATCACGTTTTGCTGTTTTGCTATCACTACGACCCCACGACCGCGAAGTACAGCGCTTCCATTCTCAAGATTATTCGTCTGGGCGGGGTGCTGACGATTCTCTGCATTGTCGGAGGAATTTTGATTTCGCGCCGCCGCGAAACTTTGGCCGCGGCTAGGAATTTGCGCCGGCCGCTTTCCAGTGGCCTGGAACGAGGAGCTCACTAAGCCGTGCAGTCGCAATTGCCATTGTATCCGGAACAAGCGTCCAACTTCGCGCCGCAGGTGGACGCGCTGATGATCTTCATCACCGCCATCTGCCTTTTCTTTGCGGCTGCGATTACTGCGGCGATCGTGATTTTCTTTTTCAAATTCCACCGCAAACAGCCGGATGCCGTCGGTATTGCCATCCACGGAGATTCCCGGCTCGAGGCCGCATGGATGATCATTCCGCTGATTCTGGCGATGGCCATGTTCGGCTGGGGTGCGGTCGTCTATGTTGACTATCGCCACGCGCCGCAGGACACGCTGGATGTTTACGTAATCGGCAAGCAGTGGATGTGGAAGGCCCAGCAGCCCAACGGAATGAGGGAAATCAATGAATTGCACGTTCCTGTGGGCCGCAACATTCGCCTCATCTTGGCCAGCGAGGACGTGATCCACGACTTTTTTGTCCCCGCGTTCCGCGTGAAAATGGACGTTGTTCCCGGGCATTACAACACCATGTGGTTCCGTCCCACGAAGCCTGGCCGTTACCACTTCTTTTGTTCACAGTACTGCGGCACCAACCACGCGCTGATGGGCGGCTGGGTGACCGTCATGGAGCCGTCCGACTACGCCGCGTGGCTTTCCGGCGCATCGGGCGGGAGCGTCAATCCCGTCGTCGCGGGCGAAAAGCTCTTTGCCGATAAGGCTTGCGCCACTTGTCATGTCGGCGATGGCACCGGCCGCGCGCCCTCGCTCAATGGGGTTTTTGGCGCAAAAGTTCTTTTGGCGGATGGTTCCACCGTCGTTGCCGATGAAGCCTACATCCGCGAATCGATTTTGCAACCCAATGCGAAAATAGTAGCCGGGTATCAGCCATTGATGCCCACGTTCCAGGGACAGTTGACGGAGGAGCAGATTCTCGCTCTTATCGCCTATATCAAGTCTCTGCAGTCGCTTCCGGTTCCTGCGAAGGGTGCCGGGATTGCGTCGACCACGGGGAAGAAATAAGTCATGAGCGACACGCTGACAGCTCCATTGCCGGGCCACAAAATGCCGCATGAGGACTATCTCAACGCCACCTACGGCATCCGCTCGTGGCTGCTCACCACGGACCACAAGCGCATCGCCTTGCTGTATCTCGGCTCGGTGACGTTCTTCTTTTTCATTGGCGGGCTATTCGCCACCATGATCCGTATCCATCTTCTGACGCCAAGCGGCGCCTTGGTTACGCCGGAAACCTACAACAAGCTCTTCACCATGCACGGCGTGGCGATGGTCTTCTTTTTCCTCATTCCCTCGATCCCCGCCGTTCTCGGGAATTTCCTGATTCCGCTCATGATCGGCGCGAAGGACCTGGCCTTTCCGAAGATCAATCTTCTCAGCTGGTACATCTACGTCGTTGGCGGCTGTTTTGTTCTGTATTCCTTCGGCACTGGCGGGCTGGACACTGGCTGGACCTTTTACACGCCGCTCAGCAGCGTGTATTCGAATTCCGCGGTCACGCCCGCGGTCATCGGCATCTTTATCAACGGGTTCTCCTCGATTCTGACGGGCCTCAACTTCATCGTCACCATCCACACCATGCGCGCGCCGGGAATGACCTGGTTCCGGCTTCCGCTTTTCGTCTGGGCGCATTACGCCACCAGTCTGGTGATGGTTCTGGGGACGCCGGTCATCGCCATCACGCTGCTGCTGGCCGGCCTCGAGCGGATGTTTCATCTAGGCTTCTTCAACCCGGCTCTCGGCGGCGATCCCATACTCTTTCAGCATCTCTTCTGGTTCTATTCGCATCCGGCCGTGTACATCATGATTCTTCCGGCCATGGGCGTGATCAGCGAGATCATTCCCACTTTTGCGCGCAAACCCATCTTCGGATACTCCTTCATCGCCGGATCGAGCATCGCCATCGCGGTCATAGGTTTCCTCGTTTGGGCGCACCACATGTTTGTTACCGGCGAATCCACCTATGCCGCGCTGACCTTCTCGCTCCTCAGCTATCTGGTGGCGATTCCCTCGGCCGTCAAGGTCTTCAACTGGACCTCGACACTTTACAAAGGCTCCATCTCCTGGGACACCCCGATGCTCTATGCCTTCGGCTTCATCGGACTGTTTTTGATTGGCGGCCTCACTGGACTCTTCCTCGCCTGCCTGGGCCTGGACATTCACATTCACGACACCTACTTCGTGGTCGCCCATTTCCACTACATCATGGTCGGCGGCGCGGTTATGGGTTACGTCGGCGGCATTCACTTCTGGTGGCCGAAGATTACCGGCAGGCTCTATCCTGAAGCCTTGTCGCGGGCTGCTGCCGTCACGTTGTTTGTCGGTTTCAATCTGACGTTTTTTCCGCAATTTATTCTTGGCTATCTCGGCATGCCGCGGCGCTACCACACCTATCCGCCGGAATTTCAGGTGCTCAACGTGTTGTCCACGGCGGGCGCATCGATTCTTGCGCTGGGCTATCTGCTGCCGATGCTGTACCTGACCTGGTCCATGCGCTACGGCAAAGTTGCTGGGCAGAATCCCTGGCCGGCCACGGGTCTTGAATGGAAAACGGATTCACCGCCGCCGACGGAAAATTTCCATGTCACGCCGGAAGTCACCTGGGAGGCGTACGACTTTCAGAACCGGCCCGATCTCGGGCTGCTGGCGGGCGCGTCGCCGCTCGCGCCGGCTCATGGAGACGACTAGGCAGTTGAGTTCTGGTGTGGGGACGGACTTCAGTCCGTCCTGTTCGTGGCTGAAGCCAAGCCATAGATTGACTTAGGAAGAGGAGCACCGCGTGCATCGCACCGGAGAGCTGTACGGACATTTTGAAACGCTCGAGCAGCAGAAGGAATCCGCTGCGCTCGGCATGTGGATCTTCCTGGTCACCGAAGTGCTCTTCTTCGGTGGCCTCTTTCTGACCTACACCATAAACCGCCATGCATTCAGCACCGCTTTCGGCATCGGCAGCAACACTCTTGACATCACATTGGGCGCCGGCAACACCGTTGTGCTGATTATGAGCAGTCTGACCATGGCCATGGCCGTCTGGTCCGCGCAAGTCGGCAAGAAGAGATTGGTCAGTATTTTCCTGATCGCCACGCTTGCTCTTGGCACTGTCTTTCTTGGCGTCAAGGCCGTCGAATACAAGCAGAAATTCGACCACCATCTCGTCCCCGGCCGCAGCTTTGACATGAAGTACCATCCGGCGCATCCCATGCCCGGCGATGACCTTAAGGAATTGGCCCTGGAGAAGGAGGAAGTGGATAAGGCTTTCGCGCAGGACCCAGACATCAATGCGCATGGCCAGCTCTACTTCTCGCTGTACTTTGGAATGACCGGCTTACACGCCTTGCACATGATCATCGGTGCAGGCCTGCTCCTCTGGCTCATCAAGGGATCGTTTGCCGGCCGCTTCACGCCGCAGTACAACACGCCCGTTGAAATCGTGGGCCTGTACTGGCACTTCGTCGATATTGTGTGGATCTTTTTGTTTCCGTTGTTATATCTGATTGACAGGCACCGCTAGGAGAGTTTGGGAGAGTATCGCGTGTCCGAGCACATCGTTTCGCCAAGAGTTTACGCCGTCATTTTCTTGTCCTTGATGCTTGGCACCGGCATCACCGTTTGGGCCGCTTTCCAGGACTTCGGCAAATATAATATTGTCATCGCTCTCGCCATTGCCACCATCAAGGCCACGCTGGTCGTTCTCTACTTCATGCACGCCCGTTACAGTCCCAAGCGCACCCAGTTGGTCATCGTCTGCTCCGTTTTCTGGCTGGCCATCATGCTGGCTCTCACCCTCAGTGATTACAACACGCGTCCGCGCGAAGGCCGTTTGGCATCCGCCGATACCTGCTATCACGCCTAATTTTTTGGTGGTTGGTTACTGCTCCGGATAGCTCACACTGACGGATACGCTCTTGGCATTGCGCCAGCATTCCCGCCGGCATTCCACCTTCAACAGAACGGTGACGCTGCCAGTGACTCTTCTGCCGGAGTTGTCCTCGCCGCTGAACGTGCCAGACATGCCCGTGCCACTCCCCGCGCACCTCAATGGCAGTGCCAGCGATTCCACCGAGCCATCCGTGAGCAAGTAACTTAGCTCAATCATGGACCCGTTGACGCACGTGACGCCCTCCGACCATTGATCGGCGGGCTTATCGTACAGCGCCGTCACATTGACCTGCGTGCCGTGGATTGAATTCCCGCTGTCGTCCAGCGCCGTAACGTCCTGCAGCAACGAGTGATCGCTGCCGATGTCGGGGCCTGTTCCGTTCCAGTTGAGCGAGAACGTGTCGCCCGGGGCCTGCGCCTTCGCTGGAACGAGTGCCAGAGCGATCAGAGCGAGTGCCGTAACCAGGGAGAACTTTTTCATTTCTTCTCCTTTTCGGGTCGAGCTTGGCTCATGATGCCACCAAACGCGGATTGTCGCGCATCTCTATTCATCAGAAGCGGGCGCGGCCCTGTGAATAAGTTCATAATGGATTCGGCACCTTGTTCGGCGCACTCGTATCATTTTTGCCCTCTAAGTTCAATTCCATAACTTCGGGCGGGCGCACTTTCGTTAATTATTTTGGCGGTTTGGGGAGATTTGGTGACGTTTCGCAGGGAATGCCGGGTCACATGCTGGTAAGAAATAAAAGAGGGGGAGTAGCGAACCGGCCCAGCCCTCAATCCCCTAAAGGGATCCTCGGTTCGCCCCCCCCACCTCCACAAGAAGTGCAAGCCCTAGGCCAATCCTAAACTCTTTATTTTCAATGAACTGCTGAACGAATTCTGAGTAATTCTGAGTAAAAAAGCTCTACCTCCCCCGAAAATTTACCTGCCATGAGTTGAGGCTACCGAATCCCTCAGGTCATCACCTCATGCCTGAGTTCCCGGCATGTCTCAGCCTCCTCGGATCATCTGTTGGCCACGGGCTTTCTCCTGCTCCCTGTACGGTAGGGCAGTGGTTTCGAGCCATGACCTGCACGTTCTGAGCCACTACAAGCGCCTTTCGGCTGGCTCGCTCCAGCCGATGGAACGTCTTCGGTGAACGTCCATGCCTTGTGGGGCACTCGCGCGCGGGGTAGACTCTTCGCCTGCGTTTACCGGGAGGTGTGGCATGGCCCGTATCGTTCGCTGCGGCCTGATTCAGGCCCAATGTGAGTGGTCTCCGGAAAAGTTCTCGCTCGCCGAAATCAAAAAGAAAATGATCGCCAAACACGAGCGCTTGATCGCCGATGCCGCAAAGAAAAAGGTGCAGATCCTGGGCCTGCAGGAGCTTTTCTACGGCCCCTACTTCTGCGCCGAACAGCAAACTCGCTGGTACGAGCTGACCGAGCGCGTCCCGAACGGCCCCACGGTCGCGCTGATGCAGAAGCTCGCGAAAAAGCACCAAATGGTGCTCGTCATCCCGGTCTACGAGGTCGAGATGACCGGCGTCTACTTCAACACCGCCGCGGTCATCGACGCCGACGGCCGTTATCTCGGCAAATACCGCAAGCACCACATTCCTCACTGTCACCCGGGCTTTTGGGAAAAGTTTTACTTCACGCCGGGAAACGCCGGCTATCCCGTATTCCAAACTCGTTATGCCCGCGTCGGCGTGTACATCTGTTACGACCGCCACTTCCCGGAAGGCGCGAGAATCCTCGGGCTCAACGGCGCGGAAATCGTCTATAACCCTTCGGCCACTGTCGCCGGCCTCTCTGAATATCTTTGGGAACTGGAGCAACCTTCTCACGCGGTTGCTAACGCTTATTTCGTTGCGGCCATCAACCGCGTTGGCACCGAGCATCCCTGGAAGATCGGCGAATTCTACGGCAAAAGCTATTTCTGCGACCCGCGCGGGAAAATCGTTAAGCAGGCCAGCCGCGATAAAGATGAACTGCTCGTCGCGGAATTGAATCTCGATGAGATTCAGAAAGTCCGCGATACTTGGCAGTTTTACCGCGACCGCCGGCCGGAATCCTACGGAGAAATCACGCGCACCCGTGCCGCGGAAAGCTCCGAGGCGGCAAACTAAATTGCTTCGCGCGGAAACCATTCAGAGCAGTTCGCTCTACAACAAAGACCTTGCTCCGGTCTCGATCGAGCGCCGCACCTGGCGCACCTACAACTACGCCGCCCTGTGGATCTCCATGAGCGTCAATATTCCCACCTACATGCTCGCCAGCGGAATGATCGCCGGCGGCATGAATTGGAAGCAGGCGCTTTTCACCGTTTTTCTCGGCAACGTGCTTGTCCTGATTCCCATGCTCTTGAACGCGCATGCTGGTGCGCAATACGGTATCCCGTTTCCGGTTTTTGCGCGCGCATCCTTCGGCGTCCTGGGCGCCAATGTTCCCGCCATCCTGCGCGCCCTCGTAGCCTGCGGCTGGTTCGGCATTCAAACCTGGATCGGCGGCGAAGCCATCAACGCCATGATTGTGGCCCTCGCTCCCGGTTGGGCTAATTTTCATTCCGGCCCGGCCGTCTGCTTTTTCTTCTTCTGGCTTCTGAATGTGCTCGTAATTCTGCGCGGCATCGAAACCATTCGCTTCTTGCAGGGCATCTCCGCGCCGTTCCTGCTCCTCATCGGACTGGCTCTCCTTCTCTGGGCGCGCAGCAAAGCCGGCGGCTTCGGCCCCATGCTCGCCACACCCTCGAAATTTCAAACCTTTGGCGAATTTTTCCGTTTCTTCATCCCCTCGCTCACCGGAGTAGTCGGTTTCTGGGCCACCGTCTCGCTGAATATTCCCGATTTCACGCGCTACGCTCGCAGCCAGCGCGATCAAATCGTCGGCCAAGCGCTCGGCCTCCCCGCAACGATGACCTTCTACTCCTTCATCGGTATCGCCGTTACTTCCGCTACCCTGATCATTTTTGGCGAGGCGCTGTGGAATCCGGTTGCCGTCCTCGCGCGCCTAGGCAATCCTTGGGCGGTGGTCCTGGCGATGATCGCGCTGCTCATGGCCACGCTCAACGTCAACGTCGCCGCCAACGTCGTCTCCCCGGCAAACGATTTTTCCAATCTTTCTCCGCGGCGCATCAGTTTCCGCACCGGCGGCCTGATCACCTGCGCCATGGGCATCGTCATGCAGCCGTGGAAATTAATGGCCGACTACGGCAGCTACATCTTCGGCTGGCTCGTCGGCTACTCCGGTTTTCTCGGCCCCATCGCCGGCGTCCTCATCTGCGATTACTTCGTTGTGCGAAAAAAATTCCTGATCGTCGAAGATCTCTACCAGCGGAACGGCCAGTACGAATACTCACGCGGCTTCAATTGGACGGCCGTCGCGGCTCTGGCCGCGGGAGCAGGAGTAGCTTTCGTCGGCTTGGTGGTTCCCCCGCTCCGCGTCCTCTACAACTACGCGTGGTTCGTGGGTTTTCTTGTCAGCTTTCTCACATACTTCGTCTTGATGAATCGCGTTGAGGTTGTCGCTCAGCCGGCGGACTGAGGAGGATCAGTTTCCATGGACTTCGGCATCACCATTAAACCTGACATCTCCATCGATCGCATCCTCAGCCTCACCCGCCAGGCCGAAAGCTCCGGCTTTTCCTTCGGCTGGATTTTCGATTCCCACGTAATCTGGAAGGAACCTTTTCCGCTCCTCACGCTCATGGCCGCCAACACGAAAAAAATGCGCCTCGGTACCTGCGTCACAAACCCCGCTGTCCGCGACGTCACCGTTTCGGCCAGCTTATTCGCTACTCTCAATCTCGCTTCTCAGGGCCGCATGGAACTAGGCATCGGCCGCGGCGACAGCTCCCGCCGCGTGCTAGGCAAAAAACCCACCACTCTCGAAAATCTCGAGGAATTTGTCCGCATCTTCCGCAACTTGAACGCCGGCAAAACGGTTGACCTCGATGGCGTCCCCACGAAATTTCCCTGGGCCAGCGGCGAAGTTCCCCGCGTCTGGGTCGCAGGCTACGGCCCGAAGGCACTCCGCACCGCTGGTCGCATCGGCGACGGCGTGATTCTCCAATTTGCCGACCCTGATTTGGTCGACTGGTGCCTCGGCTTCGTCCGCGAAGGCGCAAAGGAAGCCGGCCGCGACTTCAGCAAGATCGAAGTCATGGCCGCCGCCCCCGTGTGGGCCTCCGACGACCTGAAAACCGCGCGCGAGCACGTTCGCTGGTTTCCCGCCCTCGTTTCCAATCACGTGATGGACCTCATCTCGAAGTACAAACCGGAAGAACTTCCCCCCGCGCTGACCTCTTTCGTAAAAGACCGCGGCAAGTACGATTATCTCCACCACTGCGAGGTCGGCAGCGACAACGCCGATTTCGTCATTGACGAAGTAGTTGATCGCTTCTGCGTGATCGGCCCCATCGACGAGCATCGCAAGAAGCTCGACCGCTTGCGCAAGGTGGGCGTCACCCAATTCAACATCTACCTGATGTCCGGCGACGAAGAAAAAACCCTTGATGTCTATCAGCACAAAATCTTGGCACATTACGCTAAATAGCATTGCAAAAGTCCAAAAATCGCCCTTGACAAATCCCTAATCTGTGATACAGTTAATCTTGTAGATAACTACGCTTGGAGTGCGGGAGCTTGCTCCCGCTTTTCTTTTTTCGGGCCGCATCCTTCCGACCAGGGGCTCCAAAACAACAGAAATCGTTCCCTTTAGAATCAATCACTTACGAAATGCAAAGTTTGTATCTCTTTTGCTTTGATATTCTTATGAAATGCCCGGGGTATAGGGGGTCCCTCAGTTTCACCCCTTCCCATCCGTTTCCGACTCAGTCAAAATCCCTTCCACACAAAATCGGTTCCTCAGAGGAGCGGAGATGCGTTTTGACACCGTAATTCGCAACGGCACGGTCGTAACCGCGACGGACTCCTGCGTCGCCGACGTCGGCATCAACGGCGAAAAAGTCACCGCCATCGCCGCCCAGCTCCCTACCGAGAACGCCACACGCATCGTCGACGCCGCGGGCTGCTTGGTAATCCCCGGCGGCATCGATGTCCACACCCATCTCGACATGCCCTTCGGCGGCACTACTAGCGCCGACGATTTCCAGACCGGCACGATCGCCGCCGCCTTTGGCGGCACCACCACGCTCATCGATTTCGCCATCCAGTACAAAGGCCAAACCCTCCGCCAGGCCTTCGACACTTGGATGAAAAAAGCCCACGACAAAGCCGTCACCGACTACGCCTTCCACTGCATCATCACCGACCTCGGCTCCGCGCAACTCGAAGAAATGGGCCAGCTCATCCGCGAAGGCGTCACCAGCTTCAAGCTCTTCATGGCCTATCCCGGCGTCTTCATGCTCGATGACGCCACCATCTTCAAGGCCATGCGCCAGGCCGCGAAACACAACGGCCTCATCTGCATGCACGCCGAAAATGGCGGCGCCATCGACGTGATTGTCCAGCAGGCCCTCGCCGAAGGAAAACGCGCCCCCAAATATCACGCGCTCACCCGTCCCACCACCGCCGAAGCCGAAGCCACCTCGCGCGCCATCGCCTTAGCCGAAATGGCCGGTGCGCCCGTTTACATCGTCCATCTTTCCTGCAACGAAGCGCTCGAGAAAGTCCGCGAAGCCCGCGACCGCGGCCTCCCCGCCTACGCCGAGACCTGCCCGCAATACTTGTATCTCTCGCTGGAAAATATGGACGCCCCCGGATTTGAAGGCGCGAAGTACGTCTTCACTCCGCCCCTCCGCGAAAAGTGGCACCAGGAAAAGCTCTGGCAGGGCCTCGCGAAAGACACGCTTCAAGTCGTCTCCACCGACCACTGCCCCTTCTGCTTCAAGGAACAAAAAGAACTCGGCAAGGACGACTTCACCAAAATTCCCAACGGCGGCCCCGGCATCGAGCACCGCTTGAGCCTCGTCTATACCGGCGGCGTGCACGGCAAGCATTTTTCGCCGAATCGTTTTGTCCAGCTTGTCGCGACCGCGCCCGCAAAACTTTTCGGCCTCTATCCGCGCAAAGGCACCATCGCCGTCGGCTCCGACGCCGACCTGGTGATCTTCGATCCCAATCACGAAGAAGTCATCAGCGCCAAGACCCACCACATGCGCGTGGACTACTCCATGTTCGAGGGCATCAAGATCAAGGGCGCGCCCAAGACCGTCTTCTCCCGCGGCCGCCCCGTCATCGAGTCCAGCAAATTCGTCGGCCGCCCCGGCGCTGGCCAATTCCTCCGCCGCCAAACCTACGCCGGCCTGTAGCACATTGAAGAGCGTTTGGTGGCCCAAGTCCGCCCGGTAAAAGTCAGTTGTTAAATGATGCGAGAAGTGACTAATATGATCAGAATTGCAACTAGCACTTCGTCCGAGGGTACTGAACACTGCCCGAAGATGATGATTTCGAGTTCGTCGGCAAAGAGCTGGCCGAGGGGACGCGCGATCCTCGCGAGAAGGAAGCATCGTCTGTGCTCCGTGCCTTCTTCGTCAAACAACGGGAGGAGGCGTTCTTCTCGCGGCAGTTAGAAATACAACACGAGCAAGATTACTTCCACTGGGTCACTAACCGAGCCCTGCGCGAGCTGCGGGATGAGGGTTTCATCTTGGGCGAAACGCGGCCGCTGAGAACGGGGGGTTCCATAAATCTTTTGTGGCATCGTGGTTACAGGTTTTACCGTCGGAGGGCCGCTCGGCTGGTAAGCCTCGTGGAGGAGTACGCCGATCCGAATATCGGTGGAGTAGTGGGGTTGCATGGTGAATTCATGGTGCTTGAAGGTTTTGCGAGATGTGAGTTCGTAATGCGTGGCCGCAACACGAGGGAGTTTGGAGGCAAGCGCTGGACAGAGAGTGAACAAAATCTCGACTTTGTTTTTGAAAGAGACAGCCAGGTGTACGGAATCGAAGTCAAGAATACATTGGGTTACATGGAATACGAGGAATTCCAGACCAAGATTAGACTTTGCGAGTTCTTGGGGATACGACCCGTCTTCGTTGCCAGAATGCTGCCGAAATCTTGGATGCATGAGCTGATTGGAGCTGGAGGGTACGGGATGATCTTGAAATATCAGCTATATCCGTGGACGCATAAGCAACTCGCAAAGCGTGTATCGAGTGAACTTGGGTTACCGGTGGATGCGCCGAAGGCGCTGGGCGAGGGGACGATGAGCAGATTCTTGGGCTGGCACCGAAAATTGTGGTGAATTGGATTTGGGATTCACTTGGGGCGTGATGTAAGTCCTGGGGAATGAGCATGTTAGGTTGTAGGGGTATGAATACGTAGTTACTGGGCCGCTAGTGGGTGCGGTAATTTAGACTTGAAAGGAGTCGGAGGTTCGCCCGGGATCACGGCTGGAACACGCGGGCGTCCATTTCCTCTTCATCGATGAATTCGCCGCGGTCAGCCTGCTCGACGCCCTTTCGGACGCCAGCTCGAAATCGGGCGTCGTCTTCCAACAACCGCAGCGCCGCATCCTTCACCAGTTCTGCTGGGTCCACGCCTTCCTGCGTGGCGATTCTGGCGAGAAGTGCTTCCTCTTCGGGTGTAAATCGCACTTCCATGATTCTTCAGACTAGGCGGGCAGATAGCCCGCGTCAAGCTGGGAAACCCATAACCGATTATTGACCGTGCTCTTTCCCTCCTGCTATTGTGAGAAGTTATCTTGGCCTCAGTGTACCTACTGAGCGCCAGGGCTCCTGTGGAGGGAGCGTTTTCGTCTCATGGGCCTGACCAAACTGGTAATCCGGGGCGCGCGCCAGCACAACCTCAAGAATATCAGCGTCGAAATTCCCCGGAACTCCCTTACGGTCATCACCGGCCTCTCCGGCTCGGGCAAATCCTCGCTCGCGTTCGATACCATCTATGCGGAAGGCCAGCGCCGCTACGTCGAGTCGCTTTCCGCCTATGCGCGGCAGTTTCTCGACCAGATGGAACGCCCCGAAGTCGACGTGATCGAAGGGCTTTCTCCTTCGATCGCCATCGAGCAGAAAACAACGACGCGTTCGCCGCGTTCGACTGTCGGCACCATTACGGAAATTTACGATTACCTCCGCGTGATCTACGCCACCGTGGGCGTCCCGCATTGCCCGAACTGCGGCAAGCCAATCACGCGACAGTCCAGCGAGCAGATCGTCCAATCGATCCTGCACGGTGAAATTTGCAAGCCGGACGACCGCGTCATGATCCTCGCGCCCATCGTCCGTGGCCGTAAGGGCGCATTTCGCAAAGAACTCGAAAAATTCGCGCAGGACGGTTACGTCCGCGTGCGCATCAACGGCGAGCTTTACCAGCTTGATGAACTTCCAGTCATCGACAAGCGCAAGAACCACGCCATCGAAATCGTCATCGACCGCCTGCTCGTCAAGCAAGGCATAGCCGCGCGCCTTGAGCAATCCATCGCCACCGCGCTTAAATTGGCGAGCGGCCTCGTCACCGTCGCCATCGTCGGAGGCAAAGAGCACACTTTTTCCGAAAAACTCGCCTGCCCCGATTGCGGCATCTCCGTTCCCCAACTCGAGCCGCGTTCGTTCAGCTTCAATTCGCCCTACGGCGCGTGCCCGGCGTGCAACGGCCTGGGCTCCAAATATGATTTCGATCCTTCCAAGATCATCACCGATTGGACCCGCCCGCTCTTCGATGGCGGCCTCGGCCCGGGCTCTGGCTCCGCGATTCTCAAGCGCACACTGGAGCTCGGCGCTTACGCGCACGGCTTCGATCTCGAAACGCCGTTTGAAAAATTTCCCGCGCGCGTCCAGAACATGCTTTTGTACGGCTACCCGCCGTCCAACGCTCGCTCTGGAGAGAACGGATCAGCCGGTAAGAAATCCAAAGCCGACAAGGGTTTTCGTTTTCCGGGCATCCTGAAATTCCTGGAAAGAAATTTCGAGGAGTCCAACTCCGATACCTATCGCGAGTGGATAACGCAGTACATGTCCGCCACGCTCTGCGGCACATGCCACGGCAAGCGCCTGCGCCCCGAATCGCTGGCTGTCAAGCTCGGCGGCTTGTCCATCGCCGACTTCACCGCGCTGTCGCTCAGCGCCGGGCGACCCGCCGTCGACAAAATTCTTGCGCAGCTCACCGAGCGCCAGAAAGAAATCGCCGCGCGCCCTCTCGAAGAAGTTTCCGAACGCATCGATTTCCTGCTCGCCGTCGGCCTCGGCTATCTCAGCCTGGATCGCTCCGCCGCCACGCTTTCCGGCGGCGAAGCCCAGCGCATCCGCCTCGCCACGCAAATCGGCTCGCGCCTTCGCGGCGTTCTTTACGTTCTCGATGAGCCCAGCATCGGCCTTCACGCGCGAGACAACGCTCGCCTTCTCGGCTCGCTCGAACAGCTTCGCAATCTCGGCAACACCGTCCTGGTCGTCGAACACGACGAAGACACCATTCGCCGCGCCGATTTCGTGGTCGACCTCGGCCCGGGTGCCGGCAACGCCGGCGGCTACCTAGTTGCCCAGGGCAAACCCGCCCAAATCGAAGCCACCCCGGCATCCCTGACCGGTCAATACCTCAGCGGCGCCGCAAAAATCGCAGTCCCGGAAAAGCGCCGCAGCCCCAACGGCAAAGCAATTCAAATTCTCGGCGCCAGCGCCAACAATCTCAAGGATGTCGACGTCACGCTGCCGCTCGGCCTGCTCACCGTCGTCACCGGCGTCTCCGGCTCCGGCAAATCCACGCTCGTCAACGACATTCTCTATCGCGCGCTCGCGCAGAAACTCTATCGCTCTTCCGAAGCGCCCGCCGCGCACCGCGAAATTATCGGCGCCGAGCACATCGACAAAGTCATCGAAATCGATCAAGCCCCCATCGGCCGCACGCCGCGCTCGAATCCCGCCACCTACACCGGCGTTTTCGCTCCCATTCGCGATCTATTCGCCATGCTCCCGGAATCGCGCGAACGCGGCTACCGCCCCGGCCGCTTCAGTTTCAACGTCAAGGGCGGCCGCTGCGAAGCCTGCCAGGGGGATGGCCTCCGCCGCATCGAAATGAATTTTCTGCCGGATGTTTACGTGATGTGCGAAGTGTGCCGCGGCCGCCGCTACAATTCAGAAACCCTCGCCGTCCGCTATAAGGGCCACTCCATCAGCGATGTCCTCAATCTCCCCTCCTCGGACGCGCTGAAGCTTCTCGAAAATATTCCGCAGATTCAGCAGAAGCTCGCAACTCTCGTCGAAGTCGGCCTCGGCTACGTCACCCTCGGCCAGTCCGCCACTACTCTTTCCGGCGGCGAAGCCCAGCGCATCAAGCTGGCCCGCGAGCTTTCCAAACGCCAGACGGGGCGAACGCTCTACATCCTTGACGAACCCACCACCGGGCTCCATTTCGACGATGTTCGAAAACTTCTCGACGTCTTGCAACGCCTCGTCGATCTCGGCAATACCGTGCTCATCATCGAGCACCACCTCGACGTCATCAAGCAAGCCGACTGGATCATCGACCTCGGCCCCGAAGGCGGCGAAGGCGGCGGCCGCATCGTTGCCCAGGGCCCGCCCGAACTCGTTGCCCGCACGAAAAAGTCCTACACCGGCCAGGCCCTCGCCCGCGTCCTAAACATTTCCAACAACGGTCACCACGATGGCAACGCGAAGTAGTCACATTGCTGTAATCTCGCCTCCTTTCAGGGGCCGGCACCGCCGCGCCCCATCTCGGCCATCTCACTCGTGCTTGGTATTGTGCCCCTTGCGCGTTAGAGTATCCCCGTCTCGATGAGCATCTACTCCATCCAACCGATCACGCTCGGCGCAGTGCACACGTATCCGCTTGCGTCGCGCAAGAGCAAAGTCAGCATTCGCGATTTTGCAAAGGCTCCCACTGCGAATGCCTCGCTCACAAAATTTCTCGATTCACTTCCAAACTTCCTCGCCGCCGAAGATCTTCGCCAACTTCTCAGCGCGATCCACAGCGCGCGCAAACAGCGCAGAGCCATCCTCTGGGGCATCGGCGGCCACGTCATCAAAGTCGGCCTCGGTCCCGTCCTGATCGATCTGATGAAACGCGGGTTCATCTCCGGAATCGCCATGAACGGCGCGGCGCTCATCCACGATTTCGAAATCGCCCTGGCCGGCAACACCTCCGAAGACGTCGATGCCGGCCTCGGCGAAGGCCAATTCGGCATGGCCGCCGAAACCGGCAAGTACATCAACGAATTCGCCAAACTTTCGCATCGCATTCGAATCGGCTACGGTGAAGCCGCAGGGCAATTCCTTAATAGCGGGATCATCGAAGTCAAGCACGCGGATTCCAGCGTCCTCGTAGCTGCCTACAAGCATCAAATCCCCGTGACCATCCATCTCGCCATCGGCACGGACATTCCGCACATGCATGGCGCCGCTGACGGTGCGGCCCTCGGCGCGGCCACGCACCTCGATTTCCGCCTCTTCTGCGCTCTCGTCGAGCAGATGCATCCCGGCGGCGTCTATCTCAATTGGGGCTCGGCCGTCCTTCTGCCCGAAGTTTTTCTCAAAGCCGTTTCCGTCGTTCGCAATCTCGGCGTCCCGCTCCGCCCCATCACCACCGCCAACTTCGACTTTATCCAGCACTACCGCCCGTTGCAGAATGTAGTGAAGCGCCCCACCGCGTCCGCCCCCGGCCGCAGCGGACCTGCATCGTACGGCTACGCCATCACCGGCCACCACGAGCTGCTTTTGCCGCTCGTTGCTGCCGCGCTGGCCGCCGGCTGGCCAAAAAAAGTGCCATCAAGGAAACGATGACCTTCTTCGACGACAATCCTTTGAAACCGGCGGATCCCTATTTCCCGTCGGACTCCTCCGCCGACGAATCGTCTCCGTCACCTTCCACTTCTCCCCTCGCGAGCGATCCGGTCCCTTCCTACGTGGAGCTAGGTCCTGTCTATCCTCCAGCACTCAGTTTGCCCGAAGACCTGCGCATCTCCTGGTCATGGACCCATCTGGTTGTCTTCCTGGTTTTCGGCTTCGCCAGCCTGCTCATGGTTCAAATCGGCGCCGTCCTGCTGCTCTCCGCCAACAAACATCTCACGCAGAAACAGCTGCAACAGATGATCGAATCCAAGCCGCAATTTCTGGTCGGCACCAACGTTCTTTGGTACGCCTTGCTCTTTCTTTTTCTCTACATGACGCTGGCCGTCTTGCGCGGTTCGCCCTTTTGGCGTTCTCTCGGCTGGAAAAAACTCAGCGCCGATCCCGCCACAGGCAAAGGCAATCCGTGGATGTATTTCTTCTCCGGCTGCGGCCTGGCCATTTTCGTGGCCATCGCCAGCTCGCGCGTCAAGGACGTGGAACACATTCCCATCCAGGAGCTCTTCAAGAGCCGCAGCGCCGCCATGTTGCTCCTGGCCATGGCTGTCTTGGTCGCTCCGCTGGTCGAAGAAACCGTCTTCCGCGGTTATCTTTATCCGCTCTTTGCCAGCAAATTTTCCGGCCTCGCCCAAAAGGCTGGCGCGGATCCGATTCGCGCCGTCCGGCTCGGCACTCTCGCGGGAATCATCGTCACCGGAATCTTGTTCGGCCTCATGCACGGCGCGCAGCTCGGCTGGACCTGGGGCCTCGTCAGCCTGCTCACTCTCGTCGGAGTCATTCTTACCTTCGCCCGTGCTTGGACCGGCACCGTGCTCGCGAGTTTCCTTCTTCACCTTGGCTACAATTCCATGATTGCCTTCACTTCCGTCATCGCCACCAAGGGTTTTACGCACATGCCTCCCGGCCACTGAGCCGATTCGTCTTCTGCGCCCACGTTCGCTAGAATAAATAGGCAACCCTGACTGATCTTGCAGGGGCGCAGCATGCTGCGCTCCTTCTCGGCACGATGTCGCGAAATGGCGTCAAGGAATCAAATCGCATGTACGTAGCCCAACCTATCGCATGGACCGATCGCGGCGTCGTCATGCTCGACCAGCGCCGCCTTCCCTCCGAGGAAATCTCCTACACCTACACCGACTACCGCGACGTCGCCAAAGCCATCCATGAAATGGTCATCCGTGGCGCTCCGGCCATCGGCGTCGCGGCCGCGATGGGCGCCGCCCTCGGCGTTCTGCATTCTCCCGCGACATCCGTCGAAGCTCTCGGTGCTGAATTCGCGGAGATCTGCGGCACGCTCGCAAAAACCCGCCCCACCGCCGTCGATCTCTTCTGGGCCCTTGAGCGCATGAAGCGCCGCTTTGCAGAATTGACGGGTGAGACTTCGGATCTGGGCAGAATCAGGCAGGGGATGGTCGAGGAAGCCCAGCAGGTTCATCTCGAAAAGCGGGCCACCGACGAAGCCATCGGCCACTTCGGCGCGGAATTCATGCCCAGCGAAGGCCAGGTCATGACGCAATGCAACGCCGGCGCGCTCGCCACCGGCGGCATCGGCAGCGCGCTTGGCGTTATCCGCGTCGCGTTCGAACAGGGCAAAAGGATCCACGTCCTTGTGCCGGAAACGCGCCCGTATCTTCAAGGCGCCCGCCTCACCGCCTGGGAACTTCACAAAGGCGGCATTCCGCTTACGCTCATCACGGACAATATGGTGGGTCACTTCCTGAAAACCGGAAAAGTCGGCGCCATCGTCACGGGCGCGGACCGCATCGCCGCCAATGGAGACACCGCCAACAAAATCGGTACTTACCAGATCGCCGTCCTCGCCAAAGAAAACAACGTTCCCTTCTATATCGCCGCGCCCGTTTCCACCTTCGATCTCTCCATCCCCGATGGTGACAGCATCCCCATCGAAGAGCGCTCCGCCGCCGAAGTCACGCATCTTCAGGGCATCCGCATCGCCCCAGACGTCCATGCCGCCCATCCTGCCTTCGACGTCACCCCCGCCCGCTACATCGCCGCCATCTTCACCGAACGCGGGGTCGCCCGCGCTCCTTACGATGATTCATTGCGCGCCCTCGCACGCAAGCCCCAGCCAGTCGCGACGACTGCCCGCTGATTTGTGCAGCGCCGGGCCTTGTTTACCCGGAGCTTGGCGAAGGGCCTCCGCTCGTGTGGAACAAGACTCTTGACCGCTATCCCCATTTGACGGTAGCCTCGCACCTAAAATTCCTGCATTCAACTTTGTTTCCAAGGAGGCTGCGCATGGTTCCACTCACCGCTCTCTTGCTCCCTATCCTGCTCTCGGCCGTCATCGTGTTCGTGGCCAGCTCCATCATCCACATGGTGCTGCCGTATCACCGCAGCGACTACCAGCAGCTCCCCGAAGAAGACAAGCTTCTTCCCACTCTACGAGCGGCTGGTTTGAAGCCGGGCCTCTATCATTTCCCGTTTTGCACCCATAAGGACATGAAGTCGCCTGCTGCGCAGGAAAAATTCAAGCAGGGACCAGTGGGTTTGCTAACCGTGTTTCCTAGCGGCCCAGTCGCTATGCCGAAGTTCCTGGGCATGTGGTTCGCCTATTGCCTTATCATCGGCTTGTTCGTTGCGTATCTCACGGGACACACGGTTGCGCCTGGTGTGCACTATCTGGTGGTTTTTCGCGTCGCCGGCACCGCCGCATTCCTTACTTTCGCTCTGGGACCCTTGGTCAACGGCATTTGGAAGGGCCTGCCTTGGAGTGTGGCCCTCAAGGAAGCCTTCGACGGATCCATCTACAGCTTGCTGGTCGCCGGCACGTTTGGCTGGCTCTGGCCCCGGTAACGCCGTTCCAACTCTTTGTGTGAAATAGTGGCGAGGATCGATGGACTAGCTGATTGGACGGGCTGTTTCTTGCGTCCTTATCTCCTTATTTCGTTACTTCCGTTCACGCCGGCCGGATCGCGAAGACAGTCCGTTCGCGCCGGCGAAACATCGCGAAAAAATCCAGCATCTGTCTCCATGGGAAATACTTCTTGTTGAGCAACCGCATTCCGCGGGCAGCCTCTTCGCCCGTGAGGATCGCCACGCGCGCTTCCACCCATTCGCCAAGGACTCTGCCGCGCATGTCGCATGGCGCGATCTTCACGCGCGGATTGTTGCGTATGCGTTTTACTTTTCCCGAGACACCGATCGTGTACACGTACAGTTTCGCGTCGTTCGAATCGAGACTCGCCGACGGATCCGCCGCAAACCACACCGGCGTCTTGACGCCCTCGCCGCTTTTCTTGAACGTTTCGAGGTTCAAGTACTTGTGTCCGGCAAACGCCGCAAATCCCATCGCATCGCTCCTGCCGCTTCGATGCGCGTTATTGTACATGCGTCACAGACACAAAAGGCAGGCCAGTTGCCGGCCCGCCCTTTGGAGTGCGGCAGTCCGGCTGCCGCTTTTTCGGTCCATCAACCGGAGCAATTTCAGCGCGCCGGAAAACGCAACTCGCGCCTCTTACTTCGTCCGGACGTACGTCACATCTTCCGTAAAAGCATCTTTCTGTTCTTTGCGGAATGTCCAGGTTGTCTTGAAATGATCGTTGTCGATGAACGTGTACACTGCGTGATGCATGTGCCCATCATCGGCGCTTTTCAGGTTCGAGATGCTCACCAGGTCAAACGTAATGGTCTTCATCTCCGGCGCATATGTTCCGCGCATCGTCGGCTGGTTTCCAGCCATGCAGTAGTGCGTTAGCTTCACCTGGTCGCCATCCAGATAATAAAGCGTGGTCATCTCCACCGGCTTGCCGTTCTCTACAATGTGGAACTTTTCCAGCATCGCCGTTCCCCCAGACGTCAACTCCAGGTCCAGAGACGCCTTGGCCGTATTGGTCTTGTCCGTCTCCCAGTGCCCCACCAGCGTCTTCAGTTTTTCGAACGCTTCGGCGCCGCTCGCTCCTGCATTCGATCGCACCGGTATGATGCCCAGGCTCAACATCAACACACCCAGAATTTTCACAAATGTTCTCATGATTCGATCTCCTTTCCAGAGATGCTTCGACACAAGACTCTTCTTAGAAATACTTTGACGCTGAAAGAGGTTACCACTCGAAATCAAAGCTTACCGCGTTGCTGCCGCCGATTCGGCCGGCCTTCCGAACCTCTGCGTGGCATAACCCACGATCAATCCGACGAGGCTTCCGGGAACAATGATTTGGACATAATAGTGCTTCCCGGTGAGACCGTCGGGCATCGCCGCAATCGCAAATGCCAGCAGCGCACCGACCGCCAGGCCAAACAAAATGCCCAGCGGCAGAGAGTCCACCTTCCGTGCGAAGAACCCGATAAGTATGCCGCCGACCAGCCCCTTGAACGTAGACCCGACAATAATCATCGCCATTTCAGGGCGTACTTCCGGCGTGAACCACGCCGTCCCGCCGTCTACCGCTCCCAGCACGGCCCCGAGTAGCAACCCCAGCAGCACTTTGTTCATCACATTCCTCCGTCGCCATCAGTCTCTCTGGTGTTCCTTACAACGAATCCGCGAATTCCTTTAAGCCTATCTGTGCATAAAAAGCAAGATCGCTACCCGCATCACCAAATACGCCGCAATCAACAAGATAAAGAAGCGGTAGCGCCGGTAAAACCGTCCGGCCTTCTCAAAAAAACTCTCCCGGTGGGCGCCGACGGCGAGCCCGTCCAGGTACCTCGAAATATCCAGCGCCATCTCTTGAACGTCGGAATAGCGCTCCGTCGGAGCCGCCGCTGTCGCCTTCGCGCAAATGGCTGCGAGCGCTTTGTCGAGGCGGCGTGCACGCGAAATGGAAGGTACCTCCGGGTGGCCGGTGAACAAGAAGCGCAACAGGGCGCCGAGCGAATAGATATCGCTGCGTGCATCCAAATGCTCCACGTCCCCGCGCGCTTGTTCCGGCGACATGTAGCCGGGCGTGCCCATCACGGTTCCGTGCGCCGTCACCGCGGAACTCTGCGACGCGTCATTCGAATTGGCCCCGTGCTTCGGTTTTTCAAGAATCGTCGCGTCTGGATCCATCACCTGTGAATCAAGCGTGGCGCGTTCGCGCAGAATTTTTGCGAGGCCCCAGTCCATCACCAAAACTTCGCCGAACGGTCCGACCATGATATTTGCGGGTTTCAAATCGCGGTGCAGCACGCCGCGGGCGTGTGCGAACGCAACGGCATCGCAAATACGTAGAAAAAGCCGCAAGCGGTCCGGCACGGATTCGACCGACTCGATGAACTTGTCGAGGCGTTTTCCCTCCACGAATTTCATGGTGTAGAACACGCGGCCATCCGCGAGTGTTCCCACATCGTGAACGGGCACGATGCCGGGATGTTCGAGAGCGGCCAGCACGCGCGCTTCGCGGATCAGCCGATTTGCGAGATCGCCGTCAGTTCCCGGGACATCGAGGACTTTCAGCGCCACGCGACGCTGGAGATTGTCGTCGTCAGCGGCGTACACAACTCCCATGCCGCCGCGCGCAATGCGTTCGAGCAAACGGTAGCGCGTGCCGGCGAGGTCGGGCGCCCCCGCGCCGTCGCGCAATCTTTCGAGTGCGGCGTTCGAAAGGAATCTCATTTCGAATTCCAGCCAAAAACGGCGCACGCTTCACGCTGGAATTCTTCCTCGGTGGCGCACAGTTCGCGAAGCCGCTCCAGCGCGATTCTGCGAAATTCGCGGCGCGCCCACGCCAGCGCGTTGGTCACGTCGGTCACGGGAATTCCAAATTCTTTCGAAAGCTGCTCGTAAGTGATTTGTTTGTTGCCGTCGAGATCGTACGATTCGAACAAGCGAAAAGTTCTTTCCCGCTCGCGGGCCGCGCACAATTCGCGCAAATCCTCGACGGCCAACGCGAAAAGACTCCGCACCCACTCCTTTTCGAAAAACTCCTCGAGCGATTCGGGCGAAGGAATCGCAGCGGGATCCATCACCGT
>Ga0207120_1027_pt1 | contig 38900 bp, 36 predicted proteins | sample Alteio_BWMinHeat_40_FD_153509 | JGI IMG/M metagenome (GOLD analysis project Ga0207120, IMG submission 153509) | Enriched cells from forest soil in Barre Woods Harvard Forest LTER site, Petersham, Massachusetts, United States -... | ecosystem: Environmental > Terrestrial > Soil > Temperate forest >...
ACATGGAAAAGATTCACAATTAAAATGCCGAGCGCGACCCTTCATTCAGTTGCATGGTCTCCCGATAGTACCATGCTCACCGTAGGTTGCGGCAAGAAGGGATTAGGTTTACTACATAAAGCAGTACTTAGTAAAGCAATTCTCTTTCAAAATCATTATACAAAAAAAGTTACCTTTTCTCACGATGGTTATCATGTCGCAGCAGGGGAATCACGTGAACCTGATAAACATGCAGTTATTGTCTACAGGCCAACCGATGCATTTCGTACTGCAACGAATGTAGATGAATTATCTTCATCATTAGAAAGTACACCCACCACACAATTTTCTCCTTACATAACCAGTCGCATTACAACATTACGTTACAGTCCTGATGACACTATACTCATATCGGGACTCAGAAATGGTTCATTTTTAACATGGGATGTTACTAACAAAAGACGCATCAGCGAGACGTATGTACATCCCAGATCGGTGCGTGCTTTGGATTTTACCAATAATTATAACCTGTATTGCAGTCAAGACTCCTCACTAATTTTATATGATATGCGCACTCGACGAGGCACACTACGCGCACATTGTATCAGTCCTATAACAGCACTCGCCGCATCTGCATATTCAACATATTTTGCACTTGGCTTACATAACGGTGGCATCGTACTCGTAGACCAACGCAAAGACGACACACCCGTGTGGTCGTACAAAGCAAATAACCAAATTACGAGCATAGGATTGGTCTCACAAGAAAATTCACTTGTATTTGGTGATTGCGCAGGGAGTATGGGTCAAATTTTTGATGCGTCCAAATTCACATATTATTCATCTCACCAAACATGTATAAGTGGTGCTTCCATATCTGCAGATGGACAACACGCCGCACTTACATCATATGATGGTACACTAACACTTTTTGGACAACCTGATGATGTAGCCAATTGGAATAAACAATGTATGTTTCGCGCATCACCGTTGTCTTCAACTGATCCTGATAGTGCCAGTGCCGTTGTATCACCAAATTCTAGTACTAGCAGTAGTAGTAGTCTATCATCATCTGTAGGTAAAAAATCTGAAAAATAACGTAGGGGGAAATATATACTATGAATACGTATCTACGCACTCTCTTGGTAATTACATTGTTTGTTGGCTTCTCTACCAACGCCATGGATCCTGATAAGTCGCAACCAACTGATAACGACCCCAAGCTAAGCGACTGCGATCGTAAAAAACAAGTGCATAACAATAATAACGTATACACAACATGGACAACGCATACAGAACCATCTTGGAAAGGAAACAAAATCACATCGTGTGCTATGTCACCGAATGGACAATTACTTGCACATGGTTTTAAAAAAATTGGCATCGTATTTGCCTCAATCGAAGAGGGAATATCGACCCGGCTTAGTGATAGTGGCACATATGATGCAACGCGTGTTACATGCTCTCCAAAAGAGCAACACATTATGGCTGGAGAATCGCTTCATACCGGTGCACACCGATTGAGAATATATTATAATCTTTGCCCTTTCAGTAATCGCGAAGCTCTTAAGAATGATCATTATCCCGTATCTGATACCATACGTTCATTATGTTACACACATGATGGAGAAGCTATCGCTCTAGGTCTCGATGATGGCTCTGTGCATCTTAGAAACATGAGTGCTTTGTCTCAAACCGCAAAGCAATTTCTGCTTAACAAAAATCCAATCTTAGACAGCGAACCAGTTGAAGCATTAGCATGCATTGATAACACTACATTCTGCTGTGGCCTTAATAAATCACTCGTGCTTTTTGACACGCGCGCAGAAGGAGCTGCCACTCGTATTCCTGGTCACATGAGCCGCATCAGCAGGGTCGCCACAGCATCAACACATCCTACTCTTCTTGCATCAGGTGCCTATGATGGCACCGTCAAATTATGGGATTTGCGTAAAAACGCCGCTCATTGGACCGCAGGGTGGAGTAAAGTAGTCATTTCAGCACTTGCTCTGCACTCTCGCTATGAACATGTGATTATGGGCGACAAAGAAGGCATAATGCGCATTATTATTAACACATGTGATGCAATTGAATTTAAGAAAGCTGCCTATGATGCTCCTGTAGTTGATCTAGCAATAACACATGACGGCAATCGCATAACGTCAGCATCATCAAATGGCATCTATACGATATACGGCGAACAAGCATCTATTGCAGCGATGTACGAATGTTGGAAACAAAGTGAACCAGTCAACGACAACAACAAAAGCCCACAGCGAAAAAAAAGAAAGATTCAAAATGAACAAGAGTCAGTTGAGGTTGACGGGTTCTTAAGTTAAAACAGGAAGACAGAAGCTCAAATAAAATTTACTCAACATCAATTTAAACCTAGGCAAGGGTAATATATGTGCACATTGTTACGTACCATTTTTTTATGTCTCTTAGTTACTGTAAGTAATCTTGCCTATACCATGAATGATGGTGAACCAGCACTACAAGCAGAGATTGACCGCAAAGAAGTTGATGCAAAAAAAGTAGCATGCAATTTTCCCACCATAATCAAGACTGTATTTTATTCAAAAAAAGAAAAAAATCGTCATACCTGTGTTGATTTCATGCACGATTGCTCATTCGCTGTTGTTGGTAGATATTCCAATGAAATATCACTCATCAATACACGAAACATACACAGCTTTAGTCTTAGTCTAAATAAGCTTGGCAATGTTGTAACAGGTCTTACTTGCTCTCCGAAAGATCATTTGTTTTGTGTTGCCAGTACAACTAAGCAAGATCCCGTTGTATCGTTGTACCGTGCTAACGCTACATTAACTCAATGGGACCACACAACCAGCATCCTTATCAGCGCGCTCACTCACCTTCGCTACAATGCATCGGGAGACAAAGTAGCGTGTGCAGCTCATAATGGTATGGCAGGAATTCTTGATATAGGAACTTTTAAGCTTTTCGACATCAAAAGCAAGCATGATGAACCATGCAAAGCAATTGAGTTTATTGATGATACAACAGTGTGCTTTGAAGATCCCAATACAGGAATTGCACTATATGACCTACGAGCTGGTTATTCACAGATATATCTTGCATCTAACAACAGAAACCTTGTACGAGCGCTGGCAATGCACGCTGCAACACACAAGCTCCTGGCAAGCTTTAATGATGGATACATACAACAATGGGATCTTCGAACATACAGACAAGAAAAAAATCAACGCGTGACATCTCCCGCTCTCAGCATTGCAACACATCCACAGTGCACTGAGTTTGTAACCGGACACCTCGATGGTGACGTTTGCCATGCATCCAACCTCTCCAAACTTTCTACTATAGACCCCCTACAACATAAGGCGCGTGTTTCAAGTGTTGCTCTTGGTTTCAATGGAGAGCATGTGTATGGAGCTACAGCAAGTTATGATGGTACGGTACACATGTACTCATCGAATGCAAATACAAAGTTTAACCAAACAGATTATACCGCTGCAGAAGCATCGAAAGATGAATCCGATGAACAACCTGGTAGTGGTGGTGCCGCTGCTGCTTCATCACATGTAAGCGCACCACAACAAGCTCCTGCAGTAGCACAAGGACAGAAAAAAAAGAAGAAGAAAAAGTTACAACAAGCACAACAATTTAAACCAATTACCGATGTTGATTAATAGATAACTTTTCATCACCTGCCCGGTGGGGGGCATAGGCAATATAAATTGACGTATTATGGACATCGGATTCATATAAAAATGGAGATTCTCATGAAGAATTCTAAAATTATTTCTCTAGTTTTATTTGTTGGCATTACTACATCATTTGCTTGTTTCACAAGCAGAGCCATGGATGGTGAAAGCCCAAAAATAGGTGCCCCTTTCTCAGACGATTTTGACCGTAAGCAGCAGGCTCATAAAAGCACCTGTGACTTCTACAAAGATTGGCGCATTTATACGGTTCTAACTTTTAAAGGAAGCAGAATTACTTCCTGTGCTATGTCACCTGATGGAAGCTTGCTCGTACATGCTCTCAAGAAAGGTGGTGTAGAGTTTACAACAGCAAGCAATGGAAAAACAATCACGCTTGAAGGTAACAATACCTATAGCCCAACTCGTGTCGCTTGCTCACCAAAAGCGCCACAGGTTGCAACAGGAGAATCTTTGCATACCGGCGGACATCGGTTAAGAATCTACTGGGGACTTGATACATTAGGAAAAATTAATGGTGTCAAAAACATTCATGAGCCCATGCCAGATGCGATACGTTCATTATGTTACACGCATGATGGTCATGCTATTGCTATAGGCCTTGACGATGGTTCTGCGCATCTCAGAAAATTAACTGACATAGATCACGTTGCAAAACAATTTCTCCTCGATAAAAATCAAACCCTAGATAGCGAGCCTATTGAAGCATTAGCATGCATCGATAACAACACATTCTGCTGCGGCCTTAATAAATCACTTGTTCTTTTTGACACACGTGCAGAAGGTGCTGCATCACGCATTCCTGGTCATATGAGTCGTATCAGCAGAGTAGCCACATCATCAATGTATCCCACTCTTCTTGCATCGAGCGCGTATGATCGTACAGTTAAACTATGGGATTTACACAAAAATACCGCCCGTTGGACCGGACAGGATGATGCAGTCACATCAGCACTTGCCATGCATCCTCGCTATGAACATGTAATAATGGGAAATAAAGATGGCACCATGACTATTGCTGGTGGACGTGATGCAATGGGATTTGCTGAAACCTATGATGCTCCTATATCTGACATAGCTACAACACGTGATGGCGATTATATAATGTCAGCATCATCAAATGGTATCTATAAAATATATGGTACAACAAAATCTATTACGGCACTATGTGAACGTTGGAAAAAGGCTGATGCAGAGGAAGGGGTAGGCGCTGGTGCTGGCGAAGGGATGAAGAACATAAAGAAAAGGAAGAGGCAACAGCCTACTCAACCCTCTGCTGACGATGATTAAGCAATAATTTTTTTTATTTTAACCGTTTAACCACATGGCCACCAAATGCATTGCGCAACATCGCAACAATTTTGGTTGCGTACGTGCCACCAGTTAATCGTGATTGTTCACGTGCATGCAGCGCAGCATCAAGCACTGGCATAGGAACATTGTGTGTGTTCGCATCATCAGCAGCCCAGCGGCCGGTGCCAAGTTCACCAACTTCGCCCGATACATCACGCAATGCTGGATCACGTGTGACAATGTCATGAGTCAATTCAAGTATGAAAGAACGAATTACCGCACCGTGATTCCAAATGCGAGTGATTTCTGGCAAATCAAGATTGGTATCTTTAAAACTTCCTTCACGCAATAATTCTAGCCCTTCACCATAAGCTTGCAGCAGGCCATATTCGATACCATTGTGCACCATTTTTACATAGTGCCCTGCTCCTGATGGTCCCACATGACCAACACCATCGGGCGCCGCAATGGCTTTCAACACGTCATAGATTTTTTCATATGCAGCTTTGTTACCACCGACCATAAGCGAAAATCCATACTCACGACCATGCACGCCACCGGACGTGCCGCAATCGAGAAAGATAATGTTTTTCGCGGCAAGCTCACTGGCACGGCGCGCTGAATCAGTAAATAAACTATTGCCACCATCAATGAGAATGTCACCTTCGCGCAGATGAGGTGTAAGTTCAGCAATCACTGCATCAACTACAGCACCAGCAGGCACCATAAGCCAGATGACCCGTGCATCACGCACAACCTGCGCTGCAGTATCAACAATAGTAATGCCCTCTGCATGTACAGTAGCACGAGTCTGCTCATTAGGATCATAGCCAATCACGGCATACCCTGCACTAAACACGCGTTGCGCAATCGCGCTTCCCATTTTACCAAGACCGATAATACCGAATGTCATGACCGCCACCTCATACCATGTTTGCGTTCAAAGTCGTGTACTTGCTCAGGTCCGGTACTGCCCTGTTTGTAGGGGTAGACGGGAACTTGTTTTTGCTTGATCTGATCAATAACACGCCATGCATACTCAATTTCATCAAAACGCACAGAAACTGATTGTTCATCACGCATGACTTCTTCAAAAATAATTTCATACGCTTCTTGCGTGACCATGCCAAAAATGCAGCTATGACAAAAATCCATGGTAACCGGAATAATCTCATTTGCTGGTCCTGGTTTTTTGGCATTGAGATTTAATGAAAACGATGCATCAGGCGTTACGCGAATAGTCAAATAGTTAGAATCAGTTGGGCAATTTCTTGCAAGCAAACAATCAACTTGTTTAAATTTGATGTGGATAATGGTTTCTTTTTTATCCAAGCATTTACCCGTTTTTAAATAAAATGGTACACCCGCCCAGCGGTGATTTTGAATAGTGAGGTATACAAGAGCAAATGTTTCGGTTGTTGAATCAGGTGCAACGTTTTTTTCTTGTCGATAGCCTTCATACTGCGCAAAAAGAGCATCAACTACGTGTATTTTACTTAATACCTTAACGCGTTCATCACGTATGTATTCGCCTGTTAATTTCTGCGGTGCTTCCATACCAAGTAATGCAACAATTTCAAGCATGTGATTCTGTACCACATCGCACAGTGCACCATATTTATCGAAATAGGCACCACGTGTACCAACACATACTTTCTCACTCAAAACAACTTGCACGCTATCGATATACCGATTGTTCCACAAAGGTTCAAACACGCAGTTTGTAAACCGTACTAGGGCAATGTTACCCACAAGTTCTTTAGTCAAATAATGATCGATACGATAAATTTGCCGTTCATCATACAATCGCGCAATGCACGCATTAATGTCGCGCGCTGATTGCGCATCATGACCAAATGGTTTTTCATACACAATACGATGATGCACTGCATCTTTGGCATTCCATTTTTTCACTAATCTTGATGCAGCAAGCTGTTGCGTAATGCCACAAAAAAAATGTGCCCCAACGGCTAAATAGGCAATACGATTGCCTGATAATGTGTATGTCAGCTCAAGTGATTCAACACGAGTGTGCAATGCAACAAAATCTTCTGGCTTGCGAACATCTAGTTGTTGATAGTGAACATATTCACCAAATTTTTGATACAGCGTTTCATCACATTGTTCGATGTGTTCGCGAGCTTGTGCAAGGAGCTGCGCTGGTGTTAGAGCGTCAAGAGCGGCACCGACTATAACAAATTTGTTCAGACGGTTATGCGCAAAGAGTTGATATAATGCGGGTAATAGTTTGCGTTTAGCTAAATCGCCAGACGCTCCAAGAATGATGAACGTACAATCATTCATGTGCTAAAATCTTTCGTGTTTCTTGTTTGTAGTTTTCAACGTGCGGCTGATCAAATGGATTTACCTCAAGTAAAAATCCAAGATACATCATCTCCAGCATTTTGCACTGCAACAATTGTCCTATGTATGACGATGATTTTTCTGGAATGGTAATGGTCACAAAAGGCACCTGCTGCGTGCGATACGCTTTCTGCACGCCATGCACAATTGCCTCCATGATTGATACTAATGAACGACCTTGTATATTAGCCACCAATGATTCAAATTGTGGCAACACCGGCACAACACAATCTGATTTCATATGTTCAACCGTGATAAACGTTGTGAATTTATCGTGAGGTCCCCCAAGATATAACTGCCCTACCGAATGTAAATCAGTGCTGCCAATAGACACCGTTGGCGTCATGCCAACATGCACAACATCGCCAGCACGGTTGCGCTCTTTACCAATGCTTTCGCCCATAAGTTGGCGGTACCACCGTCCAACGCCTTCAAGATCAACTGAAAATAAAAATGTGTCATGAATATTTTTGTTCTGGCGATAATGGTAAGCAATAATCGCTGCACTCAACGCTGCAGGATTATTTTCTAACGTTGTGTCACAACAGCGTGCAACCATGTCTCGCGCACCGGCACATAGAGCACGAATATCAACACCAAGCATTGCGAGCGGAAATAAACCAACCGCTGAAAACACCGAATAACGACCACCAACATGTTTTGGAATTGGTAAACAGGTGATGTTGTCTTTTTGCCCAAGGTGCCAGAGTTTGGAATCTTCATCAGTCGTGATTATCACATAATCACGATATGCCTCGTCCCAATAATTTTTTAGCAGCGCAACACATAGTTCGTAATTTGCAATGGTTTCCGTGGTAGAACCTGATTTGCTGATTACATTAACAAGCACGCGCTCTTGCATTTCAAGCGCTTGTTCAACCAACAAAAGAACATCCCATACATTGTCAGAGTCGACCGTTTCAACACAATAAAATTTAATATCAGGAAACTGCTCATTATAGTACATACCGTTGAGGGCTTCATGCACGGCGCGAGTACCCAAACTTGAACCGCCAATCCCAATCACCACAAGCACGCTTGGCTCGAATACTTTTTTTTCTGCAACTAGTTCAAGCACACGCACAAGCATCTGCTCATCGTCGGGGAGATTAATGGAGGCATAATCAGTTGTGTAGCCTGCACCACGTGCGGCAGTTATGCGAGCAATTTCTGGCTGCAATTGTTGGTTATATTCTGCAAGCACTGCTGCATCACACCCTGCTGATTGAATATCAAAAGCTATGGGTTTCATAAACACCACGCATTAAAATGAATAGATCTTTTTTTAGCATGATAACACATGCTTCATGTACAGCAATCACAATATAACGCATGTATAACAAGAACTAAACATGTCTGGTTTAAAAGTTTCTATCTGAAACAAGCAACGACAAATATAGCCATAAAAATTCTGGAATCGATTACCCTATAAAGCTTTTTGTGATAGCATAAATATGCTTATGCAAATTTTTTAACATTTTCTACGTGAATCATATGTAGGGGAATAGGGATTATGTTCACTAAAAAAATAACTCTTTTCGGCCTGGCTGTAGCCACCATCGCTCTTGCGGGCTTAACCGGTTGCATCAAACGACGACCTGAACGTGACGTAACCTTGTCACACCTTTCCGATCGCCAGCCGCACTTTGAGCAAACACAAGATGATATCACGCTGGAAGCTCGGTACCTCTCTGCCGCCGAGTGCAAGCGTTTTTTGGGTAAGAACCCACATAAGGCACACGTCATTCAGCTCAGCGTACGCAATAATGGCCCTATGGTCTGGACATTAAAGAAAAACGGTATCGACCTTCCATTGCTACCCACAAGCACGGTAGCTACGTTTTTCAAGTTTCACCGCGCTTTTCCTATTACCGCCATAACATTACTCGGCTTTTATCACACGATACCAGGACTTTTAGCCATGCCTTTTTGGGCCATGGGCCTTCCCATGGCACTGATAGTGCCGCTCACTGGCGTCTGTATCGCCGTCATTACAGGAACAAGCTTGGGAATTCGCGCACTAAACCGTCGTGCTGTCAGAATCGATAATGAAACCTACGAAACACTTGCTCGTATTTCGCCAGAAACCTTATCCATTGCACCTTATGATACAACCTCCATGCTTCTTTTTGTACCACGCAAAAAGCTCCAGCAACCCTGGGATGTTGTCGTGCGCGCGGTCGACGCACCGGCAAAGATGCAGACTTTCACAGTTGAGTGCGCATGTTAGCCACACATAACTTCCAAGCGCAGGTATTCGGCTGCTCCGTATAAGCTCACGTTGTAATCGGTGATAACGTAGATTGGCACCTGCTTGAGCAGCTCCTGCTGCTTGCCACAGTTGATGAACTCTTGCATAAACTGCGGCTAATGATTTGTATACATGCACCACTGATACCGATTCATTGACACGAAAGCAATCATTTCTTAATTTTGCGTCGCAACCTTAAACATGATACGGTGAGTGTATAATCAATGATAGTAATACCACCTCCATTATCGGCTTTGTGCATGAAACATTTATATGCTCCTTGGCGCACTGAATATACCCAATCAGTTGCTCACACAAAAAATGAACACGCCCCTGCTGACACGTGCATATTTTGCACGGTAGTTACAGAAAATAATGATGAACTCAATTTTGTACTCAAGCGGTTTAAGCATACCTACGTTTTGCTTAATCGCTTTCCCTACAACGCAGGTCATTTACTCGTCTTGCCGTATGTCCATCAAGGTGAATTGGATGCATTACCACAAGAGACGCGCATTGAACTCATGGAAGTAAGCAGTGCATGCGCCAGCATCACACGAAAAATATTGAAAGCTGAAGGCGTTAATCTCGGTCTTAATCTAGGTAAAGCTGCTGGTGCGGGCATGCCGGCACATCTTCATATGCATGTGCTGCCACGTTGGATTGGTGACACAAATTTTTTACCGACACTCAATGAAACTAAAGCTATTTCTATTGATTTGAGCATGGTCTATAATGATCTCAAGCCGCATCTTGATGCGCTTGTTATCGAATAAGTACCAAAAAAAGGTCATCCTCCATGAAATCACGTGAAATTCGCCAGAAATTTTTCGATTTTTTTACCGAACGCGGTCATGAAAAAGTAGCCAGTTCTTCTCTTATTCCCGCTCAGGACCCAACGCTCCTTTTTGCCAATGCGGGTATGAACCAATTTAAAGATGTCTTTTTAGGACTTGAAAAACGAAGCTACACGCGTGCCGTAAGCATTCAAAAATGTGTACGTGCCGGTGGCAAGCATAACGACCTTGATAACGTCGGCTTTACCAAACGTCACCTCACCTTTTTTGAGATGATGGGCAATTTCTCTTTCGGTGATTATTTCAAGAAAGAAGCAATTTTGTATGCCTGGGACTTTTTAACCAAAGAAATGCACCTGCCCGCAGAAAAATTACATGCCTCAGTATTTACCAACGATGAAGAGGCATATCGTCTGTGGCATGACCTCATCGGCCTACCAGAAGAGCGCATTCACCGCCTTGGTGCCAAAGATAATTTTTGGCAAATGGGTGACACTGGACCATGTGGCCCTTGCACCGAAATTTATATTGATCGTGGTACTGACCATGGCTGCAAACAACCATCATGCAGCCCTGGCTGCGACTGCGACCGATTTCTTGAAATCTGGAACAATGTTTTCATGCAATTTGACCGTCAACCTGATGGTATCGATCGACCACTGAAACAAACGGGTGTTGACACGGGCATGGGTCTTGAACGTCTGTGTTCTGTCGTACAGAATGTTGATTCTGTCTATGAAACTGATTTGTTCATGCCGATCATTGAGCGTACGCAGGAACTTGTTGGTAAAGAGTATGCCAAACAAGATGCGCAAATAAAGGCCGCCTTTAATGTCTTGGCTGACCATATCCGCTCATCATCATTTCTCATTGCCGACGGTTGTGCACCTTCTAATGAAGGTCGCGGTTATGTATTGCGCAAAATTATTCGCCGTGCTGCATTGTTTGCACAAAAACTAACCGATGACAACATTTTCTCAACATTGTCAGCCGTTGTTGTTGAACAGTTTGGCGATATCTACCCAGAACTAAAAACTAACAAAGCATTAATAGCAAAAATTTTAGATAGTGAAATTGAGAAATTTGCTGCTAATTTAGTTCGTGGCCGCAGTTTGCTTGCAACCTATTTTGCTGAGCATGCAGGAGACAAAATCGTAAGTGGCGAACAAGCATTTAGATTGTACGACACCTACGGATTTCCTACCGAGCTCATTGTTATTATGGCACATGAACAGGGATTCACCGTCGATATGGATGGTTTTGAACAGTACATGACGCAACAAAAAGAGCAATCGGGTAAAAAAGTTCACGATGAAATGGGTTCCATTGATCTTCCAGAAACGATTGTTTCCGAATTTACCGGCTATGATGAGCTAGAAACTACTTCAACCATTACGGCACTCGTACTCAACAATCGCGTCGTAGACAAGATCCCTGCCGAATCAACCTGTTGGGTTATCGCTCAAAAATCACCATTTTTTATTGTCGGCGGTGGCCAAGTGCCAGACCAAGGCTGGTTGGTGATTGATAAAATTAGAATGCCATTACTCAGTGTGCGTTACATCAATAACGCCATTGCCGCACAGATTAAAACTCCCATTGAGATTACCGTCGGCATGCCAGTTATTTCACGCGTTAATGAAGAGTTGCGCGTCAATGCCATGAAAAATCACACCGCAACGCACATGCTCCAAGCAGCACTCATTCAACTGTTTGGCAAACAAATCAAACAATCAGGTTCTCTTGTGCATCCTGATTATTTGCGTTTTGATTTTACCTACCATGAAAACTTAAGCCCTGAAGATATTCAGCGTGTTGAAGATCTTGTGAATGAAAAAATCATGGCTGATATTCCACTCACCATCGAATACACCACCATGAAAGATGCGATTAGCCGTGGCGCGCTTGCTTTTTTTGGTGACAAATATAACCCTGAAAACGTACGCATTGTTGATATTCCCAATTTTTCAGCAGAATTATGTGGTGGTACGCACTGTCCATCTACCGGCGTTATTGGGGTCTTTAAAATTACTGATGTAACCGCATTATCTGCTGGCCATCGACGTATTTTTGCCGTTACCGGCCCGCGCGCAGTTGCATTATTTCAACAGTGTTTCGCAGCAGTAAAAACACTCGGCCAAGAATTTAAAGTAAAACGAGAAGATGTGCTTGATGCGGTACATAAACAAACCAAAGAATTGCACGAGCAGCAACAAGAAATTAAGAGCCTTAAAAAGCAACTCACTAAAAATCAGATTCCACTCTGGCTCAATGCTGTAGAAGAAATTAATACACTTCCTGTGCTTGTGCTTCAACTGCATGATCTTGGTATTGATGAACTGCGCGAGGCAATTGGTACTCTGCAAAGTCAACGCCCCGGTTTTTATGTTATTGCAAGTATTATGCATGGTAAAAATTCATTCATTTGTTCGCTAGCGCCATCATTGACACATCACATTGATCTTAAAGCATTTGGCGCATGGCTTGCTACAAACCATGGTGTTCGTGGTGGCGGCAGCGCCACACTCTTACAAGGCGGATTACCACAAGCAGACATCGCGACACTTCGTGATGCTATTATCCAATGGATCCGCGAACGATAACCTTAAAAAAAGGATTCGTAATGATGCATTCTTTCGCACTTAGGACAATCATCGTGTGTAGTATATGGGGAATTTCTCTAGAAGCAGATGATAAACACAGCTTATTAACAGCAAAACACCCCCGTAAAATTACATCATCTTCTTGCTCTCTGGTCAGACAACATACATGTAGCAACCTAAAACTCAAACTCGATAATAGCCGTGCGTGCACATCAATTTTGGATGACCCCTATGAAGGAAAGTTCAACCAAAATTTGTTAGCATTTCAAGAAATGGCACGACGTTATCACGTTAAAAAAACCCATGGCAAGGGGTAAAAACTAACTATAAGGAGTTTCTACATGATGCAACGTATTTTTCCACATCACGTCATGCTGTTACTAATATGTTCAACTGCTCCGTTGTGCGCTATGAATTTTGAAGAACACCTTAACGCAACGGCTGCTCAAGCCACTGCCACACAGGCAAAGGACGGGACAGAGCTTGCTGTTATAACCTATAACTACTATAGCAAAACAACATCTAAAGGAGAGTTTATCAAACAAAAAGAAGCTATTATGGCGCGAAATATCGAGCACCAACCAATCATTTTCGCGCATGCCTATTTGTATGCACAGGATCAATTACATGATACCCAGAATCAATTCAACGCTGAGATGTCTAGGCACCGTGGTGCATGGGCAATCCGTTTCTCACATGCTAGCCGTTCAGCACAGCGAAACTATACCTGCGCATCACATAATGCAAGAGTAATAGTACGCAATCGAGATATGTGGATAAACGTTAGTTGTCCGTTATTTTTTAGTCTTAAATCTCTTCTTATACCACCTGCTGCTGTATCTCAACAACAAACACCTGTAACTCCATGTCACGGTGTTGCCGCTCTATCACTTGCTGCAGCAGAACCGGATAAAAGCTGACTATCACGTAAATTGTATTTCAGTTCCATTAGCAACCGTATTACCAAATAGCCAACGAATCATCCACAATGCTGCATCCCAATGAGTGACCTTGCCTTGTTGATGAGGTAAAAAGAGCAATTCACCTGGTGCTTTGGTAAGGCTTTGCTCAAATGTTGGTACATCTGATGGAATTCCAGCAGTACAATCACCCGGCACAATCACATTGTAGCCAAGCAATCCGCCATGCGCTGCTGAATGATACACGCATACATTCGCTAACACACCCACAACAACAAGATTTTTGATTTTTTTGGCCTGAAGTTGATCATGAAGATTGGTATTAAAAAAGGCATCGTAGTTCGGTTTTTTTATGATGATATCACTACTGCGAGGAGCAAGTTCTGGAACAACAGAGGTTGAACTATCATCATTACACAAACAATGGAATCCAAAACGGCAGAATTCGCGCCAATCGCGACGAGGTACATGACAGTCGCGTGTATAGGCAATAGTTGCGCCCGCTGCACGTGCACGAGCAAGCAAGGCTTGAATAGGTTGAATTGGCTTACGATTTTCTGCCGATGACAACTTATGCTTATCTTTGAGTGCCGCTAACTCATCCTTCTCCGACGCACTCAGATCGTTCGGCGATTTGTCATACAACGCTGTCCCACAAAAACACACTTGCATGTCAACGACAAGAATTGCCGTTTCTTTTCCCTTGAGATTACCCGGTTTTGGGATTTCTGCGCACATCGTCACAAGATCGTTGGACGTTAGGTCAAAACCTTGCCCCTGCCCTGCTTGAGCTCTAGTAAGATTTGCTTGCGCATCTGCAACAGCACCCCTAACTGCAGTGACACTTTTCTGAATTGATTGCGTTAAAGAAGAACTAATTGGGGCCCACAACCGCACCATCACACATGCCAACGCAATATACATAAAATATTTAATCATACGCTTCATAGCAGCATCTCCCTTTTTTATCTTTGGTATTTACTCTACCTCGGCATAGTACATAGAGCAGATCTGTAAAATAAACAGTTATCAATCTACGGAGCATGCCACCATATAGAGGGCTTCATTTCGTACTGCATACCTAACTCTGATTATTTTGATTGAGATTGAGAAAGATAACGTGCTGCATCACGCAACAAACCTGCTTCGTCCTCACTATCACTATCACTCATCTCAGAATCGCTCTCAAGACTACTGCTTTTATCGCCTAAATCTTGACCGTAATGCTTATCCAACACAGTAGCTAGTTCGTTTTCACTCATTAAACTCCTGCCAGATCCATCAAGATCCTGACCCTTATCCATGGCCTGCATGCTCAACCCCAGTATGATACTAACCAAAACAGCATAAGTGCCGTAAGACATCGCGCATCCCCTAAAAATGACTTTATGAAAATTACTGTAAGATTATTGTGAGATGTATATAATTATAGCGTCACAAAAGCGTTTTTTCAAAAAAAATGTCCATTTTTGTAACAAATTTTGTAATAAAAAAATTCGACATACTTGACTCCCATGGACTTAACGGTACCATGATGAATAGTATGCAGTTACATGCAGGTTTTAAGCATTAACTATAGGGGACACCATTATGAATTTCATTCGTTTATTAATCGCGATCACACTTTGCGGACTGTATAGTTCATCAAATACTGCCTCGGATGCTAGCAAAGAGCTTGCCCTTGTTTACAACACAACACGTGAACTCTCGGAGCCAAAATTCAAAGAAGAAGTGATAAAGGTACAGGCACAACTCCAAGAGGCTGAACAAGAAGGAAATAGCCTCACCGAAGAATTAGCTCTTATCAAATATCAAGAAGATCCTAGAGTCCTGGATCCCAACAAACGTTCACCACAAGAATTAGCAGCGAAGCGCAAAGAGTTGAATGAACGACTTGCTGCCGCTCACGCAAAAATAGTCAAACTAATAGCTACGTTTACCGCGATGGCTCTTGCTCAAGAACACCGTACCACAGCATCATCTTCTGTTACCGCCGCTTCAATTGAGCAAGCTGAGAACAATTGCAAAGCCATATGCGATAAAGATGAACGTAGTTTTTGGGGATGGCTATCCGGATCTGAGCAGCCAGCTGATGCACTTCAACGCTGCAAAAAAGCAAAAGACAACGTTGCTGCTATGCAACAAACATTCATAGATCAGGTTACAAACGACCTTGATTACCTCAAGTACATGAAACCTAAAGCATACGCGCAGGTTCTTCTAAGCCGCAGCAGCATAGCGGCAAGCCTGCCTGAGACAAAAGCTCGCTAATACTACTCACACGCCATACAAAACTTTTAGGGAAAGGGAATTTGTATGTATCTATTACGAATCACACTCATATTCGTCGTTAGTCTTATAAGCTATGCACCACATGCCATTGGTGGCTGCGAAAAAGAATTAAAAAGACTTATTGCAGCTCTTGATGTGCAACGTTTCGCTGCTTTGGAAAATCCGCGAGAAGGAACGCCAGCATGGCACCAGCTCCAGCAGGCAGAAAAAAATGTACAAGGGTGTGAAAAAGAGCTTGCGAAATGTGAAACTAGAGAGCGTGAAAAAGAGCTCAAGCACAAGGCCGCTCAAAAAGAAGTTATTCCTGATTCGGTCAGGCGTGAATCAGAAAAATGCCACCAAGAAGAGCACCGCAGACGCACTCGAGAAAATCAGTACGGAGCAATGGATGACCGTTGGACACTTGATGTGACGTGTCACCAACCAGCTCAAGGCGCTGCTGCTGGTGGACATGGTGAATCAGATCGCCAGTTACTCGAGGGCTTAGAACAATCCCGTGTACAACAAGCATACGAAGCTCAACAACGCGCAGTAGCAGAACGCTCTGCACTCGAGCACTACGCACAACAAGCCCAACAACGTAATGATGAAGCAGAAGGTGCGGATGAAGGTCGCTAAAGATGGTGAAATTGAAATCTAAACATTGCACCGAAATTACCAATGCGTACACTTACAATGAATCCCCGTAATAACACTCCAGAAAGGAAAATTCATGACACAAACATTACGCGTACTGGCAGCAATTACGTTGCTTGCTATACCAACTCAGCAGTTTTGCCTTAAACCCATAGACTCAGCTACAGTATTACGAGATGCTGAAGATAATGTAAAAGTCGCTCAAGCATCAAAAGCTGCTAGTCAAAATAGAAAAGTACAAGCCCAACTAGCGTTTGATGCAGCTCAGAATAGTTACAACGATTTGACCAATAGAGGGCCTCGAGCAGATGACAGCCAGCCTGGCATGAGTCCTGACGCTGTATATCAAGAAAAATGCTCAAAAGCATGGAAAATTTTAAAAGAAAAAGAAAAAGAACTTGCAGCAGCAAAAAAAGAGCTTGCACAAGAAGAAGCAACATATAACAGAGCACTGGCAAATAAAGCAAAGTTGGAAACTGACATAGCAAGAAATTGCGCAAAAGAAGAACAAGCACGTCGCGAAACAGATCGTCTAGCACGAGAAGAAGCCGACCGTCTAGCTCGTGCAGAAGCCGCACGCTTGGCAGCACAAGCAGCCGCTGTGCAACGTGATGCACGAATAGCAGCCGCTGAGATTATAGTGCTTAGCAATATGGATGACATCAATCGGTTAAACCCTACTGCTGCACAACGTATTAATCGAACACTTGCCAATCGCTATGGGCAAGAAAATGAAGCTGGATGGTTCTTTGGTTTTAAGTGGAATTAACTTCCAACGATAGTCTGCTCTACACAATCAGCCGCTTGATCAATCAGGCGGCTGATTTCATGTGAATCTTCTGAGAAATTTTGCAACACATAGTTTGGCACATCTTCACGCCGTTCAGGCCTGCCAATACCAAATCGCAACCTCGCAAACTGTTCACCACAACGTTCAATCAATGAACGCAGGCCATTATGCCCTTTTGCACTGCCCCCAACACGAATTTTGATGGTCCCTAGCGACAGTTCAAGTTCGTCGTGTACGACAAGAATATTTTCGGTGTTAATACCTTGTTTTTGCAGCTGTGCGATTACCGCACCTGATGAATTCATAAATGTTTGTGGCTTCACAAGCACAATTTTTTTACCACCTATCTGTACCTCAGCGCGTTCCATGTTGCCTTGTTCACGCCACTGGCCGCCACAACGCGTGCACAGTACATCAACAACCTTAAATCCAATATTATGTCGCGTGCCCGCATATTGACGACCGGGATTACCCAAACCAATCACGGCTTTTATTTCTAAAGTATTTGTACTACTCATCAACAAGCCTTATTATTAGACACCACTAAAGTATTTCATCACGCATTGTAGAGGATATTATGATTCTTGTAATCATCATACTCAGCATCATATGTAGCATATCAATCACTGCTGCAGACAAATCAGCAAAGCCTAAACGTACTGAACTCAAGCAGCAGCATAAGCACCCTCCCATCAAGCCAATTTATTCTGGTGGCAAGTTGGGCGCACTGCCAAGTATTCAGATACAACTCGCACGGATGAAAAAGTTAAAAAAAAAAATAACAATTTCTATCCCAGCAAAAAATAGCCCATCATCACCAAGACCATGCACACCTTTTATTGAAGATCCTGAGGCTTTATTTGGCATCAGCGATTTAGAACTTGCGGAAATGCAGAAATCAGTCACCCCAGAGGAATAAACTTCTTATTTTTACAAGTAAAAACGGGCTGGTACATTTTTTCGTACCAGCCCGTTCTATTATTTTAACTAACGTACGTAGCTATTACGCTGCTTTAGTTGCTTGCTTAGCATCTTGCTTAGCAGCACTTGCATAGTTAGCGTCCATGACTTTGATAACGTCACGGGTAATCATCGCTTTATCTGATGCATAGATCGTGCGACCGGTGTATACATCGGCAACAACGTCATAGCCTTCTTTTTCAGCAATGATCGTAACTGCTTTTTCAATTTCTTGTGAAAGTTCTTCGGTTGCGCGTTGCATAGCTAGCTTCATTTGATCTTCAGCCGCTTGCATAGTGCTTTCAAGATCACGGCGAAGCTTAACGATTTCATTTTCTTTCTTTTCACGTGCTGCAGCACTCAACGTTGTTTGTTGTGCTTGGAGCTCAGTCATCAATTGGTTCAATTGTTGACGCTTCTTTTGGATAGTGTCATTGAGCTCTTTATTTTCTTGTTCAAAGCGTTTTGCAACTTCAGTGCCTTTTTGTGACTGAGTTGTTTCTGGCGTGTTGATGTAACGAACTTTAAGATCGATTTTCGCCGTGTTGCTCGTCAACACATTTTCAATCGTTACTGGGCTTTTTGTTGCTGATGTTGTTGTTGATTTTGTTGCTTCTTTTTTCGGTGTTTCTGCTTTTGCTGCCGCATAGAGTGCAGGTGCTACAACCGCAAGGCTCAATAATGCTGCAATTGTTGTACGTTGAGTAATCATTGTGGGGATCCTTTCTTGGATTTCCTGTGGGTTCACAGGCGTTTTTTAGATGGGTTTTACCGTCACTTCTTACAGTAACTTTTTTGCCAAAATAGTCAATCGGCATACCCATTGTTGACCCACCACCGCATGAATGCTTTTCGTAGCTCTTCCAGCACTAGGACGGAGGATGCGAGCAACGTAATCCAGCAAAATTCAACTGCTGTTAGGGGCACTGTTGCAAACAATGCCTGCATGAATGGTACATATAACAATGCTACTTGTAACAATAACACTAAACAAGTTGCGCCAACAAGCCAGGGGTTACTGAAAAACCCAAGCTGGAATACTGATTTGGTCGTTGAACGACAGCTCCAGGCATTGAACCACTGAAACATCGCCATGGTGAGCAAGGTCATTGTCCGCGCGCGGGTAAGATCAGTTTGATAATAACGCATAAATACCCATAATGACCCTAACCCCATTGGTATGGCCATAAACATGGTTTTTAGCCAGAGATTAGCATCTACAAGACGCGTACCGCGATAGCGCCATTGTTTGCCTAACAAATTCCCTTCTTGTGGTTCCATCGAAAGTGCTATGTCTAAAAAACCGTCAGTAACAAGATTAAGCCACAAAATTTGTGCAGCGGTAATTGGCAATGGTAATCCAGCTACAAGCGCAAATAAGACAATTAAAACTTCACCCATATTGGTTGCAAAGAAATATAAAATAACACGACGCAAGGTGTAAAAAATGTGACGCCCTTGCTCAATGGCGTTAATGATACTTTCAAAGGCATCATCAAGAAGAATCATGTCTGAGGCCTGTTTTGCAACTTCAGTACCAATGCGACCCATACCGATACCAAGATCAGCGGCAACAAGTGATGGTGCATCATTAATACCATCGCCTGTCATAGCCACCATCAACCCACGTTTTTGCAAGCTATGGATAATTTTTAATTTTTGTTCGGGAGCAACACGCGCATAAACACTTACTTTGTTACTTAATCGCGCTAAATCAGTCTCTGATAACCGTTCAAGATCTGCACCTTCGAGCACGGTATCTCCTTCACGAAAAATACCTGTTTTCTTGGCTATATAAAGCGCTGTTGTGCGATGATCTCCCGTTGCCATGATTACTTGTAGCCCAGCATTACGCGCTTGCTCAACAATATGATTAATATCAGTGCGAATCGCATCTTCAATACCACACAGACCAAGAAATGTAAGATTATTTTCGATAAGTGACTTCCAATTCACAAGATCATCAGGATCTTTTGGCAATGGTTGTTGATCAAGTGCGATGCTTTTCATAGCAATTGCTACGGTACGCAAGCCATCAGCAAGTTGCGCATTGAGTGCTTTTTGCATTGCCACAGAAGCTGCGTCATTGCATCGCGCAATGATTGTTTCTGGTGACCCGATGACATACACAATGAGATGATCATCAACACGATAAAAACCTGCATGGTAACGATAGATTGGATCAAAGGGAATTTCACTTAATTTGCAATAATATGCATCTAATTCAGCGCGCACAAAACCTAATTTTTGAGAAAACACCGCAAGTGCTGCTTCGGTTGGGTCGCCTTTGATTTCAAATATTCCTTGATCAGGCACGAGTACAATTTCTGCATTATTTAACAGTGATGCTGCAGCACCACAATGCCACAATGATGCATCGTGAGGAGATTGTAGACTACGCATCATCCATGATGCGAAATCGGTGCCATCACGCTTGCACGGTAGTTCATTACCATGTGATCGTATCGTTCCCTGCGAGTAATATCCCTGGCCAGTAACCTGCCATAACGTGCCGTTTGCATCATACACACGAGACACCATCATTTCATTACGGGTGAGTGTTCCTGTTTTGTCGATAACAATAACATCGATACGACCAAGGCCTTCAACTGCCTGCAAATTTTTAACGAGCACATTTTTTTTGGTCATGCGATAGGCACCCGTTACCAACACAAGAGTCAACACTACCGGCAACCCTTCAGGAATCACGCAAATAAATAATGCAGTTAACATGACGAGCAATTCACGCAATGGCTTGCCTGTTAAAAATCCTATGACAAACAAGGTACCGCACATACCCAAGATGCCCAACAAAATAGAATATGAAAGATGATTTAATTCTTTGCGAAGCGGAATCGTTTCTTCTTCATGTTCAATGGAGCGGTGAATTTTACCAAGTTCTGTTGCTGTGCCTGTGGCAGTAACGACTGCTTTACATGAGCCGGCAACAACATACGTGCCGCGAAATACCATGTTTGTTTGTTCAAATACGGGAAGATCACCGTATAATGGTTGATCTGTTTTTCTAATGCTCAACGATTCGCCGGTCAGCATTGATTCATCAAGCGCCACGGTATTTGATGCAATTATACGTGCATCCGCAGGAACTTTTTGCCCTTCACGTAACAGCAACAGATCTCCGACAACAAGCTGGCTATCGCCAATTAATTTTTTAGTGCCGTCACGTACCACAAGTGAATCTGCCCGAGCAAAATAACGCAAAGCTAACAAAATATTACGTGTGCGACCTTCTTGTATCATGCCCACGATGGCATTAAAAAAAAGCACCCCGCTAATAATAAATGCATCAGATTTGTGAGGACCAACAAAGAAAATGATGGTTGCAGCAATAAGAAGAACATAAATAAGGGGATTTTGAAACTGTCTGATAAATACCGCAAGCCACGAATCTTGGCCAGTTTCCGGTAATGCATTAAGGCCATATTTTTTAAGACGCGCTGCAGCTTCTTGCTCCGTAAGACCTACGGTTTCATTCGTTGCATACGAACGTATAACATCTTCACAAGTCTGTTGATATGGTTTCATCCATGATTCCTTCAATGGTTAGACATACATACCAAGCATGCATGCATGCACCAGCGTAGTGCAACAGATTGAAACCAGCAATTGATCAGATCATAACCTACACAGTGTTTGTGTTACCGCATGGAGCGTATCGATAAGATACCACATAGTTCCTGGACCCCAGCATTGCACAGGAGCACACATGCATGCCGCAACATCATCAAGAAGATCACAGGCATCATCGATATAGCCACCACATCCACCGTGCCATCGATGGCACTGCACTACGGTGTGCAGCGCACATAGCTCATCATAAAATGCACACAAATCTCGCTCACGAACGCCATACACCGCTGCATAATCATAGATAAACGGTATCCACACATTGCCAATGCCACCAAGCACATATTCCAAATCTGCCAATGCTCCATAAAAACATGGTGGAAACTGTGTCGCAAAACAACGTACTTCATAGACACACGTTCCTATGACACGATCAATGGCTGCAACCAGTGCTTCACACCGTGCATCACTCGCGCTACCAAACCCAAAGGTTATAAACAATCGTTTATCGGGTGTTACTTCACCATGCGTGCTAAAGACCACAAGTAAACCAACTGTTAGAGCTTTTGTTTGTATCTTCATACTACCCCTTATCAATTTTAGTTATCGTAGTATTTTAGAATGTATAATGCTTATTCCAGCGCACGTAAAGGTTTTGACCATCAAGCATGCACAATCAATGGTAACGCTACCTTTCTTAGAATTTTCTCAAGGAGAAAAACACCATGCGACATCACCAAACAACATTACTGTCCCGAGACTCGTGGCCACGTTTATGCGTTGCATTACGCGAAACCTTAAAAAAAGGATACGACGTTACTGATCTGCACGCTGACCTCATGGCTGGTATTATTGTTGGCATTGTCGCTATTCCTTTAGGCATGGCACTTGCCATTGCAAGCGGTGTTGCACCACAGTATGGATTGTACACCGTCATCATCGCCGGCAGCACTGTTGCACTTCTTGGTGGTTCACGTTTTCAAGTAACAGGACCAACGGCAGCTTTTGTCGTTATTCTCGTTCCAATTTCACAAAAATTTGGCCTTGGCGGTTTGCTTGTTGCCGGACTCATGGCTGGCATCATGCTCATGTTGTTGGGCATCGCACGCATGGGCCGGCTTATTCAATTTATTCCCGCCCCCGTAACAACAGGATTTACCGCAGGCATTGCTGTTGTCATTGCGACGTTACAAATAAAAGATTTCTTGGGCCTGCACATACATGAGATGCCTGAACGTTATGTTGGTAAGGTTGTTGCTCTCGTCCATGCTGTTGACACGGCATCATGGTCAGCTTTTTTTATCGGCGCAATAACACTTACCATCTTGCTTGGTTGGCCCTATGTCAACAAACGTATTCCCGCGCCACTTATAGCTCTGATAACAGCATCAGGTATAGCAGCGTTACTTTCGTATCTGATTCCTACATTCACGGTTGCAACCATTGGTTCTACCTTCACCTACATGATTGATGGCATTACTGGTTATGGTATTCCTTCAACACCACCTCGTTGGATGCTGCCATGGCATATGCCTGGGCCTAGTGGCAGTCTTTCATGGTTTTCATTTGATATGCTTGAAACATTGCTTCCTCATGCATGTGCTATCGCCATGTTAGGCGCCATAGAATCATTACTATCTGCCGTTGTAGCCGATGGCATGACACAAACAAAACATGATCCTGATGCTGAACTTATTGCACTGGGCATTGGTAACATCGTATGCCCTTTTTTTGGCGGTATTGCGGCAACTGGTGCTATTGCACGCACCGCAACTAATATCCGCTTTGGCGCCCGTTCACCACTTGCGGCAGTCATTCATGCACTATTTACGTGTGTCGTGATTGTATTTCTCGCTCCCTATGTTGCTTACCTTCCGATGGCATCACTAGCAGCACTTTTACTGCTTGTTGCATATACCATGTCCGATGTGCGCCACTTTGTTAACATTCTTAAGATTGCCCCTAAAGGTGACGTCATCGTCATGCTTACCTGTTTTTTGTTAACCGTTGTGTTTGATATGGTACTTGGTGTTGCCGTTGGTGTTGTGCTTGCAGCGCTTGTATTTATGCAACGCATGGCAGCTTCCACGACATCACGTATGTTGACCGAAGAACACCATCCGCTCATTAAAAAACCACTATCGCATAATGTTGTCGTGTATGAAATTGCCGGTCCACTTTTTTTTGGTGCTGCAGAACAAGCCATTGAAGCTCTTGAAAGCATTACCGATTCGGTTACTACGGTAATTTTTGTCATGAACAGTGTTCCAATCATGGACATTACGGGATTCATAGCATTCAAGAGTGCTATAAAACATCTTACTTCGCGCAAACAACGCGTGATCTTAGTCGGCATGCACCAGCAACCAGCAACCTTATTGGCATCATCAGGATTACTTGAAAGTTCTCCGCTCATTGAAGTGTATGTTCATCTCGATGACGCTCTTGCAACCATTACTTCACCAAGGTCATAACCATGTTTTTAGCACGTATAATCATACTCACAAGTTTTATAACAACCGCCTGCGCTATGGACCCAAATACCATTGATCGTCTACGCAACGCATTGCAACAGGAAGACCCCTTTTATTACAATCTTGATACCACCGTCTATCCTGCCAAAGATGATAATGCTGACGTTATGGTTTACCTCCATAGCTCAAGCGGCAATAGTACCGAACTAGCATCGGTCTATAGACGCGGTGTTTTACCACATCACCTCGTGACCTTTAACATGCCAGATGCAAATTGTACCTTTAATTCGAATGATACCTTGAGCTTTGGCACCATCGAAGAACTTTTGCCTGCACTGTATATCATCAAAACCTGTGTCGTTGGAGCACAGGTATCAACTATTCACGTGTGTGGTTTTTCCGCTGGTGGCGGCGCATTGATTAACCTTTTAAAAATTCTTAACACATCAAAGTATGATGATGAACTTGCACATATCGGTATCACCACCACCGATAAACAGACAATGCTTGCCGCTATTCAGCGCGGCCATGTCATATTGCATTGTCCATTAAGATCAGTAGAAGAAGTCATCGCCTTTCGCGGTTCTAACGAAATTCTTGAAAAGCTTGCTCATCAATATGACAAGCATGATTTAAGGCCCATCGATTCAGCGTGTGATCTCGAGGGCCTTAAACTTACGCTAATTCTACATTTTCAAATTAATGATGAGATTCTTTCCAATCGCGATGACAAAATTCTGTATTTTAACCTCAGCAATGCCATTGCCACAGCACAGGGCAAAGTAGTTCTTATTGTTGGTAACGACGGCGGCCACAACGCGCCGTATCATGCATCACTGTGGCATGGCTATCAAAAATTTGTGAACACACGGTAAGTTACTCAATTCTTTTTGCCATCATCGAAAGCATAATGAATGTCCAACCGGTGAACATTGCTTCAATGCCAACCAATGCACCGATCACCCATAAGCCGGACATCGGCCATTGATACCAAATGCAGGCGCCTAAAATGAGTGTTGCAATACCGTTAACCATCAACCAACCGCTATGCGGCACATTAGACACCAATGAAAAAATTATTCTTAAAATTCCCGACACCACAAAAAATATGCCAAGTAATAGTGTCAACGTTACGGCATTCACTACGGGATGCAGCACGATAAAACCGCCACCAACAATATACAAAACGCTCAAAAATAGATGCAGAAAGAAGTTGCTCCATTGTTTCATTTTGAATGCTTTTACGCCTTCAAAGCATCCCATGATTACTAAGAAAGCACCGAGGTACACAACAGAAAAAAGTGTCGCTGCATAGGCATAAATAAATGCTAACATGCCTAAAATAACAAGTCCTATGCCAAGGCCTAAAAACCACGGTGCATTTTCGCGTAACTGCTGTTTTGATACGCCATCTACTGGAACACCCCACTGATTACGGTCGTTCATATCGCTCTCCTTAGTTAGTAAATACGGACTATGGCAACTACCATACTGCCAATGGTGTACCAAAGAAAGGATTTAGTGAAATAGTGCTCCTGGTACCAGCCTTGGTCTACTACCAGGTTTCCCCTCCCCAATAAACTGTTGCTATTTGTCAATTTTCAATGATATCCTGTGAATAAGAAAAAGGGTCATATATAACGCTATAATCAGGTATTTTTTAGGAGAAAATGAGATGAAGAATCTACAAGTATCTATGATCATGTTAGGTGCTTTGATGCTGAGCACTATGGCATCTGGTGCTTTATATGAGACTATAGGTCAGGAGCTATTTGCTCGTAAAATAGCCGATGGTGCTTTGCCTGCCGATTTAATGTCGCAAAATCTACCGAGCGGTGACAGTATGTCTAAGTTAGCAGGCTATCCAAATACAAGGCCATTGGCTCGAGCATTAGCAACAGCATGGCCTCAACATACCGATCCAAAGTGGCGAGCATCATATAATAGTGCTCTAGATAACTTATATCACAACTACTTACCCGCTGTGATGGGGCATTACGCACCCGAAGGATACGACGTAGTGGCTTTACTGAAGGAAATGATTCGCATAATGGCAGGGCCAGCAAATAGGAAAGATCTTGGCCTAGCACAGTAAAAAGCTTTTACTTACTCTTGTAACCCTTCGCAGAAAAAGCGAAGAAAATTATTTCTACAATTCGCAGCCAGCCCTACTTCGCCAAGGCTTTGGCGGGACAACTTTCGCCTTAATCAATTCCTTAAAGAAGTTGGCTTGCCAGTCATTTCACTCTTTCGCTTGCATATTCTAGATTGGCATAGTCCAACAGAAAAAGTATATGTACGGGATGGCTTTGAGAAATGACTGGTGGAGGCGATGGGAATCGAACCCATGTCCGTACTATCTCAAGCTTTAGGCACTCCATGCTCAGTCTCTGACTATACTCAGCCTGCCCCCTCAAAGACAGAAGTTAGCAGGTGAGCCGGTTCCATGATACAGCCTCGGCTATGTAACCAAAAACCTTCGCCGGGAGGTTCTATCTGGGTTACTACGAGCACAACAAACTGATAGACACGTTCGTTGTGCAAGTTACTCCTAGACTAGGCTAGAAGTACCTGCGTTTAGGCAGTTGCGTTTAGTATTTAACCGATTCTTTTACGAGCACTCAGTCAACGCTCGGCATGCTCCACAAGCCATCAATACCACGTCGAAACCAGTACGCCCCCAAAATATTTCAATGAATAGCCCCCCTTAGGACCTATTCTGAGGGTAAATATTTTGGTATCGACGTAGCAATACTTTTTCTTATGCACTATTTTTTATCATCTCACGTGCTTCATTCACCACCGAACCAGCAAGACCTTGGCTATAGAGCACATCAAGTGCAACATGTTGGTGTGAAATGCCCGGCTCAAGTTTGAATGTTCGTGTTATTGAGCCATCGTCATTGCAGATGACGGAAACTTTGTAATTAGCAAAGAAATTTGTGTCATGCTCAAGTGACGTTAACACATCAAAGTGCGTGGTCACCAAACTAAGACTGTTCGAGAATTGCCCTACGTGCTTTGCCACGCTATACGCAGCAGCTTGTCCTTCAAGCGGCGATGTTCCACGAAACAACTCATCAATCACGGTAAAACAAAAACCTTTACCTTGGTGCGAATTTATTCGGTCTACGAGTTCTTGTGCGCGTATCGCTTCGGCGCGGAATAATGAATGGCCGTCTGCCAAGTTATCTTCCATAGTGAGATACGTACCAATACTTGAAAAGAGGGTGAGTTTCATAGCCTGCGCTGGTGCTATGCCAAATGTTTGTGCAAGAACCACCGCCACTGCTGCTGCACGCATCGTTGTTGATTTACCGCCTTCATTAGGTCCAGTAATGAGTACGTTACGACGCTGCATACCACCAAGCTCAAGATCATTAGTTACCACAGCATTTGATGTAATCATCGGGTGCCACAAGCCAGTAATGCTTACATGTGGTGCATCGGCATGCTCGTATTCCACAAAACAATACGGCGTCGGCGTGTTGTAATGCGCATGTACAAGATTGGCAACTGACACATAGGCATCAACTTCACCGACAGCAAGCTGCATATCTTCAAGTTGTTCTTTAAGATTTTGCACACAACGGTAGGCAACAAGCATCCGACCTTTATGATGGAACAATGATGGATCGCCTACAAATGTTGTTGTTTTTAGAAGTTCAAGCAGTTCTTTAAATTCGGCATTTTCGTTAGACAATTCGTTGAAAAATGCATGCAACGTCCTGACTGCCGGCATATATTCGCGCAAACGTCTGTTTTTATACACAAGTTGCTGTACGGTTTCTAGTGCATTGAAGTACTGCGCAATCGCAATCATTTTTTCATGCTGATAGCGGTGATGGACAAAGTGATTTAATGACCATTGCACCGATTCCATTGCCATAAAACCACTCAGAACGCCGCCTCCTATAACACCAAGGTGCTGCACATACTCATCAAATTGAACATCCTGAGGTAATATCTTTGACTTCACTGCGATATACGCTGCAACTAAAGGTCCAAGGTATGAAAGTTGCTTCATGTAGTTTTCCACCGATTCAGGCATAGCAAACCGTTCAGAATAACGAGACGCTATATACCAAGGAGTCAATACAGCTGCAACGCTACATGTAGCTGCTGCTGTAAGCTCAGTAGCATGTTTTACCGCATTTGTACCAGCAAGTACGGTAGGACTATGGTTGCATACATCCGCAAGTGGTTTAATTCCAAAATAGCTTGAGTAGTCTGACCCTGCACTATAGGCACCAAAAAAATCATGTTGCCACCAAAAACTTAACAACATCGTTTCTGCTGCGGCCATCCGACGTAATGTTTGGGTAAGCTCCGTGCGTAAGGGAGTATTGGTAACTAATTCATGTACTGCTGCTTGGCGTGCACGCAAAAGATTATGATCATCAGTAGGAGATACCAGCATACTTGCTAAATATTCTGTGCCAACGGCAGTTTCGGTGTAGTCAATCGCCGATAACACACTCCGTTCATCACGAGAGCCAGTTACTAACGTCAAATCATTCCATGATGCATCACTTGCAAATACATGAGATACTTGCTGATTGTGCCGCTCTTCAGCTTTGGTCATAATACGGTATACGACATATCGTTTATCCCACGCCGTAGGAAATCGCTGTTGTTGCATCCAATAATCGGCAAGTTCGCGATAGGAACTATTGTGTGGTGGTTCACTATAGATGCGCGGCAACACGGCAAGACGAGATTGTTCCAGATGAGTAAACGTAGCTTCGTACTGCGCAGCATTTGGCAAAGCAAATACGAACGATACAAGCGCACTCATTGCTGCCAATAGTCGACATACCATCATTGATGAATATCTCATGTGCATAGATGCCCCCCTTAAGAGCTCATGATTGCAAAAAAAAATCGATGTGATGCATATCAGCGTAGCAGGTCAAGCTCAAAACACAATTATCAAGCCCGCAAACTGTTTACTTCGGTATCTACATCTAGGTAGGCTCGAGACAGATTAATTACATCGTTTAGGGTCAATCTTTTGAAGGGGATTATTGCATGAAGCTATCACGCACAAAAATTCGTATGTTCCTAGGTATATATCTTGTTATGAGCATGTCGTGCCATGCTCATGAACTATCGGTACCACGTAACGATTCTGTTGCTGATTGGCTCATTGTCGGTGCTGGACCAGCGGGCATTGCTGTTGTCGGTGTTCTCATCGATGTTGGCGTTAATCCACAAAGTATTACGTGGCTTGATCCAGAATTTAGTGTTGGTCGACTTGGTGCCCACTATGGCCACGTCTCTGCCAATAGCCAAAGCAAAGAATTTATCAATCTCATCAATGCCTGTGCGTGTTTTCAAGAATGTTCATGTCCTGCTATTGATGCCTTAAAAGATCTTGATTTAACCAAGTATTACGAACTTAATATGATTATTGAGCCACTTAAATGCATCACCGATCACCTATGCACCAAAGTACATGCCATCCGTGATCAGCTTGTATCATTGAACTTTGAAGAGAGCAATTGGCATATTGGTACACAACAAAACTCGGTAATTGTGGCAAATCATGTTGTACTTGCTACGGGGTCACACCCTAAAAAACTTGATTACAAAACTCAGCAGATAATTCCGCTTGATGTTGCACTTGACCCGTGCAACCTTAAAGAACTTATTCAACCTCAAGATACCGTTGCTGTTGTGGGTGATGCGCACTCTGCAATTTTATTACTCAAGTTTTTATCCGAAATGCCGATATATCAGATCTATAATTTTTATCAGTCACCTATCACGTATGCAGTCAATCTCGATGGTTGGATCATTAATGCAACTACCGGCTTACGCGGCGTTGCTGCTGAATGGGCATACAACGTGCTTGAAAAAAATCCTCCTGCTAACCTCGCCCGCATCAAAAGCACACCAGCCATACTTGAACAAATGCTGCCTGTGTGTTCTAAAGTTATTTATGCGATAGGGTTTGAACGTAACGCATTGCCACCTATCAACGATAAAATCCCTGTTACCCAATACAACCCGACGAATGGTCTTATTGCACCACGTCTTTTTGGTATTGGCATAGCATTTCCTGAAAAAATTGTTGACCACTACGGGCATGATCAGTACCGCATTGGTTTCACCAGCTTTATGGAATATGCACAGCGCATTGTTCCGCATTGGGTTAATGATCCATTCTATAAACAACGAGATCAACGTATTTATGCGCAGCTGAAGAAGTTGGAGACATTAAGTGATCTTTTTGCAATTTGGACGTTATAACAACCCTTCCAGGCTGGCGCCCTTACATCAAAAGTATTGCTCGCCCAATACTTTTGATGTAAGGGCGCCAGCCTACGCGGCTGGACCGCGCACCTCGCTCCCCAAGCCGGCATTCGCCTCCTACTTCGCTAAAGCTTCGAAGGACAGGTACGGCTCATACCGGCCATTTAAGTTTATTAAGGACTCCCCCTCAGGTTAGCTACCCAGGGGGACATTATTATTGTTTGATAAACTTAAACGACCTCCGGCTGTGAGCTCCGAAGGAATAAACTACATATAAATTAAATTAACTGAGCATCTGCACACTAATCGTAAAGCGACTTTCTACTGTCATTCCCTCGCAGGAGGGAACCCAGGCCAAAATAACTTTGCATATGAAAAAATTTTGTCAGATGCAAAAAGACTTTCTATTGTCATCCCTGTGAAAACAGGGATCCAGGCTAAAAATTAGTAAAAAAACAATGCATTATCGAGTAAGGTACATATCCACTGACCACACACCACCACCCATTACCATAAAACTGAGGAAAATAACGAGCATAGAAAGTGCAAATGAATAGACCGTAAAATCATCCTTGTTGTTCTTATGCATCATGAATGCAACAATCATCATGCATGATAAGAAAAATGCCGCTATACGCGTTCCCAAGCCAAGGGTTAATGCTATGCCACCGAAAAATTCAGCGCATGCCGCCAAAAAACCCCACAGTGTCGGCAAAAAGTGAATACCAAGTACACCCATGACACCACCGAGAGATCGCCACACAGCAGTACCGCCCATGATTTTTGGTAATCCATGGCCAATGGTTAATACACCAATGCCAATACGCATGAAGGCAAGAGCCATATCACTGAGTTCTTGTGATGCTGGAACAAAAAGATCGAAAAGATAGTTATTCATGACATTTTCCCTCAAACAGATACTGCTCTGATTACACATACAAGCAAGGCTACATTAACAAGGTAAAGCGATATACACAGCACACATACCGTTCTAATTTTTGCGAACAAAATGTAGGCCAATACTGCTGAAACAGCGCACCCACCAATGGTAGCAGCTAACAAAAGATGGTTATAGCGCAATGCTGCTACTACTGCGACAAACACATAATACGCCATACCCGCAACTGAGTTAGAGACGAGAAAAAGTTTTGCATATGGACTGGTAACAACTTTTGAACACGAAATACGGTCGGAAATATCACAAAATGGCTTAAAGGATGGATCGGTTTTGATTTTTTCTTCTGTTCTGTAGGTGTACAGCGAAATTAAAAAACCAAGAACAGCTAAAATTACACATGACGATATCATCCAAACCCTTTCTCACATAGCTACGACATTTTTTTGATTTTAAAAGCATTAACGTATTCGCATACTATTTTCGGTGTGCTGCAAAACGTTCCAACATAGCTTGGTTAAATGCAGGAATATCGGCCGGCTTGCGACTGGTAATGAGATTACCATCAATCACTACTTCTTGATTAATCCATGTAGCACCAGCATTTTCTAAATCAATGCGTATCGAAGGCCATGAAGTTACGGTACGCCCTTTCACCGCCTGCGCATCAATGAGTGTCCATGGACCATGACATATGGCAGCGATTGGTTTGTCAGCATCAACACATGCTTTAATAAATGCAATTGCTCCTGGTGTGATACGCAACGTGTCGGGATTCATCACACCACCGGGCAACACTAATGCGTCATAATCGTTAGGATTTGCATTTTGTAGCGGCACATCAACATCAAACGTGTCGCCACGGTTGTCATGATTCCAGCCTTGCACACGCGGCCCATGCGGAGAAATGAGTATTGTTTTCGCACCCGCTTCTTGCAACGCTTTGCGTGGACCTACCAGTTCAACTTGCTCAAAACCATTTGCAACTAACATTGCTATTTTTAATCCCGCTACTGATTGATTCATGTGCATCGTCCTTTTTTACGGTGTGTCTCATGAGTATGTACTATGCTTAGCACAGACCATGACAAAATACGATAGCCCCGCATATGGATAATGCGAGGCTAATTATATGCATGGACATAATGTGCTGGACATCACGTTCAATTATTTTGGACCCATGAAAGCAGTAATTAATGATACATCTTGAGAAGAGGATTGCTTTCCTTGATGATAATTATATGCAGCTTGCGCTTCAACAAAGGCATACAAACCAGCTGTTGCAAGTGCGCCACTTCGCATTTCACCATCAAAAAGTGAGGCAAAACCACCTAGAAGAACGCCGGGAAACAGATGTGCTATACCAACAATCGGCTTACTGTGTTGCTTCCATTGTTTATTGACTGCATCTACGTGATCTTGTATTGCTACGTCACCAGGCGCATTATTATTCTGAATTTCTTGAAGACGTCTTTTCTTCCTATAGATACCAAAAAGCTTAACCCCATACACACAAGCGCCTACCAACGCCCCACCAAGCATTGCAGGAGCCGCTTTACGCCACGTCGGTGCATTTGCTGGCTGTGCAGCCACATTTGGTGTTTCCATGCCAACAGCTGAGGCCGCCATGCAGCCCAAAACTACACCTACAACTATGTTTTTTATTCTGATAACCATGAGATAACCTCCTAACCTAATTCCATTTTTTAGATATTTCCTATAAGAAAATCATACCAGATTGAGCGACTTTTGGGAAATGCCACGCTTTTAAACACATTTTTTGGGGGTTTTCGGCAAGAAACAACATAAGGTAGCCAACCATCAACCAAACCTGGGAATGTTGATAAACCAAGCATATTGTTGATTTTCTGTCTGAAATTTTTATAAGCTAGTTTGTAGTAGATATATCGGTGATACCAAAGAGGGTACGTACCTATAATTGGTCATCACCTTATCGTAACCTTGGAGAATTGGATGAAAAGACAAAATTGTGCACTAGCCTTGCTCGTTGCAGTTGCCCTAAGCGGAGCTACTCAGATATCAGGATCACATCATCATCATCATCATGGCGGCAACCGAGAAGCACGAGAACGAGCAAATGCGATCGTAGCAGTTGGTACACTATTAGTGTGGATCGGTAGTGGAATTGTCACAGGAGTCGCTGCAGCGGGTCGAGCCGGCTATGAAGGAAGTAAGATTGCATATCATTCATTGCTTGGGGTAGTACTTATTGGTCCTTCACCTGATGTTGTCGTTTTCTGGGGAAGATCTGTGAACGACGCAGATCAACCAATACGAGGCAATGATCTTGATCACACAACTAAAAAAGGCACCATTTTTAGCGCTGGAGAAGCAAACGCTTTTGGACCAATAGACCGTACTAATGGTGACAAGGGTGTAAGCGGCGGCAGAAAAATGTATTACGCGCCATTAGCAGGGCTTAAGAAACTGGATCTTAAAGAAAGACAAAATGCTGATATCCAAACGACCCTTTTGAGCCCTAATATGCCACTCGCTTTAACACCTGTTAAGGTCAAGTCTCTCGGCGCGGAGCCAATTTTCGCCTTCTGGGGTAGTGAAAAAGACAGCCTTACTAATGATCCTCAACACAGAACACGTACCGGCGTTATTTTGCGACAAGATGAAGAATATACCTTCTCACCTACAGATCGCGTTAATACAGGAATCAGACAGGCAACAAATAAATCAATCAAGAATCTCTTTGAAAAAACAATGTTCTTGCCTGGCAATAGAATCTACTACATGCCGATTACGCAAGCCAATGTTAAAAATATAAATATACCTGCAGATAGAAGTGCAATCTATATCAAGACTACAGCAGGCGATACACAAGCCTTTATTATAGGGGAACAAATATTGGCACAAGCGGCTGAGATGTCTGAGGTTGAACAAAAAGAAGCAGCCGAAGAAGCTGCCGGACAACCTGCAGGACCGCGAATAGCTCCTGTAATACGACCAGAAGATATTCAAGCGGGAGAGATTCCTGTAGGACAACCACTTGAACCAGGTGAAGGTCTTGGCTACAATTTAATGGACTAAACCCTAAATCGGTTTAGCTTCTGTAAAAAACTAATAATCACCACTCGAACTCAACATCGGGTGGTGATTTGTTTTTTTCTTAAATTTAGAAGTTGATAAAGAGTGAAGTCATTGGGCATACTTTCTACTTCACTAAAGTTTCGAAGAACGGGTCACTTTTTCTATCAATTCCTTAGAGAAACTGGCTTGCCAGTCATTTCACTCTTTCGCTTGCATATTCTAGGTTGGCATAGTCCAACAGAAAAAGTATATGTACGGGATGGCTTTGAGAAATGACTGGTGGAGGCGATGGGAATCGAACCCATGTCCGCATTATCTCAAATTATAGGCACTCCATGCTCAGTCTTTACTAATTCCTAGCAGCGGCTTCAAAGACAACGCATCGCTACCAGATCGGTTCCGTGATACTAACCACACTACATGACCAAAAAATCTCATGTGGCAGTCCTATTTGAGTTATACGTGTTAAACCAACTAATAGGCACGTCAGTTTAACAAGCATCCAATGAGAAAACTAATTAAGCAGCAGCTAGAGCAGTCATTCCTGACTGAGCTCGTGCAGGCACTAAGAAGTTAACGATTGAACGTGCATATCCTTGAGGAGTTGCATTTAGTTTGTTAACCAATTCTTTAACGAGCACTCAGTCAACGCTCGGCATGCACCCATAACGCTCAACAACACGTCGAAACCATGTACGCCCCCGTAATATTTCAAAGAATCTCCATTTACTCTTAAGAATAGCAGGCTCACCACTTTTATCTAATAATTATACACATCCTTGATTTCACGGCGAGTCTGCCGTTCAATATCTCGCTCTTTGATCGTTTCTTTCTTCCCTGCTGCTTTTTTGGCTTTGCAAATACCAAGTTCAACTTTCACAAAATTGCGATCGTTAAAGTAAAGCTTGAGCGGCACAATGGTGACGCCCTTTTTGGAAATATCACCAATTAAGCGCATTAATTCGCGTTTGTTGAGCAACAGCTTGCGCGAGCGATCAGAAAGATCTTCTCTCTTGATATATGCTTTTTGGTAAGGAGTAATTTTGCAATTGATGAGATACAATTCGCTTTGCTTGACCGTAGCAAATGACCCGACCATGGAGACGTGCCCAGCACGCAGCGATTTAACTTCATCACCAGTGAGCACAATACCAGCTTCAAGTTTATCCAGAATTTCGTACTCAAAAAATGCTTTTTTGTTCTGGGCTATGACCTTCATTGCTCACACTCGGGTAATGTTTTTTTTCTTTGATAAGTTGCGTAAAAAACCGCTTCATAACAGGATAGAGCATAACAGCCACACTCAGGCCGATCAAATTTCCCCCTACGATGAATGCCCATACTGATAATCCATTGGTACCGAAACATTTGCCAAGAAATTCGCTTGCTGACTGTGCCCAGTTGGGGTTGAGGGCAATCACTTCAGGACCACACACGGTACGCAACACGAGATGGCCAACGTTGTAATCTAATGCATACACAGGAATCATGGTCCACGGATTATTGATCAGCCAGGTTGCTGCAAACATAGCTGCAATATCAAGGCTCAACAACCATGCACAGGTAAAGACAAGCAACGTATGAAAACCGATGAAGGGAGAAAATGCTATGTACGCGCCTAGGCAAAATGAGCGAGACAATCGTTGGGGACATCGTTGTTTTTCAACGAGTTTATGAAGAATCGCTTTAAATCGCTGTCTAATCATATAAACCTTTACGTACTGTGGTCTGCAAGCACTTTAGCCAATTTTTGAAACCATTGCATATTTCGGTTATTCTAACCTGCAGAGGTTGTGGTTATTTTACTTAGACCATTCAGGAGGTCCTATGAATATACATTTTCTACGTTCAGTATACACATTTTTAGGCCTACTCGCCTATAGTTCAAGTCTTTATGCTCGCTCACCGATGCTGTACTCAGGTTCGATACGTTTTCCAAGCACGGTCAAAATTGCCCCAAACGTGCCGATTTATTGGGGAGGCAATCGGATACAATCTGAAACCGATGGCAGTGGCAGGGCGTGGTATTTTAGCATCCCTGGCGAACGCCAACAGCGCTTCTTTTACCTCGTCATTACCGACGCACAACATCTACGCCCACGAAAATTAGACCAAAACACCGTCTGTTATTGGTATATCAATGAAACATCGCCGTATAAGTTCTATCGCCTTGAGCTGGTTGAAGATTACGATACCACAACCGGCAAACCATGTTTTACCTGGGTAGCCAAAGAATTATGCTTACTCCACGACGATTTAGACAACCTGCGTATTCCTGAAGATGCTATTACCATATGCTACCCACCACATCTGGTTGCCAACCTTGAAGGCGGCACGGCTATCGATCTTCCAACGATTGTTGTTGCTCCCGATGTACTTTCGCTTGTTGGGTCTGAAGATAAATTGCATGATAAATCAATTGAAATGCTTCTTTCAACACTCGATATCAATGCATTGCACACCAGCATTCACCAAGAAACCAAACAAGACCGTGATCCTAAAATAATCATGGCCATAACAACCTAAAACCAGTTCACGTTCAACGAACGACAAGGATACCGCTATTCGCGTTCTCGGCATCGAGACGTCATGTGATGAAACGGCCATCGCCGTCTATGACAGCACACAAGGCGTTCTCGCTAACACTCTTTTTTCGCAAATTGCACTCCATGCATCATATGGCGGTGTTGTTCCTGAAATTGCATCCCGCTCACATTTGGAAAAAATTAACGGCATACTCGCAGCTGCACTAGCTGCTGCCAACCTCACCCTCGATGACATCGATGTTATTGGCATCACTAACAAACCGGGTCTTCCTGGCTCGTTGTTGATTGGATTGTGTTTTGGCAAAGCACTCGCGTGGGCTAAAGGTAAAAAGCTTGTTGGTGTTAACCATCTTGAAGGGCATGCATTTTCAGCTCACATTGAGCACACTGTGCCATTTCCTCATCTGTGCTTAACCGCATCAGGTGGGCACACGGCACTGTATCTTGTTCATGATTTCGGTCGTTATGACATTCTTGGCCAAACAACTGATGATGCAGCAGGCGAAGCGTTTGATAAAATCGCCAAACTCATTAATCTCCCCTACCCCGGCGGGCCGGTCATAGAAAAATTAGCTGCACAGCAACAGTTTGTAGATTTTTTTAAGTATCCACGGGGCAATAACAAAATTCTTGATTTCAGCTTTTCTGGTCTTAAAACCGCGGTGCTCTACGATTTGGTTGATCGCGGAGCTTATGACATGGCAACCAAAACATTTTTACGCCCTGATGATGAACTACTCAAACAACAGGTTGCCAGCTCATTACTCGTGTGCATTGGTGATATTTTTGAACAAAAATTAGCGCTTGCAGTGCGTCAGCACCCTGAAGTTCGCGCGTTTACGTTTGTCGGCGGCGTTGCATGCAACAAATATCTCCGCCATCGGCTACAAGCCTGGTGCCTCAAGCGTGACATACAATTTTTTGTACCTGCACCACAGTATTGCACCGACAATGGCGCTATGATTGCTTTTGTTGCACACTACAAAGCACAACAGGGAAAATATAGTGATTGGGATTTGGATATCTTGCGGTAATAGCTGTACTAGAGCGCCATTTGCCCCAGCCCAGGACCATTGGCAATCACGAGGCCCCCAGGTATAATAATTACATATAGAGCTTTTTTTATATTAAAAATGAGGTTATTCATGAATACGTATACCTTACGCCTAGGGCTGCTAGCATTACTGGTAAGTACCCAGTGCTTGCCGGCCGAATCAGGCATAAAACCGCAAAAACAGGGCTATTCTTGGTCGAATATACTGTGCGGTACCGCAATTGGCATTTCTGGTGTTGCCTTTTTATCCAAGTGGTATCAACTGAATATGCTCAAAAATGAATTGCAAACCAAACCTGAACAAAGGCGACCAGTCGCGCAAAGAACTTCTGGCAGAAACATACCTGGTGGTACACCATTTGTTGACAGACATACTGTAGATTATCACATACACAAGCACTGCTGCGGTGATTATGCACTACCAGGGCAAGCCGCA
>Ga0207120_1028_pt1 | contig 38863 bp, 23 predicted proteins | sample Alteio_BWMinHeat_40_FD_153509 | JGI IMG/M metagenome (GOLD analysis project Ga0207120, IMG submission 153509) | Enriched cells from forest soil in Barre Woods Harvard Forest LTER site, Petersham, Massachusetts, United States -... | ecosystem: Environmental > Terrestrial > Soil > Temperate forest >...
ACATGAACAAGAAAGAGCTGGCGAAGTTGAAGAGCATGGCCGATTCCTTGGAGCAGAGCGCCGCCACGGCGATGAGCCCGGGTGACTCGGCACGGTTACACGCTTTAGCGGAAATCCTGAAGCATCCGGCGGCATGAGCACATCGTCAGGGGTGAGGCTTGGATACAAGCCAATTCGACAGTCATCCGGTTGCCGCTGCCGATTGACCGAAGGACTTAACGGCCACGGCCTCGTCGTCCATGATGTCGAAGACGGTATACAGCCTTGTAATTTGCATCAAATCGCGAACCTTATTCGTGAGGTTGAGCAGCTTCAGTTCTCCCTCCTGCTTCCGCACGCTTGTGAAAGCACTGACCAGATGGCCCAAGCCTGAACTGTCAATGTAATTGACATCGCCAAGATTGAATAGAAGCTTCTTGTGTCCCCTGCTTAACAAGTCGCAAACTAGGTCGCGCAGTGCAGCGCTCTCTTCACCGAGCACAATCCGGCCGCTGATGTCCACAATGGTGACGCCGCCCACTTGTCGAATGCTTGTAGTCATATGCATTGGCAACCTCCAAAGGCACTTTAATGTTCGAAGACTTCACCCTTGCAGCAGCGCATGATGCCCTGGTCAGTCTTCCAGCAACCCCACATTAGCCCAAATCGTGGTATGACGGCCGAGAAATCCCTTCCAAGCAAAACCCGAACAATTACAATTGCTCTGATTGGTCCTCGCGTTCCCTCGCAGTATCGTCCCGGTTGGTGATCGCTCGAAACGCCGCGTCAACCACATTCAATCGGATGTTCGGTCTCGCTGAGGGCGCGTCCCACAAACGGGCAGTGCTACGTGATCGGAAGCAAGTTGGGTCTGCTAAGTGACGCGCCAGCAGTAGCTTAGAGGAGACCTTGGATGGGCAGGGACATGCTCTAAATAGTTCTAACAAGTGCCTGGAGGTGCGCGGATGACCTCGTTCTGGCAAGACGTGCGGTACAGCCTGCGGATGATCGGGAAAGCACCTGGGTTTGCGATGATCGCTATCCTGACGCTTGCGCTGGGGATCGGCGCGAACACCACGATTTTCAGTTGGATCAATTCGGCATTGCTGAATCCAGTTCCCGGGCTTACTAGTCCGAGCGAGGTTGTGGCGCTGACGCTGAGCAAGCCCGGGGACAACCCGTTCCCGTTTACCTATCCTGATGTCGAGGCTGTGCGCGACGGGCAGAAGAGCTTTACGGGCATCACGGCGTGCAACTTCGCTCTGATGAGCCTGACGGGCAAAGGTAAACCGGAGCGCGTCTGGGGCATGGTAGCGTCTGCGAATTATTTCGAAGTACTGGGCGTGCGGCCGATCCTGGGGCGCGGCTTCCTGCCCGTGGAGGACGAGAAGCCGGGAGGCGCGCCCGTGGCGATGATCAGCTACCGGCTGTGGCAAACCCATTTCGGTGCGAATCCGGACATAGTGGGCCAGGTAATTGAAATCAACCAACACCCATACACCATTGTGGGCGTAACGCCAGCGGTGTTTCAGGGGAGCCAGACGGGGGTGCGAACGGAGATTTGGGTTCCGATCATGATGGAAGAGCAATTGGTGCCGCAGGGCGACCTGTTGCATGACCATCACTATTTCTGGTTATTTGCGTTTGGACGGTTGAAGCCGGGCGTCGCGCCGGAGCAGGCGCAGGAGGAAATGACGCTGCGACTGAAGAGGGAGGCAAAGAATTATCCGGAGGAGCACAAAGGGCACGACAGTGTGACGGTGTACCCGCTGTGGCGCAACCCATTTGGCTTGAATTATTTTCTGTCGACGCTGCTGCCGATGCTGATGGCCATCGCGGGCCTGGTGCTGCTGCTGGCATGCGCGAACGTGGCGAATCTGATGCTGGTGCGGTCGATGGCGCGGCGGCGCGAGATCGCCATTCGAATTTCGCTGGGGGCGAGCCGGTGGCGGCTAGTGCGGCAGCTGCTGGTGGAAAGCATGATACTCGCGCTGGCGGGAGGCGTGATCGCGCTGCTGATCACCTCTTGGACCGCGGGAACGCTCATGAAATTCATTCCGAAGACGGATTTTCCGGTTTCGCTGGGGATTCAAGTGAACCGCGCGGTGCTGCTGGCGACGCTGGTGATCTCGGTGCTCACCGGCGTGATCTTCGGGATTTTGCCTGCGTTACGGGCTTCGGGTGCAGCGCCGGTGGCGGTGTTGAAAGAGGACACGGGGAGCGCGTCGGGTGGACTGCGGAAGGCGCGCCTCGCGAGCGGGTTGGTAGTGGCGCAAATTTCGCTGTCGCTGCTGCTGCTGATCTGCGCGGGATTGTTCATTCGCAGCTTCATGAGCGCGCAGCAAATCAATCCGGGCTTCAACTCACATAGCGTGTTGATCGCTTCCTACGATCTATTTACCGCGGGATATTCGAATGCGAGCGGGGCGGAATTCGATCGCCAGCTGGTGGCGAAACTGGAAGCGCTGCCGGGCATTCAGTCGGTGGCCCTATCGGACCGCGTACCGCTGGGATTTGGCGGAGGCTCGACCAGCGTGAAGCCCGAAGGGTACGTTTCGCAGGCGAATGAATCGATGGAGACCCAGGTGGCCATCATCACGCCGAATTATTTCCAGACCTTGCAGATTCCGATGGTGAAAGGGCGAGACTTCACGATGCAGGACATGAAGAATTCGCAGCGCGTGGTGATCGTCAGCGAAGCATTTGTGAATCACTACTGGCCGAACCAGGAAGCCTTGGGCAAACAGATCAATTCGGACTTGACGCACGAATGGTTCACGGTGGTCGGGGTGGCACGGGACGGCAAAGTGAACCAATTGAACGAAAAGCCGATGCCATTTCTGTATTTGCCGCTGTACCAGGTTTACCGGCCGACGATGATGGTCATTGTGCGAACGACGGGTGATCCGCTGGCTTTCGGCAAGACGGTCGACAAAACGATCCATGAACTGAATGCCGACCTGGTGGTGTTCGATGTGACCACGCTCGAATTGCGCGAGCAAATCGCCAGCTTCGGCCAGCGCGTGGCGGGAACATTTGTCGGTGCATTCGGGCTGCTCGCGCTGGCCCTCGCTGCGGTAGGAATTTACGGGGTAACGGCCTACACCACGCGTCAGCGTACACATGAAATCGGGGTCCGCATGGCACTGGGTGCGGGCAAAGAGGACATTCTGCGGCTGGTGATCGGGAATGGGCTTCGGTTGACGCTCGTCGGGGTGGGTCTGGGCTTGGCAGCGTCGTTCGCACTGACGCGCTTTCTGAGGAGCATGCTGCTGGGCGTGACAAGCACCGATGTGTTGACGTTTTCGAGCGTTGCGATCTTGCTCTGCGCCGTGGCGCTCTTCGCCTGCTTCATTCCCGCGCGCCGAGCAACGGGCGTGGACCCGATGGTCGCACTGCGCTACGAATGATAGGCGTGGGGATCCAACTCCCTTAGAACGCACTTCAGAAACTTTGGAAGGACTTAGGCGATTAATTCCGATTGGGCGGCGCGCGATGGCTCAGGCCCCACACGTACGCTGAGAGCGCTGAAATCTGGTCGGGCGTAAGTTGGGCCCCACCCATCGGCGGCATGGGGCTGCGATATTGTTTTGGTTGCAACACACCTTCGGTGATCGTTTTCGCGATTCCGGCATAGCTGCCATCGCTCCACAGCCATTTCTTGCCCAATAGATCGGGCCCCAAAGGTGTGCCCTCGCCGCTCTCACCATGGCAGCCTGTGCACGCCGCTCCGCCCACTTGGCCGCGATAGACGCGCTCACCGAGCAGCACCATCTCTCGTGTCGCGCCTTCAGGAATGGGAAGATTGCTTGCGGCCGCGCCCGCGTCTGGATGCGTGCCCTCTGGCGGTTGGGCGGCCACTTCAACGGGATTGCCGGCCGGGGCTGTTGCGCTCGGACATGGCGTGATGTTCGCGGCGCCGCCTGCGGGGCCGCCATGATAGACAATCCGGTAGATCCGTCCGCGTATATCGTCGGAAACGTAGAGCGAACCGTCTGGTCCTACCGCCAAGCCAGAGGGACGATGTTCGGCTTTGGCCGGCGACTTCACCGCTCCCGCGAAACCATCGGCAAATACTTCGCACTGGCTGGATGCGCGGTCGCCGGCGAGCGGCTGAAAAACCACGTTGTAGCCACCTTGAGCATATGGCGCTCGATTCCATGACCCGTGGAAGGCGATGAAGACGCCGTCACGATAGCGCGCCGGAAATTGTTTCTGGTCGTACCGCACCATTGCGTTAGGCGCCCAGTGGGCGGGAAATACCGCAGCCGGAGCAATCTTATTCGCACATACGCCGATCGTTTTGCTGTCGCCACCGTATTCCGGCGCCAGAACCCGCTTTTTCACGAACGGGTCGTAGTAGCACTCGGGCCAGCCATAGTCTCCCTTTGCCTTCAAAAGCAACAACTCTTCAGCCGGCAGCGTCGCCTCCTCGTCGGGTTTATACAGGTCGGGCCAATTCGCGTGCAGCTGGTCCCGTCCGTGCTGGGTCACAAACACTCGCCCACTTGAGTCGATGGCAAAACCTTCCGCGTTGCGGATTCCCGTAGCGAAGCGCTCAGCCGTTGAAAAGGTTTGATTCGTCTTATTCGCGTCATAGCGCCAGATGCCGCCACGGGTCTCAAGTTCCGTGCAGGGGTTCGCGCCGGGCGACTTGAGTGTCCGGTTTTTCAGCTGGCAGGAATTGGTCGCGGTGGCGACATCGACGTACATCAATCCTTCGGCATTGATGACGAATGGATGCATGGGATGGTCGCCGCCCATAGGCAATCCGGAGACGATGGTGTCGGCAGAACCACCCGGCACGATGGAGCCGGCGGGCAATGAATATCGCACGATGCGATCATTGATCTCCGCGTAGATCGATCCTTTATATAAGCCGATGCCCGTACCGCCTGCTCCGCTACTTTGGACGGTTTCGCCAAAGCGCTCAATCACATCGGCCTTTCCGCCACCGCTCTTGTCTTGCAGGGCTACGAGGAAACCGCCTGCATGCGGCGCGTCGTTGCCGTAGTACTTGCCCGACCAGGTGTTGACGTAAAGAACACCGCTCGGCGCGACTACCATGTGGCGGGCGTGACCAACGTCGTCAGCGAAGACCGTTGCGCAAAAACCGGCGGGTAACTGCAACCCGCTGTCATCGTTCGGGCATGCTTGGCTCTTGGCTTCTGCAGCCGGGTTGGATTGGTTTTGAGCAGGCGCCAATGAATTGCCCATGCACATTGCGGCGAACGCGACGAGGGCAAACAACAGAGTTTTGAACTCGTTGGATAATTGCATTGAACACTCCCGAAGATCGACGACGAGAAACTACGGTCTGAACGCGAGAATATAACGAAGATATACGGTCGTTATTGTACGTACCGGCAGCCGAACAGCCCCCGACCAAAATACTTCTCGACAGCCATCAGGTTGTAGTGCCGGAGAGCCACATAATCAGACATCTGGCTTACTAGCACTCCAATTCTCCGGTTAGCGCGTCATTTATAAGTGCGCTCTTTGTTGTAGGCGTTGATGCGAACGATCAAAACCTACTCCAAACGGGCGTCTTTTTATGATGCTTTAGTCGGGACTTAGGTTCTAGTCGGTAGGCCGCTCAGAAGCAGCGACACCACTAGTGCTGCAGCTTGTAGTCCCCAGCGGAGGGTTTCTTTGAGACCTGCGAAGTAGTGGGGAGTTGCGAGCGATCCCAGCCCCCGCCAAGTGCCTCGATCAGATTGACGGCTGCAACCATCTGTTCGATTTGCAGCGTCGCCAGTGTCTCCTGATCGGAAAGAACGGTGGTCTGCGCCGTGATGACATAGAGGTATGGATCGACCCCCGTCTCATAACGGACCATCTCCAGGTTTAGATACTCCTCCGCGGACTTTACGGCTTCCTGTTCGCGCTGAATCTCTTGCGAATAAATGCGGACCGCGGCGAGATAATCCTCGACTTGCTGGAAGGCCGCGAGAGCGGTCTGACGGTAAGCTGCGAGATCGGCATTATAGGTGGCAGAGTATTGATGGAGCTCGGCACGATAGAGTCCGCCATTAAAGATGGTTTGTGAGATCGAGGGCCCGATGGACCAGAAGCGGCTGGGCCAGCTAAACCAGTTCTGGAACGACGAGCTTTCGAAACCTCCACTGGCGGAGAGTGTGACAGTCGGGAAGAACGCGCCGTAGCCAATACCGATGATGGCATTGGCTTCGGCAAGGGTGCGCTCGGCGGCGGCGACATCTGGGCGACGCTCCAGCAATTGCGCGGGGACGCCGACCGGAATGGGCGGTGGCGCAGTCAGAATGGGTTTCACGGGAAGGGAGAAATCCGTGGCCAGCTTGCCGAGGAGAACAGCGATGGCATGTTCGTATTGGGCGCGCGCGACACCAATATTGATGGCCGCAGCCTGTACACTTTGGAGCGTCGTTCTGGCCTGAACGACGGAGATGTAGTCGTCGATGCCAGCGTCATAGAGCCCCTGCGTCAGATCGAGAGCCTTTTGATCAGCGGCCACGGTATCGTTGAGAATCTTCTGCAAAGCATCCTGACCGCGGATCTCGAAATAGTATTGGGCGAGACTGGCCTGCTCGGTCAGGCGCTCGACTTCAAGGTCGGCGGCGCTAACCTGCGCGCCGTACTGGTATTCGCGCACCTGGTTGCGGATCTTGCCCCAGAAGTCCGGCGTCCAGGACACATCAATCGGGAGAGACATTAGCGTGCTGATTCGCCCAGTATTCGCTTGCGTCGAATTGGTGAGGTTACCGGACGATTGTGATCGGCTCCATGAAGGGCTGACGGTGACCGTGGGCCAGTACTGAGAACGCGCCTCTGCGACAAGCGCGCGGGCTTCCATAAAGTTTTGAAAATATTCTTTGATGTTCTGGTTGTTGATGTCGAGCTCTTCTTCCAGCGCGTTCAGATCCGGGTCGTTGAAGATCTCCCACCACTTGCCGCGAAGAGCGGCATCTTGCGGGCTGGCAACCTTCCAGTCCTCGGCGTCCTGGAAATTCACGGTGGATTCCTTATAGTTTGGCGCTACCGGAGCGGGCGCGGCCGGCGGACGGTATTTTGGTCCGACCGTACATCCGGCAAAGAGAAGTAAGCTCGTCGCGGCGATGACCGCAAACACTGGTTTGTGATGGAACGTCGTCATACGCGTCTTTTCGCAAGCAGATTTATGCTGCTCGTCAAATAACTCCCTCCGCTTGTGGGTTAAACGTGTCGTGATGCTTTCCAAGGATGCGGAGGCGCAGGCGATCAAGCGTCAGGTAAACCACCGGCGTGGTGTAAAGCGTAATCAGCTGGCTGAGCAGCAGACCACCAACAATCGTGATACCGAGCGGGCGGCGCAACTCTGACCCGGTTCCGGTACCGAAGGCCAGAGGCAATGCACCGAATATTGCGGCCATCGTGGTCATCAGAATCGGACGGAAACGCAGCATGCAGGCTTCGAAAATAGCGTCGGATGTGCTTTTACCTTCGAGGCGCTCGGCCATCAACGCAAAATCAATCATCATGATTGCATTCTTCTTCACGATGCCGATAAGCAGCACGATGCCGATGATGGAGATGACGTTCAGATCCATGTGAAATACCATGAGCGCGAGCATGGCGCCGACGCTGGCGGAAGGCAGCGTGGAGATGATGGTTAGCGGATGAACGAGGCTCTCATACAAAATGCCCAAAACAATATAGACCGCCACCAGCGCCGCGGTAATGAGTATCGGCTCCGTGGCAAGCGATTGCTGATAAGCCTCAAGAGTGCCCGCAAAGAAGCCGTGAATGGTCGACGGCAGACCAATCCGCTGCTGCATCCGCTGAATCTCAAGTGTCGCGTCGCTCATGGATATGCCGGGCGCCAGATTGAACGAGATGGTGGCTGATGGAAACAGTCCTGTGTGATTAATTTGCAGCGGCGTCGTGCTGGTCTGATGCTTTGTCACCGCGGAGAGTGGCGCCATCGTGCTCAGGCTCGTGCGCCCGGTTGACGTCGCCGATCCGCCCGGGTTGATGTAGATCTGGTTCAATCCCGCGGGAGATTGCCAGTACTGCGGCGCGACTTCAAGCACGACGTAGTACTGGTTCAGTGGCGTGTAAATCACGGAAACCTCAGACTGACCGAACGCTGCGTAAAGCAGGTTATCGAGCGACTGCGCGGTCTGTCCGAGGCGGGCCGCTGTGACGCGGTCGTACGTGAGCAACTCCCGGAGTCCGCCATTCTGTTGATCGCTGTTCACGTCCCGCAGGGTCGAAAGTCTCTTCATGTTGGCAAGCAGGATAGGACCCCAGTGCGTTAGGTCGCGGATGTTCTCTGACTGGATGGTGTATTGGTACAGAGCATTGCTGGAGCGGCCTCCGATGCGTATGTCCTGCACCGGTTGAAAGAAGACCGATGATATCGGAAGTCCGTTGAGTTTGGGCCCGAGGCGGCCGATCACCTGCATGGCACTCGCCTTGCGTTCGCTGAGCGGCTTGAGCGCAATATAGATGAACCCGCCGTTGGTCGTGCCACGACCGCCGCCCGTGTAAGCATTCACATGCGCCACCGCGGGATCGGCCTCGATAACCTTCACCATCTCCAGAATGGAGTAGTTCGTGAATGTGAAGGATGCATCTTGGGGTCCCTGTACCCCGCCGGTGAGCGCGCCGGTGTCCTGTTGCGGGAAAAACCCCTTGGGGATTTTGACGATGACCACCACGTTCAGTGCGATGGTAAGCGCGAGGACGATGAGCATGAGCCCTGAATTGTCCAGAGCCCAGAGAAGCGAATGCCGGTAAACGCTCAGCATGCCGCTGAAGAATGTTTCGCTGAGCCGGTATGCGCGGCCATGCGTTTCTTCCGGGCTGTGCGCCTTTAGAAAATGAGCGCACATGGCCGGTGTCGTGGTCAGCGAAACGACCATCGACACAAGGATTGCTGTTGAGACAGTGATTGCGAATTCCCTAAAGAGGCGGCCGACAATTCCCCCCATCATCAGGATAGGAATGAACACGGCAATCAGCGATATGCTGATGGAAAATACGGTGAAGCCGATTTCCTTAGCGCCTTTTAAGGCCGCAGCGAATGGCTCCATGCCGTTCTCCAGATGGCGCGCGATGTTTTCCATGACCACGATCGCATCGTCTACAACGAAGCCAGTCGAAATGGTGAGGGCCATCAACGATAGGTTGTCCAGGCTGAACCCCAACAGGTACATCACCGCGAATGTTCCAATTAGTGACACAGGCACGACCACGCTGGGAATTATCGTGGCGCGCGGACTCCTGAGAAAGATAAAGACCACCACCACGACCAGGCAGATCGAGACCGCCAGCGTCGTCTCAACGTCGTGCACGGAAGCGCGGATCGTGGTGGTGCGGTCGAGAACGATGGTGAAGCGGATCCCCTGAGGCAGAACCGCCTGAAGAAACGGCAACTGTGCGCGAATGCGGCCGACCGTATCGATAATGTTTGCGCCGGGCTGGCGGAAAATCAGGACGGTGACCGACTTGACGCCGTCTGTGTACCCGGCGGTGCGCAGATCCTGCGTCGAATCGACAACGCTCGCGACATCCGAGAGGTGAACCGCGGTCCCATTGTGATAGCCCACAATCAAGGGCTTGTAGTTGTCCGCGTGCGAAATCTGATCGTTGGTGATGATATCGGCGGTCGCGGCGCCGTTGATGATCTGTCCGCGCGGAGCAAGCGAGTTCTGAAGAGTGAGAACCGATTTGATGGCCGACAGCGTGAGACTATAACTCTCCAGTTTGGTAGGGTTCGCCTCCACGCGCACCGCGGGCGTCGCCCCGCCTCCGACAATCACTTGGCCTACGCCCTGAATCTGCGAGAGTTTTTGCTGCAGGATCGTCGAAGCCAAGTCATACAGCTTTGTTACATCATATGTCGCTGATGTGAGGCCCATGATCAGGATCGGCGCATCGGCCGGATTCACCTTGCGGTAATAAGGATTCTGCGGAAGATTCGTTGGAAGATAGGTTCGCGCCGCGTTGATTGCCGCTTCCACATCGTGTGCAGCGCCGTCGATGTCTCGGCTCAGGTCGAACTGCAGAGTAACCGAAGTATTGCCGAGCGAACTGGACGAGGTCATTTCCGTAACACCCGCAATGTGCCCGAACTGTCTCTCCAGCGGAGTAGCTACCGAGGAAGCCATGATCTCCGCGCTGGCGCCAGGCAGCGTGGCGCTCACGGAAATTGTGGGGAAATCTACTTGAGGAAGCGGCGCTACGGGCAACACCGTAAACGCAATGGCCCCGGCAATCGCCACGGCTGCCGTGAGCAACGTGGTCGTCACGGGACGCCGAATAAATGGGGCCGAGATACTCATGTCTGATCCGAAGCCGGTAGCGACGGATTGCTCATTGGCGGCTGGCTCGCTTTGTTTCTCGTGAAGCGCTGACCCAGCCGGTCAAAAAACACGTAGATAACGGGCGTGGTGTACAGGGTCAGAACCTGGCTGAGCAGCAGCCCGCCAACCATTGCTATCCCCAGAGGGCGGCGCAATTCCGAGCCAAGCCCGTGCCCCAGCGCCAGCGGAAGTCCGCCAAGCAATGCAGCCATGGTCGTCATCATGATCGGGCGAAACCGCAGCAGGCTGGCTTCGTAAATCGCATCAGTCGAGCTCTTCCCGTGCTCACGCTCGGCTTCCAGCGCGAAGTCCACGATCATGATGCCGTTCTTTTTCACAATCCCGATGAGCAGAATTATGCCGATAATCGCGATAACGCTGAGGTCCTGACGAAAAAGGATCAGAGCCAGCAGGGCTCCCACGCCCGCCGATGGCAGCGTGGAAAGAATAGTAATCGGGTGGACAAAGCTCTCATACAGTACGCCGAGAACGATGTAGACCGTGACAAGCGCAGCCAAAATCAGCAGGGCCTCATTCGACAACGAATTTCGGAAAGACGCGGCGGTTCCCTGGAAATCGGACTGCAGGCTGGCGGGGAAGTGCATCTCCTTGGCCACCTTGTCGATTTTGGAGATGGCATTTCCAAGCGCGGCGTTCGGCGCGAGGTTGAACGAAACCGTGACCGACGGGAACTGCCCCTGGTGATTGACGGCAAGCGCCTCCGTGGTAGTGGAGAGACGCGTGAACGTGCTCAGCGGAACCGCGTTCGCCGCCGTTGAATTGGTAGACGTATTCGAACTCGTGCTGTTGTTTGTGGAGAGCGCGCTGGCTGGCGGAGTGAGCGTCACGGAAGACGGCGTGTAGAGCACCGACGTTGTGACACTGTTCGATCCGGCGGAACTCGATGCTGACGAAGAATAAGAGTTGACGGCACTGATACCGGAAGCTCCAGTCGATGCATTCGCCTGGATGTAGAGGTCGCGCAGATTCGCCGGATTCTCTTGCCACTCCGGCTGGGTCTCCATCACCACGTGGTATTGGTTGAGCTGAGTATAGAAAGTATTGATCTCGCGCTGCCCATACGCGTCGTAAAGCGTATTGTCTATCGTCGATGCGGCAATTCCCAGCCTGGATGCAGTGACGCGATCAATGGAAAGATAGAGGGCCCGCGCGCCGGTTTGCCGATCCGTGGCAACGTCTTCAATATCCTTAAGCTGTTTCAGTTTCGCTACAAATTTGTTGGTCCATTCATCCAACTCGTTGCTGTCCGGATCTTCCAGCGTGTACTGAAACTGTGTGCGGCTGACACGGTCGTCAACCGTGATGTCCTGCACCGGCTGCATGTAAAGCGTGATGCCCTGCACTTGCTGCAGGCTCTTGTTCAGCCTGCGGATCACTTCGGCGGCGCTCAGACCGCGCTGGCTGGGCGCCTTCAGATTGATCGATATGCGACCGCTGTTGAGGGTGGTATTTGTCCCGTCAGCCCCGATAAATGACGAGATGCTCTCCACAGCGGGATCCTGAAGGATGATCTTTGCCAGTTCCTGCTGCTTTCGGGACATCGCTGGAAACGAAACCGATTCCGGCGCCTGTGAAATTCCCTGAATCACTCCCGTGTCCTGCACCGGGAAGAAGCCTTTGGGAATGCCGATATACAAATAAACAGTGAGCGCCAAAGTCGCAAGGGCAACCAGAAGCGCGACGCCCTGAAGCCGGAGTACGAATTTCAACGTGTGCCCGTAGAACGCAATCATGCGATTGAAGGCGTGCTCAGATACGCGGTAAAAATGCGTCTGCTGCTCCTCCGGCCTGTGGCGCAGGATCCGCGAGCACATCATGGGCGTGAGCGTCAGTGAGACGACCGCGGAGATCACAATGGTGACCGCAAGCGTGACCGCAAATTCCCGGAACAGCCGGCCAACGACATCGCCCATGAACAGCAGCGGGATCAGCACGGCAATAAGCGAGACTGTCAGCGAAACGATGGTGAACCCGATCTGCTCCGCGCCTTTCAGGGCCGCATTCAGAGGTGAGTCGCCCGCCTCCAGATAACGGGAGATGTTTTCGATCATCACGATGGCGTCGTCAACCACAAACCCCGTGGAAATGGTCAGAGCCATCAGCGACAGGTTGTCGAGGCTGTAGCCCAACAGGTACATCACGCCAAACGTGCCAATCAGCGAAAGTGGCACAGCGACGCTCGGAATAATGGTTGCGTAGAAGCTGCGCAGAAACAGGAAAATGACCATCACCACCAGCCCGACGGTCAGCATCAGCTCAAACTCAACGTCGTCGACGGAAGCCTGAATGTTCGTAGTGAGGTCGGTGAGCGTCGTGATTCTGATGGAGGCCGGAAGATTCGCCTCAAGCTGCGGCAGGAGTTTTTGGATGCTCCTGACTACGCTGATCGTATTCGCGCCGGGCTGCCTTTGGATGTTCAAAATCACCGCCGCCTTATCGTTTATCCACGCCGCCTGGCGGTTGTTTTCCACGCCGCTGACGACGTTGGCGACGTCCTTCACCAGCACGGGCGCGTTGTTCTTGAACGCAATAGGTACATTCTTATAATCGTCGGCTACCGTGATTTGGTCGTTCGCGTCAATTTGATAATCCTGACGCGGACCATCGAAGTTTCCTTTCGCTGCGTTGACGCTGGTCTCGGTCAGCGCCGTGCGCACGTCCTCCATGTTGATCCCGAAGGACGAAAGTGCCACCGGATTTACCTGAATGCGAATGGCCGGCTTCTGCCCACCGCTTATACTGACTAGGCCAACTCCGCTGAGCTGTGAGATTTTCGGCGCTAGCCGCGTGTCGACCAGATCCTCCACCTGTGACAAGGGCATCGAGTCCGACGTGATCCCCAGAGTCAAAATCGGAGCATCTGCCGGATTGACTTTGCTGTAGACCGGCGGCGTAGGCAGGTTGGAGGGAAGGTAGCTCTGTGCGGCATTGATTGCCGACTGCACTTCTTCTTCCGCCGCATCCATCTTCAGTGAAAGCGTGAACTGCAACACGATGACCGAGATGCCGCCGGCACTTGTCGACGTCATCTGGTTGAGGCCCTGCATCTCGCCGAACTGCCGTTCCAGTGGCGCTGTAACCGTGCTAACCATCACGTCGGGGCTTGCGCCGGGATATTTCGTGAGCACTTGAATCGTGGGGTAGTCGACCTCGGGCAGCGCGGAAACCGGCAACTGCTTAAAGGCAACGATTCCAGCGAGCAGAATCGCCGCCATCAGCAGCGAGGTCGCCACGGGCCGGAGAATAAATGGCCGAGACGGACTCACGGCGCGCCGGTCTCACTCGGGGCGGCCGGCAATGGCATCTTGGAAATCGCCACTTTTGTGCCGTCCTGCAGCTTCTCGAAACTGCTGTTGGCCACCTCGTCTCCCGCATGAAGACCTTCCACTGCGATCATTCCCGCGTCGGAGACGCCCGTCTTCACGTTGGCCATCTTCGCCTGGCCATTCTGAATCAGGTACACAAAGGCCGCGTCGCCATTGTGCTGCACCGCGGAGGACGGAATGAGAATCTGGTTTTGCAGCGTCTTCACCCGCAGACGCGCATTCACAAACTGGTTCGGGAAAAACGCATTATCCTGATTGTCGAATGTGGCGCGCAGCCTCACCGTTCCCGTGGTTGTATCGATCTGGTTATCTACCGTGCCGAGTAGGCCGGTGCCAAGTTTTTTCTGCATCTGCCGGTCCCAGGCCTCCACGGGAAGTTTCTTTCCTTGATCCATCTGCGCGAGCACTTCTTCCAGACTGTCTTCCGCCAGAGTGAAAATCACAGTGATGGGCTGGGTCTGCGTAATCACTACAAGAGTCGTGGTGCCGTCGGCTATAGCCAGGTTCCCCGGATCCACCAGGCGGAGACCCACACGTCCGTTGATCGGCGAAATGATGTGGCAGTACTCGATCTGGACCTGGTAGTAATGTACCGAGCCCTGGTCATACTTCACCGTGCCCTGATCCTGGAGCACCACTTTCTCTTGGTCCTCCAGCGTCTGACGCGGAATGCCATTGCGCGACCATGCCTGCTTGTAACGCTCCAGATCCATCTGGGCCTCGGCCAGTAGCTGTTGGTCGTGCTCCAGCGTGCCCTGAGCCTGCTCCAGTTGCGCTTCATAAGGCCGGGCATCGAGGTCGATCAGTGGATCGCCCTTGTGAACAAACTGTCCTTCGCGGTAGCGAACGGCCGTGATGTGGCCGGTCACCTGAGCCGTGATCGAGTCGGTGTAGACGGGCGTCACGGTGCCAATTGCTTCCAGATAAACGCCAATGTCCCCCGGCTTCGCTGTAGCGGTCGTCACCAGAACAGGTCCCACCATCATGTGGCGTCCGCCCGTCTGAGCCCCGGCTGCGGCCGTTTCACGATGGCGAAGGACAACGACAAACAGCAGAGCAAAGGGGAGAAGTACGACACCCCAAACCCACCTGTGGCGTCGTTTTGGCGAGTTAGTGGAACTTTGCGACGGCAAATTGTGCTCCTGTGAATCCCCGGATGCCGATTCTTTGGGCTCCAACTTGTCCTGTTGCATCAAAGATCTATCGATGAACCGCCGCAGGAACCCGTAAGAACGGTTGCGTCCCCATCGCGAAAGCGTGACGTCTCGAGCCTGCCTGCGGAGGCAGGAGTAGCGGGCTACCTTACTTCTTCCGCTCCTGCGCACCTCACCGCCTAGAACAGCAACATGGATGCCAGAGACGCGGGGAAACAATTGGGGAAGCACCGGGAAAAAGAAAGCCAAATTCCTTGTTTTTACGTTGTTAGCGCCGCCGCCATTCCTGCGACGACTTGCCTTCCTGCTCTATACATGACAACGCGTCAATAGGTCGACGCCCGCGTCCAGCCAGCTGGCCCGAAGTTAAACCAGAACCGTTAATCGCCTGTTCCGCAGCTTCCATTGGCCGGCCGCATCTTTGTTTGCGTGTAGCGGGCGTCGGTTGTAGTCCCGTGTACGCGCCGCGTGTCCCACAACCACGTAAGAGGTTCCGCGAAGAGGGGCTTAACAGAATCGGAATCGCGGAGTTCTATAACCCTTGTGCCTAGATCGTAAGTTTTGCAGTATGCTGTCCGGCGAAGCAAACCGCCTTGGTTGGAGGGCGCGTGAATGATTCAGGGATAATCGGGAGCCGAGCGTGACAACACGACGAGAAGTTTTGAAGTATGCAGGGCTGGGAATGGGTGCGGCGGCGGCTTCAGTGTTAGGAGTGACGGTAAACGCCAGAGCCGAAGCGAATGAGGCGCAGGCTCCGACGAAGGCCGCGCAGACAGAAGTCACCGACAAGAGCGGGAAGCGTCTAGCAGCGGGGCCGGAGATTGCGTGGACAAAGGTTGCGAAGAAAGCTGCGGCAGCGGATGTGACGGTTGACCCGACGAAAGCGGCGCAGACCATCTTGGGATTTGGCGCGGCGTTTACCGATGCTTCTTGCTTCACGCTCTCGCGCCTGAGCAATAGCGATCGCGCGAGCCTCCTGCATACTATGTTTGGGCAGGATCAACACGCCCTGAGCACGGGGCGCATTCCGATTGGCGCGAGCGATTACAGCACGGCCGCATACAGTTATGACGACGGTGCGGCCGATCCGGAGCTGAAGCGCTTTAGCATCGACCACGACCGCGATTACATTTTGCCAACCTTACGTGCCGCGCTGACCGCGAATCCGGATCTATTTTTGTTCGGCTCACCCTGGAGTCCTCCGGGATGGATGAAGTACAGCAACTCGATGTTGGGCGGGAACATCCGGCCGGAAAATATCCCCGCATACGCGCGATACTTTCAGAAATTCGTGGACGCGTACGCGACAGCAGGTGTGAAGGTGCGCGCGGTGACCACCCAAAACGAAATCGACGCGGACCAGGGCGGTCGAATGCCGGCGTGTCCTTGGCCGGAAGAGGACGAGGAGCGCCTGGTGGCAGCGCTCGGCCCGCTACTGGAAGCGAGCGACACGAAAATCTGGACCCTCGACCACAATTACAATTTGTTTGGCCGCGCCCTGGATCAACTCTCAAGGCCCCAGTTCAAGAAATACGTGAACACCGTGGCTTGGCACGGGTACGTGGGAAGCCCGGAAATGATGAGTAACGTGAAGCAGAGATTTCCGGATGTGGAAATGCATTGGACCGAAGGCGGAGACGACTACAAATTCGCTGATTACTTGACCAACTGGAGCAAGTGGGGCGCGACGTTCGCCGGCATTCTGGCCAACGGGCCGCAGAGCATCACGATGTGGAATCTGGCTCTCGATGAGCGCGGGCGACCGAACATCGGCCCGTTCGATTGCGGTGGGCTGGTACAGATTCATTCGGTCACGAAAGAAATCACGCTGACCGGATTGTATTGGGCGTTGGTGCACCATGCCCGGGCATTTCGCCGCGGCGCTGTAATTGTCGCCTCGCACGACGCGAATGGTGACCTTCCGGCGGTGAACGCCGCACTGATCGGCCAGCCACCGTCATCATCAACTGTCACAGCAACCCCGAATACCGCTTCGATCTCGCGCGTGTATCACACCGCGGCCAAAAATGCCGACGGCTCGATGGTGCTGGTGCTGACGAATCCGGGCGACGCCAAGGACGTCACGGTAGCGTGCGCGGGCCAGACTGCGAAAATTGCGCTCACCGCAGATTCGATCACCACGCTGCGCTGGAACTGAATTTAGCTTTTGCCGTGCTTGGTAAACGCGCAAACCGGCATGGGGTTTCAGATGATTGCATAACAATGCCGGCTCCTTGACCCGAGTAAACTTGGTCATGAGGTCCTGTCGTGAGAGCAGGGCGAATTTGATCGCGCGACCGGCTAAGCTGCCCTGCGTCTTAGTTTGCTTGTTCGAAGAGTTTCCCCAGTGTTGGTGTTTTCTGCTTCATCTCATCGCGAATCTGCTCCGCGTTCTTCTGGAACTCGGCTTCTTTGCCCTTTTCGTAGTTGAATACGATGCCGACGGCCCCGATGGTTTTGCCAGACTGGTCTTGCATAACCAGCTCCACCTCGAAATGGTCGCCTTTCTTGTTGACCTCAAGATTGGGTTTGCCCGTCTCGATCACTCGCATATCGTCCTCGTCTGCTTTTTTGCCAATGCGCCCGATATTCGAAGCGATGATCACATTATCGGTCTTGCCCGGCGGAGTGACGTGCATGGCCATGATCACCACATCCTTGTGCTTCGAGAGGGTTTCGTCCAAGAGTTTCTGGGCGTAAATTTTCTTGCCTTCCTGCGCCAAAGCAAATTGAGCAGAGGCGAATAGGATGGCAAAAGTTACCAGATAGAGAGTTTTCTTGTGGGCCGTCATTTTATTTTCCTCCGGATCAGATTTAGAGCTCAGACAAAGTGCTTTGATTGAACAAAAAAGTCACTCACCAGATGAATTTTAGGGCGAACTGCATCTGGCGCGAAGTGGTCGAGGTGGCGTTCAAGAGTCCTGCGTTGGCATTTGGTTTGGGGTTGCCGTTCTGATCAAAAGCTGGGCTCTGTGCGAATATTTGACGGTTGCCGGGCGGAGGAGGATTGAAGTTTGCATGGTTGGCAATGTTGAAGATTTCCCATCGAAATTGGACGTTGAATGTCTCGGAAATGCGATGAATCGGGTTGTTCTTGAAGAGGGAAAAATCAAGGTCCTTGAGATCGGGCCCAATCACCGGATTGCGGCCCGAATTGCCGAGTAAGCGAGGAAGCGTGGTGTTCGAAGGAAGGTCTGTAGCCGGAAACGTGAAACAAGCCGCGTTGATATAATGTGGGCCATTGGCAGTCGATTTGAAGTTTCCATTCGCTGGATCGCATCCGGCCACCGAGTTCGGAAAAGCAAAGGATTCGGAGCTCTTGGCGTTGAGGCCGAGTGGATCGCCCCCGATGACTGGCGTGAACGGCAACCCGCCGGCGTAGGTGAAGATGCCGCCAACCTGCCAGCCAGACGCCCCCCATTTCGGGACGCTACTCCATGATTGTGGACTGGGGATCATCCATAGAGCGTAAATCGCAAGGATGTTGCGCACGTCGAAATCCGAGAGTCCTCGGCGCAATCGTGGGTCAAAGGCGGGGGGGCTGGATACCGAGTTGCCGAACGTATCGCCAGCGATTCCGGAGGAACTCGTATCGATGCTTTTCGAGAATGTATACGAGGTTTGCAGCTGGACGCCATGGCTAAGCCTCTTGATAGCTTCGAAATTTAGTCCGTGGTAAGTCGAAGAAGTCGACCACATGACGGCACTGATCTGGCCAGCAGCTGGATTGAGCCTCGTACCGCTCTTGTTTACGGGCCACGCATAGCCTGCAGAGGTGAGCGTCGGCTGAACGAAATTCACTTCGTCCGCGTGAAACGGTGAGTGGACACCATGCGAACCGATATAGCCAACGGTCACTGTGAAATTTCTGAACAATTCACGCTGAACGTTTAGGGTCCATTGCTCCACGTAGTTGCGGTGCGGGGTCGGCTCGACGTAGCCAAATCGCAACGTCCCCGGCACAGTCGATTGCAGGAAAGAGCTTGTAGGAAATTGTCCTTGAGCCTGAGCGGGAGTTGCGTATGAGATGCCCCCCGCAAGAGCAAAGGGAGCTGAGAGCAGTGAAAGAAGCTCGAACTCATAGGGGAGCGGCAGAACGTCATAGATCCCGAAGGCGCCGCGAATGGAAGTCTTGCCGGTGCTGAATGGATCCCAGGCAAACCCGACCCGGGGCTCGAAATTCCGCAGTGTGGGGTTGGAAAAATACGGTGATCCCAGTTTGGGGGCGGTATCGGTGAGATGAACAAGGGTAGTCAGTTGGTTGGCGGTCTCGGAAGGAACGGTGGCCATTTCGTAGCGGAGGCCCAAATTCAGAGTCAGGTTTGACCTGAATTTGAAATCATCCTGAATGTACAAGCCGAACAGAGTCTGCCTCAAGTCCCGCGGCGTCCGTGTTGATGGGATCGCGGCGTTAAAGGACGCAGGCTGATTTTGAAGAAACGTGGCCAGGCTGGCAAAAATGTACTGTCCGTCCGGATTGGCGCCCCTGCTGAATTGATTGGATTGTATACGTTCCACATAAACGCCAAATTTGAATAAATGCTTGTTAAGGGTCCAATTGACATCGTCATAGCCCTGGAAGGAATTGTAATGAAAATCGAATTCGCCGAGGGCCCCAATTCCCCCGGGGAAATTAGTTCCCAGCCCTCCCACATTGATGAGACCGACGGGAAGAATTGGCCTCCCTGTGGAGTCCGTGACGAATCCGAGGGAGGTGTCCGCCGCGGCGGGATTGATCGCACTGAGAGTGGTCGGTGCGATGGAAACGGTGCGGTTGTATCCAAACCGGGCCGTGTTGAGGAGTGCAGCTCCAAATATATGCGACTCCTCGATTGCTACAGTGTGTCTGCGCGACTGCGTTCCGATATTCTTTAAGTTAAACGTATCGGGGCTCGCAGTGCTGCCCTTGTCGAACAGATAGGTCCCAAACAAGCTGTCTGACGCAGACAACTTGTGATCAATCCGCGTAGTCACGAAATCCTCGTTGGTGATGGTGTTGGCCACAAAATTGAAAGTGCACGAATCTAGACCTGGGGGGCAGTTTGCGTGCGGGTAGAGCGCAAGGTAAGGCTTAACCTTAGGATCCACTGTGACAGTTCCGCTGGCAAGCTGGCCGTTGCGCGCATTGTCTGAAGGCGTTGTAATGGGGCTGGTGACGCCAAGTCCTTGTCGTAAGCCCTCATAGTCGGCAAAGAAGAATGTGTGCTCTTTAATGATCGGCCCGCCGACGGAGGCGCCGAACTGGTTCCGCTTGAATGGAGGCACTATGAGATTGCCGGAGGAGTTCTTCAGACTATCGAAGAAATTACGGGCGTCGAGCTTGCTGTTCCGCAGAAATTCATAGGCGGTGCCATGGATCGCGTTCGTGCCGGAGCGCGAAGCCGCGTTGATTACTCCACCGGAAGTCTTGCCATAATCGGCTGGGGCATTACTCGTCACCACGGAAAACTCCTGGACCGCATCCACGCCGAGAACGGCTCCCTGGATGCTGCCCGGGGCGCCGGAAGTCTGGTCGTTGATGCTGACGCCATCCAGCCGGTAATTATTCTGCTGAGGGCGATTGCCGCCGATGGTGATGTCAACACCGAGGCCGCGATTCGCGCGGTCGTTATTGATCGCAAGAGATTTTTGCGTGCGCACTTGCGCAACACCTGGTTCTAATTGAGCGAGGGAGGTCCAGTCACGTCCGTTCAGAGGCAAATCCACAACGGTCCGCGAATCCACCACGTTTCCCACGGCGGACGAGGCCAGTTGAATATCGGAAATCTGAGAGCCCTCAACGGTCACTTCGTCGCTGGCCTGTCCAATCTTGAGGGTGACATTAATCTCGCGCCGTTCACCCACCGTAAGTACGACCTGGCTCACCAACGTGGAGGAAAATCCCTTCGCGGTGACCTGAATCTCATAACTTCCGGGCACAAGGTTTGGCGCTACAAAGAGGCCATCATCATTCGTCGGCACACTGCGCTCGACACCCGTGGCGATATTCTTGATGGACACATTGGCGCTTGAGACTGCTGCGCCGCTCGGGTCCGTCACAGTACCGACAATGGTGCCGCCGGCTTCCTGAGCTCGAAGATGAGGCGACGGCACAATCATAAGAACAACAATTAAGCCGATCATCGCGAAGAGGGCCCGGATCTCAATAGACGTCTTTTTGTGCCTCATTGAATTGGCCATTTCGATCTCCTTCAAGGCTGTTTTCCAGTTGTTTTCCTGTGATCGTCTCCTAACCTCAAAAACCTAATAGTGCATTCTCGTCGCTTTGGTTGTTTTATTCCTGCACGTGATAAATCAAAACCTTTGCCGGGGCCTTCGTTTCACCGGGTGATACGGCAACATAAAAGCGAGCAAGACTCGCCACGAGAAGGCAGGTCTTCGCGCCGGGTTCGGTTTTCACCTTTGCCAGCAACTGATACTGGTCCGCGGACTTTTGTTGGAACACGGACGTAAATCCCTCGCCGCCCGGAACGTAAATGCGTCCCTTTTCGGCATCAAACGCAATGTCATCGGAGCGCTCAACCGCTGGAAGCTGCGCGACCACTCTTCCGGTATCCGAATCCATCACCAAGAGACTGCCGGGTTTGCGGCACACGATCAGCAACCGGTGATGCGGCTCGTCGTACGCCATCGGTGAATTGTCAGCCTGCGAGCCGATCGGCCAGCGGGTAATTTCCTTCATGGCTTTGCGATCCACGACCGCGACTTCATGCTTGTCGGTGATGTTCACGAAGAGCCTCGAACTTGAGGATTCGAGCGCAAAGGCCTCGACGTGGTTGCTCTCAATTCGCAACTCGCTCACTTTCTTGTTTGTCTTCAGGTCGATAGCCACGAGGAATGAATAATCCAGAGGCACGTCTTTGCCGCCCGTCACGACATACAGGATCTGCGAAGGGGCGTCGACCCTCATTGAGTCGGCGCCCGCCAATCCATCGACGTGATCCATAACTGCGTAGTCCGACCCGCGCAGAATCTGCAGCATGCCCTTGTCGCCGTCCGCCACGAGGATGTGGTCGCTTTCCGGCAAGTAGATGATGCTGTGCGGAGTGCCGAAACCTGCGATGCTCTTCAACCGGCGACCGGTTTTCAGGTCAAATACTTCGACCGTCTTGTGATCTTCCCCAGCAAGAAAGAGACGTCCGCCTTTTTCGTCCACGGCGAAGTGATCAAAATCGCCGCTGAATCCTGGCAGCGGCACCGCTTCAAGAAGCCGTAGCGGCGCAACCTCCTTCGCTCGCGCAAAGGATGCCAGGGTCACCACCATCAGGAGCAGGATAATCGCGAGGATATGCCAGCGGACGTTCGCGGCCCCAATGATTTTGGTAGCTGCGGTCTCGAGCTGCGTCGTTATTCCGTCCCTGCCCACCTTTGCCAACATCATTTCCACCACCTCGTTCTTCTTGCCTTGAGCGGCGCCTGCACCGTGGAGATCCCAATACTTCTCAAACCATTTCGCTTTTGCCTTGACGGCAATCCCCGATTCGTACAACCTCGACCCGATTCACATGGGTTGGCAACCCCGTCGGCCTTCGCCCTCTCCTTGCAAGAATTCGCAAGCAAAAGAAACATGTGCCACTCCGAGGCTAGAGAACCTCGGATCGTCCTGAGCGAGTTCCTGAGTACAATTGTCTGTTCCGGCCGTTTTCCGCACGGACAAACCCATGGTGGCGTGGACTCTGCATCAAACCCCAAATCATCGCAATGCTCTATGCATCACATAGAAAACAATTGTCGATAACCGGGGTACCCATTCATGGGAAACGAGTTAGAGCGCGCAGTAACACGTGGATCCTCAATATGCGGTTGCTTTTGCCGGCCTGGCCGATTGTTACAACATCATCGGGTCGGCTATCGTCGGAAGCGTGCCCTCCCAATGGCCCCCAAGGCCAGAGCCGAGGCACTCAAAGCCCTGGAACTGGACAATACCCTCGCCGAAACTCAGACGTCACTGGCGACCGTGCGATTTTCCTCGAACACTCAGGCAGGGACACTTGCGTCGACGGTTTTCATGAAGTCCAGAATCATGTGAACGACGGCCTGATCGCCGATCGCCGTATTGATCATAGTGTGGTAAACGGCGCGGTCAGGCCATTCGACGCGGAAATACTTCTGGATGAAATCGACCCGCTCGCGGTCAACGGTATCCACGAGCTGCTCGGCTTCCTTCTCACTTTTGCCGCGAGCCAAAAGGCGGCGCACTTTATCTTCTCTGGGAGCGTAAAGGAACACACGCAGCGTGTCTGGGCGGGTTCTCAGAAAATGCTGCGACCCCCTTCCGACGATGACGGAATTTCCCGTCTTAGCGGCGTGCTGAACGACGCGTTCTGTAATTTTCAGAATGGTTTCGCTGTCAACCAGGTTGAGCTTGTGCGCGTTGAGGCTGCCTTCATAACTCCCGCGCAAAAAGGATTTGAAGAGCCGGTAGTAGAGCGGATCGGTGCGTTCCTCTCGAACCTCGACGATGGCTTTGGGGCAATTCGCAAGCTTGGCGATCTCCTCGGTGAGCAACTGATCCCAAAGCTTCCAGCCCAGTTGGGTCGCGAGCGATTGAGCGATTTCGCCCCCGCCGCTTCCATACTCCCGTTCAACCGTGACGATTTTGATCATGCCGGTCTCTGCGCCGAATGTTCGCCCTACGCAATCCTAATTACATATGATTCCACTTTCCCTAGTCCACCGCCACTCTCCCGCCACCACCGGGATCATTCTTCTTCAAAGCAAAAGTGAGACAAAACATGATCGCTGCCCCCACGGCCAGAACCATAAAGGTATCAATGTACGCCAAACTCGCCGCCTGATTTTGCAGGTTTCGGTAAATCTGGGCATAAGCCCGCATCTGCGCCTCATTCGCGCCCAATCCCGAGTGGGCAAAGCGCTCTGCAAGGCCATTCGCGGAATTCTGGAAATTAGGATTGTCAGGCCTGGCGTACTCGACCAGCCTTGTCTGATGGAACTGCGAACGACGCGCAATCATCGTGGTGACGATGGAGGTTCCCACGCTGCTTCCCATATTGCGCATGAAGTTGACGATCCCTGCGACGGCGTTGTTCTTCTCCGGCGGAATTCCGATATAAGCCACAAGCGAAATGGGCACGAACAGGAACCCCAAGCCAATAACCTGGGCGATGCGCAGCCACACGGCGGCTTTGAAGCTAATCAGCAAGTCGATCCGCTGAGTGGAATAGTACATGGCGATGGACAAAGCCAGCCAGCCAAAGGCGATCAGGTAGCGAGCCTGAAGCTTGGTGGTCAATTGGCCCATGATGGGCATCTCAAAGAGTAAAACAAGACCTCCAGCGGAGAGCGCAAGCCCGGCCAGTTGGGAGGTGTACCCCAAGAGCGTTTGGAGGAACTGTGGCATCAGGACGAGGCTGCTGAACAACAAGATTCCCAGGGTGAACATCATCAAGTTCGCACTCGCGAAGTTAAAACTCTTGAACATGCGGACATCGATGATCGGCGCCTTCTGAAACCATTCCCAGATAACCAGCGAGATCAGGCATACGGTCGCCATGACGACCAAGGTCGTAATGAAGCGCGACCCAAACCAATCGTCTTCCTGGCCCTTGTCCAGCAGCACTTGTAACGCGCCAATACCCAGAGTCAGAAGAGCGATGCCAATGTAGTCCAACTTGACCCCGGCGGACTTCAGCCGGCCTAAATAGGGCGGATCTTCGACAAAGCGCCGCACAAGAAACCAAGTGGCCAGGCCGACCGGGAGATTGATAAAAAAAATCCACCGCCAGGAATAGTTGAAGGTGATCCACCCGCCCAGGGTTGGGCCAATCGTGGGCGCCATGATGGCCGTGATGCCATACAGCGCAAACGCCAAGCCTCGCTGTTGCGGCGGAAAGGTGTCTGCCAGAATGGCTTGAGCCATCGGCTGCAGCCCTCCACCGCCCGCGCCTTGCAGCACGCGGAAGAAAAGAAGAAGCCCGAGACTCGGCGCCAGCCCGCAAAGCAAAGAGCTCACAGTAAACACGCCCAAACACGCCATGAAAAAGCGCTTCCGTCCCAACGCGCCAGCGAGCCAGCCGCTGATTGGCAGGATGATGGCGTTCGAGACCAGGTAAGAAGTCAGCACCCACGTACTTTCATCGTTGCTCGACCCCAGATTCCCGGCTATATACGGCAACGCCACGTTGGCGATGCTGGTGTCGAGTACCTCCATGAAGGCTCCGAGTGCCACAACAACAGCGATCAGCCAAGGATTGTATTTGGGCCGCCAAACATCCTGGTCGATTGTGAGAGCAGTGGAACTCATTGGAGGTAGACGTCGGGCACCACGTTCATGCCCGGCCGAAGCTGACGGTCCCGATTCTCACTGGGCTCGAGAACTATCTTTACTGGAATCCTTTGCACAATTTTTACGTAGTTGCCGGTGGCATTCTCCGGAGGAAGCAGGCTGAAGAGAGGGCCCGTTGCCCCCGCAATGCTGTCCACGTGACCTTTCAGAGTCCGGCCGGTCGAGTCCACATGGATTTTCGCTTTCTGTCCAACGCGCATGTACTTGAGTTGGGTCTCCTTGAAATTGGCCGTGACCCAAACTTCGTCGAGTGGCACCACGGTGAGGAGTTGCTGCCCGGGTTGAACATTTAACCCGACGACCACCGTTTTATTCACTTCACCGGTGACCGGCGCAACAATTTTGGTGTACTGGAGGTTCAGCTGGGCTTGTTCGAGCAGCGCGCGCTTTTGCTCCACGTCAGCGATCGCTGCACGCACCCGAGCTTTGGTGGACGAGACCTGCTGCGGTCCAGTCTCCGCGGATTGGTAGTTCGCGTCCGCTTGTTCCAGACGGCTCCGCGCCTGTTGCACGAATTGTTGCGCGGCGGACTCATTGGCACGGGCTGCCGCTACCGCCGCAGTGCTGGATTTGGCCGTGGCCAATGCCTGGTCGTAAACCTGCTCGGCTACTTCCCGCTTGTCCACCAGCAGCTTGTAGCGGTGGAGATCGTCTTGCGCTCTCACATCGTTGGCCTCCGCCTGTTCCAGCTGGGCGTGGGCGGCAGTGAGCTGCCTCTCGGCCGCGATGACTCCAGCGGTGGAGTTTCCGATGTCTGACGCGGTGAACTTCAGCTGGCTCGAAGTGTTCACCGAAGTAATCGGCACCGTGATATTCAGCGACTGAGCTGTCGCTTCGGCATTGGCGAGATTGGCTTGCGCCTGCGCGACCGCAACTTCGTAGTCTTTCGGGTCGATCTCTACGAGCACGGTGCCTTTCTGCACCCATTGGTTGTCGTCTACGTTGACCTTCACCACATAGCCGGAAATACGCGCGCTGACTGGATACATGTGAACATCCGCCTGGGCGTCGTCGGTTGATTCATAACTGCTTAAGAAGCGCCACAAGAACACGCCGGCGACCAGCACCACCAAGACGACAAGCAGAATCACCATGTTTCTCCGGCGCTTGCGACTCCGGGACGCTGGCGGCGTATACATTCTGTCCGTTACGGGCGACGGCTCGATCGGGGATTTCTTGCCTGCATCAGGTGCCGATTGGGGTGGGTTCTCGTCCGCCATATTCATTTTCCTTTGAAATATTCCTTGGCGCCCTCTTCCGCAGCGCCAAGAGCACGAGCCAGCGAAATTTTTGCAAAATTGTAACTGTAGAGACTCGAGATGTACTGTTCATGGGCGCTAGCTACGGCCTCTTGCGATTGCACCACCTCCACGGTATCGGTGACGCCCGCGCCGAAACGATCGCGAGACTGGGTCAGGGTCTGCTCCGCCAAATCAATGTTGCTGCGCGCCACACTGACTTGATCGGCTGACGACTGCAGGTTCAGCAGAGCGGTCCGTACGTCGGAGTCGATCTGCGCTCGCAGATTGCCCAGCCGCTCGCGACTCTGCTCGAGTCTTGCATCCGCCTGCAAAACGTCACCGTGAACGCTGCCTCCTTGAAAGATAGGAATCGAAAGCGTACCGCGCGCGTCGAATACTTGCTTTGCCGTGGAGAGGTGCGTCGCTCCCGCGCCATAGTCCGCATTAAAGGACAGCGACGGAAAATACCCGGCCACGGCAGCCTTCCGGGAGAATTCCGCCACGCGAACGTCAGTCATGGCTGCCTGGTAATCGGAACGCGTAGCGTAAGCGCGTTTCAGAGCCTCTTCGACGCTGATGCCGTCGAACGGCTGATAAGGCGACTTGTCCGTGAATTCGAATTCCTGCCCCGGAGCGAAGCCGATCACCCGGGCCACCGTCAGCTTCTGTATGGCAAAGTTGTTCTTTGCTTGAATCAACTGCTGCTGGCGAGTCTGGAGCTCTACCTTGGCGCGCAGCCCATCGATGGCCGGCGAGGTGCCTGCGTTTACACGGTCCGTTGCCTGATCGTAGAGCGCTTGCGCCGTCTTGACTTGCGCTACTGCTGTTTCGATCCGGGCCTCGTCAGCGATCGCTTGCAAATAGGTATAGCCCACGGCGAGCACAACGAGGTCACGCGCGTCTTTATAGGTATATTCAACGGATTTCAAGGCCTGCCTGGCGGCGCGCTCATTGTTGATCGACTTCCAGTTAAACAAGGACTGGTCAACACTTACGCGTGCATCAAAATAGGAAAAACGAACGGTCGGCGGGATATTGATTCCCGGAAAAGTAAACTTAATCCCCAATTCCTGGAGATTTATTTGTGACACGTCGACGTAAGGCGCCGCAGTTACGTGCGGCAGGAGCGTACTCAATTGCTCCCAACGCTGTCCGCGAGCCGAGCGAATGTCGGCGTTGGAAAGGAGCGCTCCGAGATTTTGCTTCAATCCGCGGTCGATAGCGTCCCGCAACGAAAGCGGCATAACTCCCGGAACGAGCTTTCCCGGCACGCTACCGGCGAATGGGCTCACGCCGAGTGTTCCGGGTATGGCTTCGCCCGGCGTGCTCGAACCGGGCACTGTCTGGGTTTGTGCAAAGCATGTCGCTGCTCCATAAAACAAGACTCCGGCCAGCAGGTACGCACGGCTGGGTCCGTAAGTGAGCTTCAAGGGAGCCTCCTTGGCCTCGAAATTTTGGCGCCGACAATGCCGAGCGGGACAATATCCTAGTCCGGTCGACTGTTTCGGGCAATCGGTATCTCCCCAGCCTGCCAGCCAGCCTGCCTGACTGGTCTAACTTCCGAGTTGCCAACAACACGGGAGTTGACTAGTTCGGTAAACACTAGCCATCAGGAGAGTAACGGCGCGGGGTGTGGCGGATAGAATACGCAGCGTCCCGCCAACACTCCGGATCCTCGTCGGGTGGAGGCTTCTGCGGTATGCCGGTTTCCTTCGGGAAGCCGGTTGCGGAACCCAGCTCTGACGCGATCCAAGCGAGGCGAACCATGGCTAGTGACTCCTCCATTATTGACTTCTCTATACATTACTCCGCGCTATAGCCTTGCGTTTGACGGGTTGAATACGCAGCCAGCGTCAACACGCCGTAGTGAGCTGACCTTTCTGTTTTCTGGGATTGACTCGCCGCAAAACAAGCGACTCGTAACATGTGGTTGCTCAGAATTGAAGTTTGAGCGCCAGCTGGATCGAACGGGGGCGCTGGTGCGGATCGCCCGCGACGAGCGGATGAATTGGCCCGCCTCGCGACAGTCGTACGGGCACGTTTGTAGCCCTAACGATTCTTAGCTAAGCGAGGCAAGGTCATTGTTCCCCGTCGAGGCCGCAGAACGAGCAGATCTACTGACATCTCATTTCACTGCGTGCAGTCTGGACACTCCCGCGTCCAAGGGGCTAAAATCTAACCGAAGGTCTTGAAAACTCCGTTGGCATCAACCGATCTGGCTATGCGTATTCCGGCCCGCAATTCTCGGTATTCGTTTTGGGGCGTGGGAGGCGCCCATCACATTCCAGCATGTTGAACGGTAACGGAGTGGCGCCCGAGGTGCTATTCGCCAGGTCTTGTTCAGGCCTGCACCTACATTTCGCCGCCGACGCTGCTTAGTTTCAACTCTTGGATTAGCGGGCCCCTGACTGAACTTTTGATGGGGGTATCCAATGAGCGTTTTGAGGGGTTGTCAACACGGAGCGCGTCGATGCTCAATTGGGGTCCATGACTTCGAATCAATTTTAGCCTTTCCCATCCTTGTCGCGCTAATTTGCTTCGTCGCGTCAAGACCTGCAACTGCCCAAAGTTTGTATGGGACCATTGTGGGTACCGTGACGGATGCATCGGGAGCCGTAGTTCCAGACGCGAAGGTTGAGGCCACGCAGACTGAGACAAATGAGAAGCGAACAGCAGCTAGCAACCACGGCGGGGTCTATATCCTTTCAACAGTCCCGGCGGGTACGTACGTCGTATCGATTTCGAAGTCAGGGTTCGATGTATTTGAAGCAAGGGGTATCAACCTAACGATTAACACGACAGTTCGTGTTGATGCCAAGCTCACGGTTGGCGGACAATCACTGACGATCAACGTCTTATCGAATGCCGCTGAGTTGCAAACCGATCGGGCAGATGTGCACGGTGTCGTAAGCTCCGACGACCTGCAGCAACTACCACAGCCTACTCGGACCTACGAGGGATTAATCGGTCTGCTGCCGGGCGTGACCCCTCCGAATCCCGGCTTTGCGGGAGCAGGCGGTACCAACAACCCTGCTCGCTCCATGATTATCAACGTTAACGGCACCAGCGCAAGCGGTACAAATGTCAGTATCGACGGTGTCAGCGCTACCAATATCTGGGTTCAGTTCTACTCGACCGCAGTCCCATCCACCGAAGCGATCGCAACCGTAAACGTGGTCACTGCCAGTTCCTCCGCTGATCAGGGAGTGATGAATGGAGGCGGGATTCGCGTCCAGCTCAAAAGTGGAACAAATTCTTTCCACGGGTCAGCTTTTTGGTACAACGAAAACAATGCGATCAAGGCCAAGCCGTATTTCCAGCCAGCTGGGACCAAAAAGCCAAAGTACACCGATAACGATGCCGGAGGCACGCTCGGCGGGCGCATCATAAAGGACAAACTCTTTTTCTTTGGCAGCTACGAGGGTGACTTTTTGCGGGAAGCCAGGACGGTCAGCCGGAGATTCCCATTCCCCAGTATTACTACCGGAATTACGCGCGGATGCCCGATGACCGCACTAACAACTTCCAACTCAGCGCGATTTATCAGCTGCCGTTCGGGAAAAATCAGCGATATCTAACGGGGGGCACCTTTGCGGCCATCGCAGGCGGATGGCAGGTCAACGGCATTCTCTCCCTCTACTCAGGGGCACCATTCTGGGTTAGCGCTCCCGGCACCTCTCTCAATGCGCTTGGAAGTCCGCAACTTGCTGACCAAGTCAAGCCAAATGGCCTCGCCGTATTTTGATATCTCCGCGTTCGCTCCAGTAACAACCGCGCGCTTCGGCACTTCAAGTTTTGATTCGCTTCGCGGACCGGGATACGGAAATCTCGATTTTGGTCTCTTTCGCACCTTTGCAATCCGAGAGCCGCTCAAGGCGCAGTTCCGGATTGAGGCGCTTAACCTTACCAATCATCCGAACTTCAGTAATCCTGACAGCGGTGTGACTGACCCGGACTTCGGGCTGACCACATCGACCAATCCCGGAAGCCGTCTCATTGCGGAACGCTATTTCCGATTGGGTCTCAAACTTATGTTTTGATTCACTCCGCGCGAGACCAAGATTTGGAGGGTCTCGGGGTGCCAGCCAAGAGTTTCTTTCATGAAGCATAAGCTGGGCCGGTGAAAACCTCTCTTTCGGAGGTATTATCACATCGAAATGAGCAGGTATGGAGCCCGGACAGGATTGACAAACACCGTGATTTCGATTGTCCACCCAGGAACGATAAAGCCGACGGTTCTCTTGCGCTTGGCCGTTCGCTGCACCCTCGTTGCGTTCTTGTTTGATGCCCCATTGGGGATGGCCCAAGACGGGGTTGGCCGCTCCGTCAATCAGCCCAACACTGTCAGAGCGGTGCGGCAGGCGCATGTAGAGCCTCGCACCGTAACCCTGCCTGTGGTCGATGGGAAGGGTATCCGTTTCACGCGACTCTCCACGGATGAGGGGTTATCACAAACGAGGGTAATCCAGATTGTGCAGGACGATCAGGGCTTCATGTGGTTTGGTTCGCAGTATGGGATCAATCGCTACGATGGCTACAAGTTCAAAGTGTTCAAGCACGAACCGGGGCGTACCAACAGTCTGAGCGGGGTATTCATTTCTTCACTCTTCAAAGACCGCTCCGGCTCGCTGTGGGTTGGATGCGATGAGTTCCTGAATAAATTCGATCCCGTAACCGAGACCTTCACTCACTACCGCATCGATACCGCGGGTGCGCACGGCGAAACTGTTCCCGTGACCCACATCAGCCAGGACCACGCGGGTACGTTGTGGTTGTCGACCCTCCGCGGTCTGTTCCGATTTGATCCGTCCACCGGACAGACCATTCGCTATCGCCACGATCCCAACAACCCCTTTAGCCTGAGCAGCGACGAGGTCAAACAAACCGGCGAAGACAGGACGGGAGCGTTTTGGGTGGTCACCAGCGAAGGGCTGGATGCATTCGATCAGGATACGGGCAAGGTCACCCTGCACGTTCCGTTACATGAACACCGCGAGATGTCGTTCCATGAGGACCGCTACGGCGTGTTCTGGATCGTCCATGTCACCGGAGGCGGGTTGGAGGTTTTCGATCGAAAGACGAATACGCTCACTCATTATTCCTTCAATGACGGGCACCTCTCTGACGCGCTCCCCACGGGTGTGATGGCGATGCTCGAAGATCGCGACGGGACTCTGTGGTTTGCAACCCTAGGCAATGGCCTTCTCAAGTTCGACCGCAAGGAGCGCAAATTCATCCGCTACCGTCATGATCCCACCAACCCGGATAGTCTTGGTCAAGACGATGTGGCGGCCTTGTTTCAGGATCGCGAAGGAAACATCTGGGCGGGCCTGCACATGATGGCGCCCACCCGCTTTGCCACTCGACAGCCGCTCTTTGAGAAATTCAAGAACGAACCGGGAAACCCCAACAGCATGATTGGGACGATGGTGAATAGCATCTATGAGGATCGCCAGGGGATCCTGTGGATTGCCTCGATTGACGCCCTCAACCGCGTCGACCGCAACACCGGACAATACACCTTCTACCGGACCGTAGGACAAGGACTCCACCCTCGCCCGACTTCCATCATCGGAGATCAATCGGGTTTTCTTTGGGTCGGTACGGGTGGCCTTGGATTGCTCCGTTACGACCCTAAGACCGGACTGTTCAAGGAGTTCCGGCACGTCCCAAGCAATCCATTTAGCTTGAGCAGCGATAATGTGACTCAGTTGCTCATCGATCATGCCGGTAGGCTGTGGGCCACCACCTTCGATGGTCTCGATCGTTTCGATCCGGCGACTTCTCACTCCACCGTGTATAAGCTCGACCCGCAAGGCCCTGCCCAGATCGATATCGCCGTCAAGGAAGACCCTCAGGGAGCGTTATGGATTGGCACGCATTCCACGGGCCTGCAACGCTTCGATCCAGCCACCGAGCGTTTCACAGCCAGCTACAAGCACAATGCCGATGATGCGTCGAGTCTGAGCAACAACCGGGTTAACTCCGTGCATTTTGATCACTCGGGCACCATGTGGGTTGGCACTCAAGACGGGCTGAACAGATTCGACCCTAAGACAGGCGGATTTAAGAGTTACTACGAGCAGGATGGCCTATCTGGAAATGTGGTGAGCTGCATCCTTGAAGACGAGCGCGGCAATCTGTGGATGAGCACAAACAACGGGCTGTCGGTATTCAATCCTTCAACGCAAACATTCAAAAACTACTCCACCGCGGACGGCCTTCCCGGGGCTGACTTGAGCGGTTGGGGTGCTTGTTCCAAGAGCCCGAGTAGCGAGATGTTTTTTGGAGGATTCGATGGCGGCGTAGCATTTCATCCGGACAGGGTAGTGGACAGTGCATACGTTCCGCCTGTCGTTCTCACTGATTTCCGGCTTTTCGACCGACCTGTGACGGTTGGAGCTGATTCCCCGCTCAGTAAGTCCATCGGTTACACGCGTGGACTGAGTCTCTCTCATGATCAGAATATCTTCTCGCTGGAGTTTTCCGCGCTCAGCTATTTCCACTCTCCGACCAACCGCTACCGCTACAAGCTGGATGGACTGGATCACCAATGGCACGAGGTGGGAAGCAACCAACGGTTAGTGACTTACACTACCCTACCGGCAGGGGTGTATACCTTCCGTGTGCAGGGCGCAACCAGCAGGGGCGACTGGAGCGAGCCAGGCTTGGAGTTACGTGTCGAGATCCTGCCTCCGTGGTGGAATACCTGGTGGTTCCGTGCGCTGTACGCGGGCGCTTTCCTGGGAGTGCTTTGGGTGCTGTATCAAGTCCGTATCCAGCAACTGCGGCATCAGGAAAGGAGACTTCGGGATGTAATCGAAACCATTCCGACATTTGCCTGGACTGCTTTGCCCGATGGCTCCGTAGACTTCGTCAATCGCCACTGGCCGGAATATACGGGTTTGTCTACCGAGAAGACAGTCGGCTCAGGTTGGGAAGCCGCCGTTCACCCCGCAGACTTGAAGCGACATGCGGAGAAGTGGCGCGCCTCGGTGGCGACCGGCGAGCCCTTCGACAATGAGGTGCGCTACCGGCGTGCTGCGGATGGGCAGTATCGCTGGTTTTCGGCTCGCGCCGTGCCGCTGCGGGATGTGCGAGGCAAGATCCTCAAGTGGTACGGTATCTCGACAGACGTTGAAGATCGCAAGCACGCGGAACAAGAGCGCGAGAGACTACAGGCAGACCTCGCGCACGTGAATCGCGTGAGCATGATGGGTGAGTTGGCGGCCTCGCTCTCTCACGAGCTAAAGCAGCCAATCGCTGCGACAATTACAAACGCGAACACCTGCATGCGCTGGCTTAAGCGCGACCAGCCGGATTTGAAAGAGGCGTGCGAGGCGACCAAAAGAATTGTGGAGGACGGAAAGCGTGCCGGTGACGTCATCGAGCGTTTACGGTCGTTGTACAAGAAGTCTCCTCCAAAACGTGAGTTGGTCGAAGTGAACGAGATTGTCCGCGAAATGGTCGTTCTGCTGCGGGGTGAGGCCAACCGTTATGGCGTTTCGATCCGGACGGATATTGCCACCGACCTTCCCCAAATTACGGCAGACCGTGTACAACTGCAGCAGGTGCTCATGAACCTCATGCTCAACGCCATCGAGGCGATGAAGGAGACAGGCGGAGTACTTACGGTCAAGTCGCAACTGGACCAGGACGGCCGGCTGATGATCTCAGTCAGTGACACTGGCGTGGGATTGCCGGCCGAAAAGGCCGACCAGATCTTCAATGCCTTCTTTACGACGAAACCGCAGGGCTCCGGCATGGGTCTGGCGATCAGCCGTTCCATTGTCGAGTCGCACGGTGGCTATTTGTGGGCGACGGCCAACTCCGGACGGGGAGCGACGTTTTACTTCACTCTGCCCGCCGCCGCGGCCGCGGCCCATATATAACCTCCCCGGCTGCTCAGCACGCGCTGGTCCGCGTCACTCCGCTCCAGGCCGTGCTCGTCTGACGAATCAGCTCGGTCGCTGAGTTCAGCTTTTACACACCAAGCGCTCCTCCTTCGACTTATACATTCAAACTTATCGGGACTTACTAGACGCGCGCTATCTGAGCAAGTTTCGCCGTCTGTTCGCCAAGACATACGAAGGGAATCGCAAGCTACTCATGTACCTGGCTCAGAGAATGCCCGGAACGAGGTCTCGTCGAATGGAGGCAAGCAACTAATCCCGCCGGACGGGGTTTAGGATTGACTACACTCAGGAATTACGACATCGGACGAGGGAAAAGGGTTCCTCCCACACTGAAGTGGGACTGCAAGGGGTGACGATATGGACGTGCCCTGCCCCAAGCGCAACAGCACCGATCTCCAGAAAGTCACTCTGGCCTGCGAAGAAGCGCTCTACCGGTGTGACAAACATGCACGGTTCCACGGCGTTTTGGTCGGGTGCGGTGGTCCGGGACTTCCTGCAGCGGCCTCGACGACGAAGAGAACAAGGCAGATGACGTTCGCAGCACAAAGCTGTGGGATGGGGACATGTCGAATCTGCAAGAATACTTCTGCGCACTTGTTGTCCTTCGAAGCATTCGTCGTTCAAATCCCCGTCGCGACGGCCGCTTCTAAAAGTTTGCTGGCCGCACCCCAGCAAAATCGTGTGGCGAGTAGAACTTTTCGGGCCGAGCCATGAAATTGAATGGACACGAACGAGCCAGGCCCAACATTGCTGGACTCACGTCTCCAGTGCAACTGGGCGAGATGAAATTACTCCTGGCCGGCAGGTGGCCACCCCTCAAGCCTTTGCCGGTATTCAAGTATGAGACAGGTGAGTATCGTGCCTCGATTGATTTCGACAAGACGCGCGGAGAATGGGTCTGTCGAAAGACATCTTTACCGTCCAACAAGGTTCAGGAACTGCGTGGTGGATTGACAGAAGTAACCATGGCATTACCCCACGGTCAACCAGAAGTGTTCGCCGAATGTGCCGCAGCAGAACAACAAGAACAAGAATTGGAGAAGGACGCCAGTCGTCGTCTCCAGGCCATTCTTGAGTGGAGAAAGAATTACGAGAACGGCGCAGTCTATTCTGGTCTGCAGGACTATCTTTCCGAAAGCCAGCAAGATGAAATCGACGACATCATCCGACTGACTCTTACTGCTCGGCAGCTTCAGTTCAACCCGAAGAATGTTGCGTACGTCTTTGACGCACTCTCGAAGGCGGGCGGCAAGCTGGCAACACTCATAGAAATCGCGCAGCGGAATAAGACGGAGCAGGGAGCGGACGTCCCGGCAAAAGCGGAAGCAGCCGCACCCGACTCCGAACGCCATCTGTCGGTTGAGGCGATTCATCCCACGCGCGACCGCCGCCTGCAGATGCGTACCACTCCTGCCTCCCGCGCGTACGTCGAGCTCGGCGGTGGCAATGGCGGCATTGTCCTCAATATAAGTGAGACGGGCATGGCCATTGCCGCGGCCGACCCCCTTGTAGTAGATGACTACTTCCCACGCATTCGCTGTCAATTGCCCGCCTCTGAGCAGAGCATCGAAATCTCCACGCAGATTGTGTGGCTAGCGGAATCGAAAAAAAGCGCAGGCATCCGATTTATTGATCTCACCGCCGAGGCCCGCAATCAAATTTCAAATTGGATCGCGCCCGAAAAGCCAGGCCTGGAGTTTGAAGGCTCAACGCCGGCGCCCGTTGAGAGCCTCATCCCGGCAACCCTCGAAAGCTTCCCAGAAAAGCCAACTGGGAGTGGTTCCCCTGAGCAAGACCAACCCTCCTCGCCCGAACTGATTGTGCCCACTGCGTCTCAAGCATCTAAGATCGTGACGCCTGAGATTCCGGATACGAACCCGCTATCGTTAGCCGAAGATCTCCAGAAAAAAGTCCACCACCGTGCTCCAGTCGCCGGTTTTGGACCGCAAGTTCGAACAGCCAAAGTCGAGTGGTCAGGGGATCGCATCGAGAACTCGCCCTCACGCTTATATGTTCTTGAAATATCCGGATTTCAGGTCGCCGCAGTAATGATTTTGTTCGCGATGATCAGTCTCACCGTTGGGCTCACAGTGGGACGCGGCCCGATCGGAACGCGCCTCCGGGACACCCAGATATCAATACCGCCTATTGATGCCACGTCACCGGCACTGCTTAGTCGCCCAGGCGAAACGACTTCGCGAACTTCCACTCTGCCGGCGGCAAATACCTTCCTTACGCCTGCACTAAATCCGCTAGCGCCGGCAATGGCAGGACCGCGCTCAGAAAGCCCATCCGCTCAATCCCTCAATGCGGGACCGAAAGATTCAGCTACCCACGTGGGGCCGATCGGACCCTCTTCACCAGTAACGACCCGATCCCTCACTGATTCCGATAATTCCGAAGCCAGTCCCGAGCGCAATGGCTCGACCGGGCTAATGGCGCGAAACGCGCCGCCACGCGCGAGTCCCAAACCTGCACATTCACCCAAGGCTGTCGGCCCGATAAGTGGCGCACCGAGAAATCCCGGCCCACGCACGGTAATGTCTGCGACGCGCGCAGCGCCGCACCTGTCATCGGCTTCCACAATCCTTGTCACTGCCCCGGGCCATGGCAGCAAACCGTTCAGACTGTTTTTCCCGGAAAGACCGATCGCCGCCTCCTCTTCGTTCGCGATGACCTCGCAACTTTCTGTTCTTGTTTCTCCTGAGCCCGGACCTGCAGTGGCTCATAAACCCGCTCGATTGCAAGCTGGTGAGCTTGTCTCCTACGTTTGGCCTCGTTATCCAAAGCCGGGCGATCGATATGGATCGGCAGAAACCATAAAGGTCCGCACCACCATCGGACAGCTCGGCCAAGTGCTGGATATAAAGTTCGTGAGCGGCTCGATCTCTCTTCTTCCTGCTGCAGTGAGCGCCATTCGCCAGTGGCGTTACAAGCCGACTCTCTTGAACAAAAGGCCTGTCCAAGCTCTGCAGGACGTCACGATTGAATTCCGGCCACCACAGTATTTGTCGCACGTGCCCACTCGGCATCCATCGCCCAACTAACGGCGGTTTGCGATGTTAATTTGCAAAGAACTTCTACAGAGACGTACAGAGAAAACCGGAGTCGGACTATATGGCTCGAAACGAGAAGACCGGAGATGTGGACTGCCGTACATCGTGATGATCGTTTCCAAATTAGGTGTCTAGATTCGCCGATGCTGCTGGTTTGCTCTCCTGGTAAAGAAATACTTCTTCAACGGTCTTGCCAAAGACGCGGGCAATCTTGAAGGCCAGCGGCAGACTCGGGTCATACTTGCCCGTTTCAATAGCGTTGATGGTGCCGCGCGCAACGCCTACCTGTGCGGCGAGCTCGGCTTGCGACCATTCCTTCTCTGCGCGTAGCACACGAAGCCGGGTCTTCATCGGTACCTCCAGGAATACAGGAATAGCCCGAAACTCCACAGGATCACCGTGAGTGCGGGGATGCCCAACCACTCTGCACAAAGTCAATTGCCAGAGAAAAAATCAGCGTGCCGATAAAGGCAAAGGTCAGAGCGCGGTAGTTAATCTGCTGCTCCCGTTCATCGTAGGAACACAAGAATTGCAGTAGACACCGAACGGCGCAAGCCGCGCCAGCAACGGCCAGTCCAAGAAGCATACTTCGCAAGTCCCGAAGTCGCTGGAGAAGGCCGGTGGCAACCGTAGAGAGAATCGCAGCACTATAGAAGATGAAAAGCGAGGCTCGACGATGGCCGGACAGCCGATCCTTGGAAGGCCGATGGGGCACGCGTCTCCTGCAGGAAATGCCTCAGGAGAGTAAGTCATAGCACTCTGTATGTCACATATAAAATACTATTAGCATTCCATGGCGTCTACAATGTATGTATACGTGGACCTTAGTGCGCCAATGACTTCGGGATTCTTTGGTGCTTCGTTAGTTCTTCGGACTAGGTATCTTAGTCCTCTGCATTAGTCCCTCTGGGTCCTCGCTTAGCTCCATCACTGGGCTCTGATTGAACCTTTCTATGTTGATGTGAACGTGTGTTGACGAAATGCCAATTAGCTCGAAATGGACTCCACGTTAAGCCTTCCAATTTCCGCTGAAACGCAGATAGTTACGTCTCCAACCCACTAAGGAGATGGCCATGGACAAGGCGATTCGTATTCTCGTGGCTAATCGGCCCAAGCTCATGCGTGAGCTGCTTCTTGGCACGCTTGAGGATCAGCCTTGGATCGAAATCGTCGGAGAGGTTTCCGATGACTCCGAGATTCTCGATCATGTGCACAGGACCACGCCCGATCTCCTTGTGATTGCTACCGATGAGCCGGGAAAGCGGCCCCTAATCTGCGACTCACTCCTGCAGCAGCATCCTGAACTTCGCATTATCGCCGTGGCCCCGCACAAGAACTACAGCGTCTTTTATTGGGCCACACTCGACATTCATTCCGATGACATTGAACCTTCCGAGCAAGGCATCCTGAGCGCGGTGCGAAGCGTGGCCGAAAGCACGAGCAAACGCAGCAGTGGAAATTGAAATGAGAGGCACGATCATGTTTCACAATCGCAGGCTCACGGGAGTCCTCGCTTCCTTTTTTGTTCTGACGTTTTGC
>Ga0207120_1022_pt2 | contig 38164 bp, 37 predicted proteins | sample Alteio_BWMinHeat_40_FD_153509 | JGI IMG/M metagenome (GOLD analysis project Ga0207120, IMG submission 153509) | Enriched cells from forest soil in Barre Woods Harvard Forest LTER site, Petersham, Massachusetts, United States -... | ecosystem: Environmental > Terrestrial > Soil > Temperate forest >...
AAAAGCAATTGGGTGATGCCATGAAGAGGTTATTTGGTTGGTAAACACACTGTATTTTTTGTAACAAAATTCACAGGCGCTGCGGATCTAACATCCGCGGCGCTTTGTGTTGGATGTTGAAAATTGATAAGCCATTGAAGTAGGGTGGCAATGAACTATTTTGGTAATGGGCGATGACATATAAAAAGGAGTGGTATGAAGCATAGGAATTGGGTTCGATTATTGATGGTAAGTATGAGTGTAAGTGTATACGGTGCGCAGGTTGGTGGAGCTGGTGGTATTCCGCCTGCACCAGCATTATCAGAAGGTGATTTAAAGACTGGAAAAGAAGCGTGGTTGGCGGCAATGGGTGAAAAAGAACGTACGGCATATGAAGAAGAAAGGAAGAGAAGCGAGGCGGGTGATAAAGCACGCGCGCTTGAACGTAAAAGATTTGAAGAAACACGAGAAGCAGAAATAAAAACTGGATTGCCTAATAGTGGCATAATGGTAATGCCACGTACGCATACCCTACGTCATGTGGTTATTTCTAAGACAAAAGAAGAAGAGGAACAGGAAAAAAAATTTGGTCGTAAGTCTGAGCGAGCAGAAGAAGAGGTGGAAAAAACTATATATCCATCGCAAGGGCTTGTAATTCTTCTTAACGATTCCGAAGAAGGAACCCCCGATTTGGGGCCTATAACATTTGAGGCATGGGCGGCGCTCTATTATAAAGTTCCCATGCTTATTTCTGGTTCACTCCTGAAAACTACGTTTGGTTATGGCAGGGATGCAGGGACTAGTATAGAGCGAATGCAAGAGATTGCTCGCATGGGTGGGCAAAATGTAACGAGCAAAGTGGCTAAAATACTACGGGACATCGCTCAAGATTCATTTAAATCTGATGAATGGATTATACGGCAGGTTGGTGAGTCATTGGTACTCTTGGTGCCTAAAACATATGTGCATGGATCGCCAGCGGCAACAATGCTTACTACACCTGGATTGACTGACCTTGAATATATGCTCGGTCTTAAAATTGACCATATGCCATCACTAGACGGTAAACAGATATATGCATTTGCTGCATCATATAAAAAACCAAAAGATAGAGATTATTTCATTAAAGAATTATGGTCTAGCAAAGGTGAACGACAAGACTCGGAAAGAATAGAGAGCGAGAAAAAAGAGTTGTTTGCCGCTGTGAGATCTGCCGTATCAGGACCAGAAAAAGAATCGGCTTTAAAAAATTTAGCTGAGCATACTGCGCATACACGTGTGCTTGATGAAAGTTATATTTTTGTAACAAATGCAGACTACGCGAGTAGCGACAAAATGATACAACAACAAGATGGCATGCATAGTGTGAAATTTGTACAACCACAGTGGACTTTATATATTTCTGGGCATGGGTTACTTGGGAAGGATATTGCTTTCTTGCAGCTGGAAGATTTTAGGAGGCTGCTTGTCTTTTTTGAATCAAAAATAATGACGAAACTTTTGACGTGTAAGTCATGTTACATTATGGGAACTAACGCTGAATTGGTGTATGCAGAAGCGGGTAAGCAGCAACAAAAACAATTCTCATTTCCAATAGCGCTCGAGGCATCATATGATACCCCAACGCTTGGGGGAAAATCCCATTTTGATTCGTCACTTATGATGGGGCTGGTAGATGCGGTATTTTATCCTAAGTTTAATGCATATTTTAAGATTATAACAAGTCGTGAGTACCAAGATAATCCCTATGACATTGTTCGTGTCGTGCAGCCAATTTTTGAACTATTACGAGATGACCCCGAGCGCGATATTGAATTGATACCAACAGGGAAAATAGTGAACAACTATCCTCAAGTAAGACCAGCACGTAGAGAATACTTTATTCCACTTTTTCCGGGTATCGAAATTGGGCGGGTCATGGAGAAGCGCGGCACTAAACCTCTTGATATTCTTAAAGAGATAGATAAAAAGGGGGTAAAGTGGGACTGGTTCTATGTAGTGTTGCAAGCTATGCCAGAAGCTAGAGCGGTTGCTAAGCAGCATATACAATTTCCTCTAATTTTACGTACCTCACCCGTGCAAAAGAAAGTTCCCGTTATCTTATCGGCTGCACCAGGTGCTGATGTTACGCTGCATCACATTGACAAGATTATTTCTGAATATCCTCTTATTGATATTATCAAAAGTATCGTAAAACCTGAGTACAATAATCGCAAAGTCTTTTGGATTGGTACTTTTTCTGACCAAACGCTTGGTGTTGACTACACAGATGTGATTATTGATAGTGGTAAGGAATCAGGAGAGGTCTATATAACAGATCCTAGACGAGGAAAGTTGGTATATAAAGTCGAAAAAAATTCTTTGCAGACGCAACCCAGTGCAACGGCTGAATATATGCATACCTATAACGCATTATTTTCCTCTGCAGCACCACAGGGCGTAGATGTACAGAAGCTATTAATAAATGCGGTTGCATCAGCCAATGTTGCAAAGGTGCAACAAGCACTTGCAATGGGAGCAAACGTTAAAACTGCTGTCTCTGGCGATGTACCACTTTTGTTTCTTACCCCACTTATCGAGAAGTATCAAGAAAATGAAGCTGAAATTGTTCGCCTGCTCACCAAAGCAGTAGCTGTTGAGGCAGAAAAAGCCGAAAGCACAAAGCATGAACCAGCATTGGCAGCAATAACAGGTGAAGGAAGAGAGGCATCGGAAGCAAAGGCAAAAGCTTATGTGAGACAAGTTTCTGAAAGCAAAGAGGCGGGAGCAAAGGCTGCAGCAGCATATGTAGACAGCATATTCAAGTATAAAACGCCATTGATGAGAGCAGTTATGGTTAACAATTTTCCTGTTGCGCGTGCATTACTTGAAGGAGGTGCAGATGTTACTAAGCCAATAGCGAATGACAAGACAGTACTTGATGTTGCAAATTCTCTTGTAGAAAAAGATCCAGTGAAATATAAAGATATAAGAGCACTTCTTGAGGAATGGAAATAGGCAAGGGAACACCACTAGTTGGTGATGTCAGTCGGTTGCTTGAACCAGTAGTAAAACAAAGCTTGTAAAAGCAATTGGGTGATGCCATGAAGAGGTTATTTGGTTGGTAAACACACTGTATTTTTTGTAACAAAATTCACAGGCGCTGCGGATCTAACATCCGCGGCGCTTTGTGTTGGATGTTGAAAATTAATAAGCCATTGAAGTAGGGTGGCAATGAATTATTTTGGTAATGAGCAATGATATATCAAAGGAGCGGTATGAGGTGTAGGAATTGGGTTGTGCTTGTAGTGGTAAGTATGAGTGTAAGTGTATACGGTGCACAGGCTAGTGATAAGCCAGAGTGTAGAACTCTGGCTTAATTTGAATCAAAAAATTTAAACTTAGCGTCCACCACCACCTGCAGGTGCACCGCCGCCGGCAGCTGGTGCTCTTGCAGCAGCAGGAGCAACTGCCGGTGCTGCAGCTGGTGCAAGAGCAGCCGGAGCTACTGGTGCTGGCGGATAAGGAACTGTTCTTGGCACGGTACGATGCGATGCTGAAATGTTGAGATCGGTATACAATTTTTTAAGTGCAACACCTAATTCATTATTTGATCTGGCAAGTGTAATGATCGCATCGAGGGTGTCTTTTTCAGCTTCAACTAATTTACGTACAAGACTTCTATAATAGTGTTGGCGTTCTCCAGGAAGTGTTTTAGTTTCTTCATCAAGGTTTTTTAAGCGTCGATTAATTTTATTTACCTTGATAGTTGCTTCACGCACGGTTTTTTCTTTACCCGCGTCATTGACGGTTTGATCGAGTTGCTCCAATTCTATGAATGCAATGGCATCTTCAATAAATACTTTCATAGTATCAATAACTTTGCGTGCTTCTTTTTCTGCAGGTGTTTCTTTTGCTTCTTTTTCCTTTTCTTTTTTCTTTTCACCTTCAGGAGTAGCCGGTGCGGTTGTTTTTTCTGCTGTTGGCTTCTTTTTTTCTTCCGGTGTATAGCCGCCGCCATAGGTTGTGTCACTTGGATATGATGGATACGAAGGATATGAAGGATAAGCATACTCTGGGTAGCTTGGATACGTTGGTGCACTATAAGGTGCTTCTTCATGAAGCTTGCCACCAGTTTTCATCGGCGATGGTGCCGTTGGTCGTTTTTTTGCAGCTTCATGAGCAGATTTTTTTGTTTTTTCTTCTTCTTCAAGAAGTCGTTTTGCTTCAGGTTCAAAACCACCAAGTGCAGCTTTTATATCTGCGGGAATAGTGAGGGTATAGATGGCTTCAATAAGCGTTGAGAGCACACCGGTAATAGCGGCGCGTGATTGTTTGGTAACTTCACCAAGGCCAAAAGGTGGAGCTTCAACATCGGGTTCTTTTTGAGCAAGCATGTCACGAACGCGGGTTAGGTTTGCATACAACTTTTCATTGCCGATAAGTGCAGCAAGATGACGATATTTTTTTGTTTCTGGATCATGCTCAAGTAATGCATATAACTGTTGATTGAGTTTTTCAATGTCAGCTCGTAGTTGTTCCCACGTCACATCAGGACGTGCTGCATTGAGCGTGATAGCAGATACCCATGGTGACAATGAGCCGGACATATCGGGAATTACTTGTGCTTTACGTAAAAATCGTTCTATAGATGCAATGATATCAGCAATGAGTGCGCGCGCAGCTTCAATCGTTTTAGCAGGTGGTTCTGGAGCTTTAGGGACAGGTGGCGCTACAACTTCGGGCGTTGGTTCTAGCATAGCTGGTTGTTGTGCTGCTTCAGCTTGGAAGACATCGTCGATAAATTGTACAAGTTCTGTCTCGCTCATTTTGCTCATTTGAATTGCAAGGTCTTCGACATCTTTATCAAATTGTGCACGTTGTTCGGCAGAGAGACTCATCCTAAATTGATCAACTTCTTTGTTGACCTCTTGCGACCATTGCAGTAGTTCTTGTTCTGTTGGCATGGCTGGTGGCATAGGTGGTGTTACTGCGCAGGTAGTTGAAAGTACGAGACTGAGACTTGTACATACGAGTAAAAGAGTTTTTTTCATAGTGGTTCCTGGCCAAAAAATTACGCTAAAAATAAAGTAGTTTATATCACGAGTATAGCGTGGGGTTTTTTTTATGAAAGTGATGCAGTATGCATACAATAAAAAGATTATCATGCTTTTTTTGGGTATGCAAAAGGATAGGGCGGTTACTTCCGGGTTTCTTCTTATAGAAATGCTTGTAGCCTTGGTGATATTTGCGGTGATCACAGCCACCATAGCCGCATATCAGGTCAAAATAGTCTATAATTATCGCGATGCCTATAAACGACATCAAGCAGTTATGCTTGCCCATGATGCATTAGAACAAGCGAAGCGTACGCAACAATGTACGAATAAACAAACGGTTGATGATATAACGGTTGTTGTGCGACCACGTTCATCACAACCTACACACATTACTCTACCTATGCCATATGGCGTTCGATTTAGTTCATTTACTATGCTGGAAGCGGTTGCTTCATGGCGAACTGCACAAGGAACTGAGGCAACGTGTAGGTTACTTACTGGTTTTTTGGCATTGCCTAAAGGAGTGTAGGGTGATGAAGACTAAACAATTTGGGTTTACGGCACTTGAATTAGTGACGTATATCGCTGTGCTGGCATTGTTAGCAACAGTTACTATGCAGTGGATTGTGACGACACAGGTACATATTACTAAGCAGGCGCGTACCTCGTGCGCATTTTCAAATGTGTGTGCTGCATGGGATGTACTTATCCGCGATCTACAGCAAGCACCACGACAACGTACACAATGGAAACAGTGCGTAGCAGGATCATATATCTGGACAACAAAACAAGGCGATATTGGTTGGACATGCACAAAAGAAGGATTAATTCGGTCACAGGGTACGTACAACACGAAAAATAAAAACTGGACTTCACAAGAACAAGCATTAGTGACACAAAGCGTAACGCAGTGTTCATTAGAGCTTATTGAACAGGGCGGTGTCGTTGAAGCGGTTGCAGCAACATTACATGCGCGTCTTGAGCAGGAGGCCTACAAGCAAACGCGTACCATTGCCTTACAATCGGGGACACTTTTATGAAGATGCAATCAGGATCAGCATTATTGCTTGTTATGGTAGTAACAACAGCGCTTATGGTATGTGTAACTAATGTTTGGTATACCGCTTCGCTTGCATCAGATGCTGCCCTTGAACGGCAACATGCAGAACAGCATTTACAAGCTACGCAAGGACTGCTTACCTATGCCGTTGCATTATGTGCTGACAATGCACGAGTTTTATGTGATCCTAAACGACAATCACGTGATACTACAACATTTTCATTGCCACAGTGGCCATGTGGCGACGGGCAAGCATACACAGGACACATTATAAGCGAAGCATATAAAGGTACGGTTACCATAACGGCACACCTCAAACACCAGGATACGCCGGTAACATCACTGCAATGTACACTTAAAGTTGTTAATGGAAGGGTGGTTATCGATGCATGGACACCATACGTGGCTGCCTAAACCTATGGTTGTTCTTTCAGCATTGCTCGGTGGCATAGCACATATAGTACCAGCGTATGCTGATTGGCTGGTTTTCATTTTTTTACTACCACTGTTTACTACTGCATACACCGTATCAGTATCAGCATATGATGGTTTGTGGTGGGGCATTATTTTTTTTTCGATGCTGCTGAGTGGGGTAGTATGGCTTGTCATGGAATATGCTGCTGCGTGGCAGGGGATTATTCTATCGAGTCTTCTGATTGTGTATTGCGCGTTGTATAGCGCAACATGGTTTTGGATTGCCACGGTGGTGAGTACTCGTTTACTTTCACCGATGCAATGGTGGCGTATTGTGTGTTGGATTGGTGCTACCATCGCGTACTTTTGTGCTCTTGATCTGATACTTTTAAAGATTATTGGATTGCCGCGAGGCTATGTATTTGCTTCACCGCTCGTTCCTTTGGCGCACCATAGCGCATGGCTTGTATGTTTATCATGGTTATCATCCTATGGCGCACTCGCATTGTTAGTTACAAATTCAGCATTGTTCAGCGCATGGCTTGTATATGCACGATCAGGGTATTTTTTTGTAGCGTGTTGCTGCATGGTTCCGTTTTTGTATGGCTGGATCAGTCCGCCACGAAACCATATACCAAATTTTAATCAGATGATTGTGTGCGCTATTCCACCAGATGAGCAATGTCTACAGCATCCGCTTGATGCAGCGCAAGAAATACAGCGATGTATAACCCAAGCATGTGTCTCACAACCAATGGCAATGTGTGTCTGCTTTCCTGAATCAACGTATCCATTTCCGCTCAGTGAATACCCTCACGTATTAAAAGTTTGGCAAGAGAATGCGCCACATGATTGTACCGTACTTATGTGCTGCCATGACGTTGTTGACAACAATCTCACAAACAAGCTTATTTTGATGCGAGAAGGTCGCATAATTCAAAGCTATGACAAAAAAATTTACTTTCCCTTCGTTGAATACATTCCCTATCCATGGCAGTCAATTTCGTGGGTTAAACGGCTTTTTTTAGAAAATAAACGCACATTTCGGCAAACAGAATTATGTCGACCCCTCATGCAATTGACGCCTACGTTGACCGTAGCACCTTACATTTGCGCTGATTTGTTTTTTGGATATCCCGATTGTGACGAAGGGGCCTGTCCTATACTATGGCTTGTTAATGATAGTTGGTTCTCATGTCGCTATCTACGGCATACTCTCTTTTTATTCGCCAAACTGCAGGCTTGTATGCATAAGCGCCCCATTATCTATGTTGGTCATGATTTTGGGGCTTGGATTGACGTGACAGGAGGTTATACCCTGTTGCCTCGAGCATAGTTTTTTCAGTTCCCAAGCTCCTCACTTTCAGGTATACTTACCATGATCATAACGAAAGGTGCGACATGAAAGTTTTTCTTCTTAAAGATGTGGAAAAAATTGGTCTCGAAGGCGAAATTATCAAGGTTGCCGAAGGATTTGCCCACAACTTTTTAATTCCACGTAAATTGGCTATAGAAGTCACTTCACACAATGAAGCCTCATTCCAGAAAAAAGCAAAAATAGTTGAAAAACGACACGAGGTTATTGCAACACAAACCTCAATGCTTGCTGAACGCATCAAAGCGTTGACACTTACGCTTAAACGTAAAACGCATGATGATGGCAAATTGTATGGTTCTGTGAGTCCTGCCGAAGTTGTCGATCTCATGGCCGATCGCGGTGTGAGTATTGCAAAAAATCAAATCGAATTCGCTAAGATGATCAAAGAGACAGGTAATTATGTGATTACCATCAAATTATCATCGAAGCTTCAGCCAAAGGTTAAATTGACCGTTGTTGCTGAGTAGTTGCACCAGGGATTGTAGTATATGCAAAAACAGCGGCGGCATCGTGATGCTGAAGTCGTCAGCGCACCAAGTACTGAAAAGCTGCTTGGTAAAAATTTACCGTCAAGTATTGAAGCAGAGCGTGCCGTTATCGGTGCGCTCTTGCTTGATGATGAATATGTAATGCGTGTTGCCGAAATCATACGGCCAGAAGATTTTTATTTCATTCCGCATCAACTTGTCTACCAAGCAATCCTCACGATTAAACAACAACTTAAGCGGATTGATCTTGTTACCCTGCAAGATGAACTTGCTAAGCAAGGAGACTTGGAAAAAATAGGCGGCATTGTCTTTTTGGTGTCGTTACAAGAAGATATTCCAGCTGTTGGGCTTGTTGAACAACATGCAACGATTATTAAAGAAAAATCTGTTTTACGCGAGCTTATCCGTTCAGCCAGTGGCATTATAACTGAGTGCTATACGCAAGATAATAAAAATATTGACGCAGTGCTTGATAACGCTGAAAAGACTATTTTTCAAATCTCAAACAAGCGTGCAGATCAGTCATTTGTGCAGCTTAACATATGGCTCAAAAAAACCTTTCAACACCTTTCAAGCATCAAAAGTCATAGTAAGGGCGTGACGGGTATTCCGACCGGTTATGAAAAACTTGATGAAATGACATCGGGATTTCAAAAGGGTGATCTTATTGTTGTTGCAGGGCGTCCATCGATGGGTAAAACAGGTATTGCACTTGGACTTGCTGGGCATGCGGCTGCCGAAGGGGCAACTGTTGGTTTTTTCTCTATAGAAATGCCTGCAGAACAGTTGAGCTTACGTCTTTTATCCTCAGAATCTGAAATACCTCACCACAATATTCGTAATGCTACCATTACTTCAGAAGAATGGGTTGAACTTACTAACGTTGCTGCACGTTTAGCTGATATGAAACTATTTATCGATGATAGCCCTATGTTAAATCTTATGGATTTGCGTGCCAAGGCGCGTAAACTCAAAGCTGATCATGGGGCACAGCTGCTTGTGATTGACTACTTACAGTTGATACATGGAACACGTCACTTTGAAAATAGACATCAAGAGGTATCAGAAGTCTCTCGTTCACTAAAAGCATTAGCAAAAGAATTAGATATACCGATTGTTGCCTTATCACAGTTATCTCGTGCCGTTGATAGCCGTATGGACAAGCGACCAATCCTTTCAGATTTGCGCGAATCGGGTGCTATCGAACAAGATGCCGACCTCATTATGTTTTTATACCGTGATGTGGTATATAATCCTGAAACTGAAAATCCTGCATCTGCTGAACTCATCATTGGTAAACAACGTAACGGTCCAACGGGCACCGTACATCTGACATTTGTGCGGGAGCTTACTAAATTTATAGATGGACCCAACAACTAGTCATATATACTGGTAACACGTCATAAAAAGGAACAGGGTGTGATGAGCAGACTTTTTACCATCGTAATTTTTTCATCAGCGCTGCTAGGTGTTGCTCATAGTGATGCTACGCAGAACACCATACAAGAAACTCGCATGCAGGGCATGCAATCAGTATGGCGGCCTGTTCAGCAACAAGCGCGCGATACCGTAGTACAAATTTTTTCTCACATTGCTGAAATTGATATTACACAACCCTATAAAACGCCATCGCAACACGGAGCACGTGGTAGTGGTTTTTTTATTGATGGCAAGGGTCATATCATTACCAATGCCCATGTTGTTAATCAAGCCGTTGCCATTTGGATTTTGATCCCATCATTGGGTAAACGTTTTATAGATGTTGTTTTAGTTGGTATTTGCCCTGAACGTGATTTGGCATTATTAAAAATTGCTGACCATGAACTTGCCTATATTTGTAGTAAACTTGGTGATATTCCTTATTTACCGTTGGGTAATTCTGATGACATTTTGCGTTCAGAAGAGGTGCTTGCGCTTGGGTATCCTTTAGGACAAGAATCACTTAAAAGCACGACGGGGGTTATGAGCGGTCGAGAAAGCGGTATGATCCAAGTATCTGCGCCGATTAATCCTGGAAGTTCGGGAGGACCACTGCTTGATGTCTATGGCAATGTAATTGGTATTACAACTGCCGGTATACGTGATGCACAAAATGTTGGTTACTGTATTCCCGTTAATGATCTTATGGTGGTGTTGCCTGATTTATATGAAGGTGGCCTTATTCGCAGGCCTTATTTAGGCATTGCTACAATTAATGGCTCAGAAGCGTTAACACGCAGTCTTGGCAATCCTGCACCTGGTGGTTGCTATGTCATTAAAGTTATCCCAGGAAGCCCAGCTGAAAAAGCAGGTTTGCAATGTGGTGACATGATGTATTCATTCGATGGTAATGAGCTTGATATGTATGGTGAAGTTTCCGTTGCATGGAGCGAAGATCGTATTTCGATAACAACGTATATTGCTCGCCTCAGCGTTGGTACGACACTTTCTCTGGTAATCTATCGACGAGGAGAACGCAAAGAACTTACGGTAATCTATGATTATGTAGATCCGCTGCCAATTTGCACCGTGTATCCAGGGTATGAAAAAATTGATTATGAAGTATTTGCTGGCATGGTTGTAATGCCCCTTACTCTAAATCATGCAGGTATGTTAGTAGACAATGCACCTGGACTTTTGAAATTCAAAGATATGCGCAATCAAATAGAACCAGAACTTGTTCTTGCACATGTCTTGCCAGGATCGCAGTTATCACGTTCACGTACGGTGGGTGCGGGTGTCATTATACGTCACGTCAATGGTTGTCGCGTGCGAACGCTTGAAGAGTATCGAGCTGCGCTCAAAAAAAGCCGCGAAACCGGCTATATAACAATAAATCCTTCAGACAATTTAACTGATGATACTGATGAAGCACTTATTGTATTATCACTTGATGATGTATTGACTGAGGAAGTTCGCCTATCTCGAGATCTTGGCTATCCACTTTCTAACGTAACCCGTGCGTTCTTGGGATTGAATAAATAAAGAATTAACACGGTGTAGCTGTTTTGCGTAAAGCGTTCTTTATTCCGTGAGATAATTGTTTTGTGGTGCCATGTCCCCAATAATGAATAAATATGCAGCGGGGATGTTCATGCGTCATATGATTGTGGATTGCGACAATAGAAATCGCAGCATTGTTGAGTGCTTTAAGAACGGGCTGTAATTCATCTTCGAGCACTACAAAATCGCCATCGACGATAGCATTATCGTCAGTACCTCCAAACGAGGCCCAAGTATTAACCCCCATATTTTTTCCAACTGTGCAGCCACAGCCAGTTTTTACGGTTCTGCCAACAACAAGTTTAAACATACCGTCTTTTGCTTGTCCTTTGATGCCGGTTATCTGTTCTACAAGAGAACCGGTTATCGCATTACCAGTAATTGAATACGGAGTAGGATATTTTTTTGCATTTTTTATTGCATCAATAATATGTTTAACATTGGATGCAATGGTTGCGGTTAAGCCTTCTGCATTGATATGCATAAAATATATTTTTGGTTGGTCATGCAAGAAATGATTATGTAGAGCTGTTACCTCAATGTTGCCATCAAAGGCGGCGCCTAAAGCACTATCAACTTCGTGCTCAAGCAACACAATATCGCCCATAATCATAACCTCAATGCCTTTCTTTTTCCCTTTTTTATATGCTACCCATGTGGTAAGCCCCTGAAATGGACTGAGTGTATAATCATTAATAGTTACTTTGAGATCAGTGTGTGGTATAGAAATTTTTGCTACGCCTTCATCAGGAAACAGTTCGGGTTGTATACCAAAAATTTCCTCTAACATTGCAATCTGGTGTTGGCTAAGCATATCTGTAGCTTGGTTTTTGAGGAGATTTTTCTTTACCCATAGAGCACTAGGCAATAGCACCAAAAATAGTAATGCTACACATACTGCTATTTTTTTCATGTAGATTCCTGAAAATGGTGTTAATAATTTTTTAATAAACGATGTTTATGCTAAAAAAACACCAAGTATTCCACCCAGCAGTACAATCCATATAATTGCATACGTTGATTTATAGGCATATATAAAGAGCAGCGAACCAATAAAAATTCCTATTGTTAATGGTGAAATGAGTACTTGCTTGAGGATAGTTATAACATCGGCAGCAATTAATCCCGCAACACCCGCAGTGATGCCATCTAGAAATATGCGTACTCTATAATTCATTCCTATTCTATTTAAATAGGTATACCCAAACATTGGTATAATGAACGGAATTAAAAAGGTTCCTACGGTTGCTACAATACCACCCCAAAAGCCATAGGCCAAAAAGCCAACAAACGTTGTAACAATAATAAAAGGCGCTGGTAGAGTGCCTGCTAAAGCAAGACCATCAATAAATTGAGCTTGCGTAAGCCAGTGTGATCTTGCAATTGCTTCTGATTTTATAATCGAAAGAATTGAATAAACGCTTCCAAAAGAAAGACTTCCACATTTCAGACCAAAAATAAATGTTCCTAGTCTAGTAAGGAACCGTGATAGATACTTTCAGATGTAGGTATAGGGGAAGCCAATATGAGAAAAGAAATTAACACTGTAAGAATAATGCCGATTAATCCTATAATAATTGTGTGCGCCCGTATAAAGGCATAGAGTTTTTTACCAAAGGATACTATGTCAACAGTATACAATGCGCTATAGAGGATACCGGAAACAAGAAATGTAATGATAAAGTTAACATCGTAAATTTCAGCAAAGAAGGCGATGATAGCAATCATCCACAAAGCTGGATGTACAAGAATACCTTTACCTAATTGGATTCCGCCTTTCAGAATCCAGGCGATAACAGCAGGCTTTATACCTAACAATATATGTGAGACAAGTGTTGTAATTCCGTACAGTACATAAAGCCACGATAATACCATCATGAAAATGAAACCAGGCAGCATGAACCCTAGTCCTGCAAGAAATCCACCAAATGGTCCTAGTGCCTGCGTTCCTAGATGAATGCATATTTCATGGGTCTCTGGTCCGGGAAATGCCTGATAAATCGCAATCAAACGGTTAAAATAACCTGAAGAAATTAATTTTTGTTCATACACCATCTCTCGTTCGATGAGGGCCAATTGTGCTATTGGTCCTCCCCAAGCAAGTAATCCATAGCGAAGAAATCGGACGAATAAGGCAATGTACGAGGTTTCAGTAAATTTTTCGCCATGAATGGATGACGGCATACTAGTACATCCTAATAATTAAGGATTTACTTCTTACAGATCATGAAGTTACTCAACGAAGGGTATGCAGTTAAAAAATGTTTTGCAAGGTTTATGCGACTATCTGGCATCATGGTATAGTTACTGACATTAAACAAACGCTAGTAATTAAAAGGAAGAGGATAGTAATGATTATTTTAGGCATAGACCCTGGTTTTCACTATGCAGGTTTTTCTGTACTCAAAAAAGATCAGCGACAGGTTGTGTTGCTTGATTGTGGCTATTTAACGATGTCGCCGTCAAAAAGTTTGGTGACGCGTATTGGTCTTTTTCACGATTGCTTTGATGCCAAGATAGTCCAATGGAATATCTCCGACCTTGCGCTTGAGACGCCATTTTTGGGAAAAAACGCACAAAATTTTCTCAAACTAGGCTATCTGCGTGGCGCGTTATACTTGTTAGCCAACAAACACAAGCTTAACCTCCACGAATTTTCCCCCCGTGAAATTAAACAATCCGTGACCGGTTACGGCGCGGCCTCCAAAGAACAAGTTGCGCGGGTAGTCTTACAGCTATTTCCCAAGCTCGAAAAACCTAAAAAGGAAGATGTAACCGATGCTTTAGCGGTTTCACTCTGTGGTTTGTGGCGTAATAAAAACACATATTTAGTGTAAATCCTTGATACTTGCTTATTATTTTAGGTAAGTAAGGGACTATATGCTGTTGCATAGGTTGTGAAGTTGTGGTTACTGACGAGCTGGATTAAAAAGGAAGTGAGAAGATAGCATGAATACTATTAAAGTGTTTTACCTCATATTTTTAACCTCAATAACATCAATAAATTTTACTGAGTGTTGGACGGTAAAAATCGTTAATTTCACTAATAAGACGATAAAGGTAAATATTAATAGTACGCAATCGTATCCAGGTTGGGAGAAGGGACGCCCTGTCAAGCGCGATTGTTCTTTTATTGGCGAGAATGTAGAACCGCATGCCACGCGCGATTTTGATTATAAAACGGTTAATATTATTTGTGCCGGAGCGTGTACAAAATCAGTTGAAATTACCAGTCCAGTTTCATTAAGTGCCAGTAATCCACTAACATCGTGCAGCAATGTTATTGTTGTTATTCGCCAAAATAAATTTACACAAAAGTTTGCAATCACCTATCATGATTGGGCCTCTGCCATACTTGATATACTAGCAGAAAGAACAAGGATGCCCGTACAAGTAAGGGATATATATGATGAATTTAGTGATGATTTGATTCAAAGCCTACGGATATTTAGACGAATTGTTAAGGGTGGTGCCAATCAATTAATAAAAACTATCGCTAAAAATGAAACGACAACATTAGGTTATGATGATATATTTCATGCAGGATTTATTATTGGATTGAGCGGTGGGAAATTCCTTAAATTAGAAAGAGTGGCAACAGTATCAAGCGATGCATCAGAAACTATAGAAGGAGTGCGAGAGGAAGGGTTTGAAGAAAGAGATGTAAATTTACCAAAGGGAAACCTTACTTTCGGTAAATTTCTAGAGAACGCTATGGAAAATAAACCCGATTTTTGGAAGTACGAACCCAGTAACAATAACTGTCAATTATTTGTATTAGAATGCTTAGACAGCAACAAGATTTCCTTATCTGATGACCTGTATAACTTTGTTTTTCAAGATGCAGGAACAATATTAGCTAATCATCCAGGATTAAAAGCCCTTTCAATAGGTATTACACAACTTGAGAATAGAATCAACAACCTAGTAGAAGGAGGGGGAAGAGGTGTTATTATCCAAAATGGAACCCCCTATACGATACGTGTTATAGTTAGTTTTGTAGGAGCAAGTAAACTTTTTAAATCATGTCTTTCTAAGGAACTTATAGTTGCTTCTGGCAGCGAAAAAAGAATGACGCAAGGGATTTGTTTATGCAGCAAAATTACGGTTGGTGCATCGTTCAAGGGAATCGACGCTATCCAAAACGTCGTATCTCCCGAAAAACTGAAAGAGACTGCGGACGTTTTTGCAGAAAGCCCTTTTGTTGGCAAGCTCAACCCGAGGTATTTGGTACGATTAACTGGACCTAAGGTATTTCAATTAGACCCTATACTCTTAACCACAGACGATCTCAATCAACTTACAGCAGCAACGAGAGCTAACCCAGCATTGAATCCCAATCTAAAAGAAGCTCAAAAGCAAGTTTCAGTTCCAGCACCATCGATGCAACAGCAAAAAACACAAACTAAGGCACCTACAACTACACCATCGCCCGTATAGAGAACTATTATCAGCATATTTATTAATATCAAAAGCAGAAAAATCCTAGGTTTACAATCCTAGGATTTTTCTGCTTTTGAATAAATTATTGATAATTATTGTTTGTTTTATGTAGTTTTTAAACCAGGGAGAAAACGGGACAGACATATACGGCGGGGCATAGCCGTAGGGGGGTGCTTATGAAGCAATGCCTACCACACAAGCGGCGTGATACTACCAGCTTGCTTACACGCATAGTGCGACCATCGCGCCGTATTGAAGAATCACTTTCTGAAAATACCATACTTGAACTTAACGATATATTTTTGACACGCGGTATTCATGCTATGACGGCATATTCTGTCGAAGAAGGAAGAAATCTTATATATGCCGTGCTGGCATCACTTAAGTGTTTTCATACGATTGCTTGCGTAACATTAGCTACATTGCCACTTGAACCGTCTATCTATGCCTGTGCTGCAGTTGCCAGCGTCAATATTGAAGAATTCTTTGTAGAACGTCCTTATTTCGATTTTTTATGGATTGAGTCAACCCAAACTCTTGAGCAAGCTCCGTGGTTTGCTGATTTTAAGACCTGCCTGCTTGACCAGCATCTTGATCAAGAAATGCCGATTCTGGTGGTTTCTTACGATCATGACTAGAAATAATTATCACACCGATAAGGCTTATTATGTCAAAAACGAACCTTCTCAATAAAGGAATCAGGGGATAAAATTCAAATGATGAAATTCAAATATTGTTGATATTTTGGAAATGATAGGTTTTGGATTGTTGATATTAGGAATTATTAGGAAATAAAAGGAAAATACGATGGATAAAAGGTCTATATTCACTAGAAGTATGTTCTATATAATAACATTAACATCGATGCATTTTACCGGATGCTGGACGGTAAAGGTTATTAACTTAACTGATGAAAAAGTAACGATAAATATTAATAGTTCCCAAAAGTATCCTGGGTGGGAAAATGGGCGCCCTATCATGCGCGAATGTTCCTTTATTGGCGAGAATGTAGAAGCGCATGCTACGCGCGATTTTGATTATAAAACGATTTGTGTCGGAGCGTGTACACAATCAGTTACGATTACTAGTCCAGTTTCATTAAGTGCCAGTAATCCACTAACATCGTGCAGCAATGTTATTGTCATGATTAGCAAAGATGCATCTAATCAGTTAAAAATCGCATTTCAGGATTGGAGCACTAAAATTCTTAATCGGCTCAAAGAACGAGAAAAAATGCCCGTACAATTAAGAACTATGTACGATACATTTGGCGACAGGCCGATTCAATCCTTAGAAGTATTCAGACAACCTATTCTGGCAGGTGTAAGTAAGTTATTAAAGGCTGTAGCAGGCAAAGAGATAAAAAAGTTAGGGTATGATGAGTTATTCCATACCGGATTTATCATGCAATGCGGGGACCAATGGATAAGGTTAGAAAAAGAGCAAACGGTAGGAGCTTCAAAAACAGTAGAATCTGCTACCAGAAAAAGTGCAGTCTTACCTGAGGGAGAGGATTCTGAAGAGAGAACGGTAACCTTACCATCAAAGGCCATTACTTTTGCTGAATTTCTCAATAACGCAATGGAAGGCGATCCTGATTTTTGGAAGTACGATCCCGTTAAACGTAACTGCCAATTATTTGTATTACAATGCTTAGAAAAAAACGATATACCAGTACCCGATGATTTGAATGACTTTATTTATCAAGATGCTGGAAAAATATTAGAAAAACATTCACTTCTAAAAGGCTTTGCCCAAGGTGCTACATCAGTTGCAAATCGTTTGGATAGTTTTATAGAGGAACTCAGAGGCATTACTATCCAAAATGGAACTCCTTATACCATACGCGTTATAACCCGTTTTGCAGGGGAAAGCAAAACCTTAAAATCGTGTCTCCCTCGCGATTTTTTGCTTAAGTCTGGTGACGAAAAGACCGTTATAGAAGGAATTTGTTTATGTGAAGGAGTTACCGTTGCTTCATCATTACAAGGAGATGTCAACGGGATACCCTACAAACAACTACAAGCTAAGGCTGACATTTTTGCACAAAGCTCTTCTACTGGTAAAGGTAAACTCAGCACCAGCTTTCTGATTCGATCAGTTGGTGGTAAGAAATTTAGGATAGAAGAAACACGCTTAAGTACCGTAGATCTACAGCAACTTGCAGCAAAAACACGGGACAATACAACATTGAATCTCAATCTAAAGTAATAACTTAAGGCAAAAGGCCATCGAATATATACATTCGATGGCCCTTTTGCAGAATTCAACCTATCAATGATTTTGGAAATCGGATCACAAATTAATTACACGGCTTGGTTTTTTCTGTGGAAGTCCCTTTTCATCAACCACTTTAAAAGCAAGACGATGATTATGTGTAGTCGAAGCTCTAGGATCAAAAAATTCAGTCATATTAAGATATACAGAAGAAGTTATATTTTTTAGCTCATACTGACCCTTCGTGTACGGCACGCTCACGTCCTTCACCGCTGCTACGATGTATAATGAGTTTTTATCGGTGTTAATCTGTATTAGTTCATTTGCCTCTGCAAAAGTTCTCTGATTAGGATTATCATTAAATGTAAAAATAACAGCAAATCCTGCATCATTAAAAATATTGACGGTATACCCATGCATAACATGAAATGCTATTCCTGCCATAACAAGTACGACTACACTTTTCTTCATTGTGGATTTCCTCACTTATTAAACCTGTCAGACACTCACCAAAATCAAGTTTGCAAAACTTAACCTATCAAAATCAAGAATCAGTCTGAGTCTGTTGGAAAATCCAGCACGGGGAATTGAAAACAAACCTGGCCATCATGATCAAGGGTCATATATGGTGCAGATGCAGAGATAAGGGTACCTCCATAAAGCAATAATGAATCAACAAAAAAAGGAGCAAAGGAATGATGTATTCCACTATGAGGTATAACTTCTTTCATAAAGGTATGTAAGGAATATCTACAAGGGAATAAACAAGCACTACCATCATTACCAGGTACAAGATCAACATAATAAATATAATTATGTATCGGTCGCGGAAGTAATGGTAAAAGCGATTCATAGAGACGATTGCTCGTTGGCAACAGCAATTCTGAAGGAACTGAAAAAGAAAAAAGATAACGATGTGACCACATGCCAGCTTCATCACAGAGTAATCTATGATACAAAAATATTACAACGGGATCATGTTTATCAATGACGGTGGCATGTTCAATAACAAACCCTTCGCGTGCAGAAACCATTGTTAAAAACACAATTGGTCGCGTATCAAAATTAGCTACACATAGAGGTGGTACTTTCGCAGTAGCATCACCTTGATAGGCAGTTTTCATAATGCGGTAGGTATAGTGCTCTTTTGTATCAATGCCAGGAGCAAAAAGATCATCAGTCTGTACTGCAGTTCTTTCGATATAAAATAGATATTCCCCGATTTTTTTTGGATACATACAGTCAGCACCGGGTTTGGTCACAAGACAACATGTATCACCATCTCGCGTCACAGAGAAAATACTATAATGATCGCGCATCTTGGCACTAAAATACCCAGTTTCGTTGTCTGCCCATTCGACAACGCCTATATCATAGACCGGTTCATAGATATCAATCGCTTTCGGCGAACGCTTGCAGAATTCTTTGATGCGGATTCTACCACTATCAACAAAACTAAAGCCTGTCATATCCGGTAGCATGCGTACACCTGCTGGAGTGAATGATGACAGCAACGCTTTATGGGCGCGTTGTGTTGCAAGATCCCATTGCCATAGCTCAATATGCTCCAAAGATTTTTGATAGAGGACAAGAACTTTGGTGAACCCTTCGTGATCACGATATGCCGCAACAGGATATAAAAATTCTTCAGCGTGCATGTGGTGCGTTATTAGCAATATCAAAAGAACAAGTCGATTCATTATATGTCTTCCTCCTAAAGTGATGAGCTATAGCTAGATTCACTTAGTTGAACACATTTTTCAAGTATGAAAAGCCTTTCTACTGTCATCCTCGCGTAAGCGGGGATCCATGCTCAAGCGTTTCGATAAGAAGATGATAATAATGAAATTGTGTTGTATTGCATGCTTATTGCCCAACAAATGTAATATTACAGTGAATGTTTATTAGCATGGATCCCCGCTTTCGCGAGGATGACAGATGGGATACACATATCCTAATAAATTGCACTATAGCACATTTGTGCACGCTCTAGCGCGGGCTGCTATACCAAATGGTGTCAGCAGAAAAGGAACAAAAAAAATCCATCGCACTGACCGAAGTCAATGCGATGGAAAAAAGGAGAGTAGTAATGAAGCCTAAGTAAAGTCGATTGTGACGCACTTTTTTGGGTGTCACCATCTGGAAATACATGGTAAACGCTTTTTGCTTAATGTCAACTTTATTGAAATTTCAATGATGCTGATACGTACGCTTGAACCATATATAATTAACAATGAGGATAAAGGTTTTTTATAGCTTGTCAAACAGATTGAAGAGCAAAAATGCTTACAGAGTCGCACTCTATTCAGTTAGTCAATACTATTCTCTTGAAATCAACCCCCGCCAGCATGGTACTTAAAAGACCACCGGCGGTAGGCGAAGTGAATATGAGTTGGCTGCCTAAATTGGCAAGGGCACCTGAGAGCTGGGTTGCTCGCTGCTCATCAAAATCAGTCATAAAGTCATCCAAGAGAAAAATAGCGGGTCCCTTATGCGCAAGCAGAAGTTTCACCTGCGCCAGCTTCACAAGAACGATCAATAACTTTTGCTGCCCCCGAGAAGAATAGGTTTTTGACCGCTTGTCTTGGAACGTGATAATAAAGTCATCAAGATGCGCCCCAAACAGCGATCGTCCGTAGCGCCCTTCATGAGCTAGGCTGTGGGCGGTATGCACCATAAATTGGTCAAAATCGGACAAAGGATCAGCTTTTGCTTGATAGGTAAAGGTTATGCGTAACGTCGAATCAACGAATGTAGAAAGTAACTGATTAGTTTCAGCTTCAAGAAGTTGTAAAAAATGCATGCGTTGTTGTTGAACAATGCGTGAGTGTTCCCAAAGCTGCTGCGTCCATACAGCAAGTTCTGCCGAGGTATATGACCCCTGTTGTAATAGCGCATTGCGATTTTCAACAACATGACGTAATGTGCGCAATGTAGTACCAAATGAAGCATCAGCAAGCATCAATGCTTGATCAATAAACGTGCGCCGAACTTCAGGACCTTCTTTAATCAATGCAATATCATCTTCGGTGAGTGAAATGACACGATAATGATCCATCAGTTCTTTATATGAAGATATGGCCCTTTGATCTATTTTTACCAAGCGACGCTTGCCAGAAAAACCAGCTTGAATTTCGTGTAACTCACTGAGATTGCCATGCGTTGTACGCAGGCTTGCCCTAACAAAAAAACTCTCTTGCCCAAAACGCAACAATTCACGCGGACTATAGGTTCTGAATGACCGCAAATAACATAAATAATGAATTGCTTCCAAAAGTGATGTTTTACCGGAACCATTGAGACCTTCAAACACAATCACAGGTTTGTCGAGTTCAATAAATTGTTCGGTAAAACAACGAAAATCTTTTAGATATAAACTCGCTAATTGCACAGTAATCTACGCTTATGACTGCGTTGCTGTTGGCGATACCGGCATCACAAGATACAGAATATGCCGATCCTCGTGGTCTGCTTCGAAAATAATCGGGCGCGAAGCGTTGCTGAGATAAAACGTGAGATTTTCATCTGAAAATGCTTGTAACCCACTCAACAGATACGGTGCATAAAAACGAATATCGAGTGCTTCACCATCAAATGCAGCAATTGGTAATTTTTCGGTTAACTGCCCTACTTCTTTATTGTCCATAGAGACTTTAAGCTCGTGTGGCATAAAACCAAACTGTGTCGCAATAAATTGTCCCGATAATAAACATGCTGAACGACGTAAGGTTTTAATAAGATGAGAACGGTCAACCGTTGCAGGCTTAAAGCCTTTTTTTTGCAAAATTGTTTCATACTGCGGAAATGGATCAGCAAGAAGTTTGGTGAAAAAATTAAATGATTCTCCCGAAAACACCAATTGATTGCCACATAACCCTAAAAATACGTGCGAACTTTCAGCGCTTTCTAACAATTTCTTAACTTCAAAAATTGCGCGACGTGGCAAGAGCCATTTTTTTGGTTCATCGAGGGTGTATTTGCTTGTACTGACCTGCGCAAGACAGTGACCATCGGTGGTGGTCATTTTCATTGCTTTGTTAGTAATTTCTAAAAACAAGCCATTAAGTGCTGGATTGGCATTGTTTTGAGGAATTAAGAATGCTACCTTGCCAAGCATATCGAGCAAGAATGTGCCATCGAGCTGCATAAGATTTTCGATACGTTCAGGAAATGGCGGAAAATCTTGTGCATCTTTAATATTAAGAGACAGATTAACATTACCAGCACGGAGCATAAGTTGCTGATCAGTTACATGACAGGTAATGGTGCCATCAAGTTCTTTAACTAAATCGAACATGCGTTTGCCAGAAACCATAAATGAATATGGCGATGCAATGCTCGTGCCATCTAAAATGTAGCTTGCTTGCAAGCTAATTTCTAAATCTGTGCTTTTAATAACCAGTTCTTTATGCCCTACTTGCATCAAAATGTAACTCGTTGCATCAAGTGTGGTGCGTTTAGTACAAATTGGTTGCATCGATGACAAAATTGCCATAAAAGGCTTTTGCTCTATTACAAATGAATTCTCCATCAACATACCCTTACGTGATCATGTTCTATTGAATAAAAATTATATAAATTTAGTATAATAGCCACGTGTAAAAATGCCACAGATGTATGATCAAAACAAGGAAAATAATGCTACAAAAAAATACTCTTATTATAACCGTATGTTCTCTTGTTATTGCCACCTCAGCATATTGCGCTGACAAACAAAAATCTGAGAGTTATCAAAAAACATGGGCAAGCACATCAGTTAAAGAGCTTGGAGAACGCTACCTTAAGCTTCATGTTTCGGTTCCCGATGAACATGGCTCACATTGGAATGGCGCATATCCACTATCGCAACAACAATTACCAGAGAAACTACGAATTTATTGTGCGGGGTATGGTTACAGCGAAGATGCCATCAAGCGTGCAGCATTGCTAGAAGCTAACAGTGAGTCACAAGATATGTTTACGTGCCAAGACTATCGAAAAAGAGTTGCCCTTGAAGCATCTAAAATCTATAACTCTTCTAAAGATTTTAGAGATCTGATGAAAGCTGAAGGGATTAGTGTTCTTGCTGCTGCTAAGGGAACAGGAAGGAATGAAGTAGCAGAGGGTGCCTCAGACAAAGAAAGCCTACAAGCAAAGCTATAGTTTCTAAGTCAGATCTTTTGAATAAAAATTATATAAATTCAGTATAATAGCCGCACGTAAAAATGCCACAGCTCCACAATCAAAACAAGGAAAATTAGTATGCTCTTTGTTAACAAACGTGCGTAATAAAAATGCACCGCCGATTTCATCGCCTCAAGCCCCCACCGACCCCCTCAAAATAGGCCCTACCCCCTCTCGCTTTGTAATGAACCTGTCATACCCAAAAATAGCCACCCAACCAGGGTATTTTGGACCCATATTGACAAACTGAAACAAAGTGCTATCCTGGTAGTAAGAGGTAAGAACTCGCTTACCTAAAGCACTATTTGGAGGTTTGTCATGAAAAATGGATTATTACTCAAAACCCTAGCCATAGCCCTTCTGGCAACGTGTGCTATCGCTCCACTCAACGCCATGGAAAGCGATGATGAGGATGTGATAGAAATCGATACAAAAACAATACAAGCTGAGATGGCGACACCACGTCGCACACTTGCTGACATGCTCGAACGATGGATACCGCATAAAGATGTGAGACCATTGATAACAGAGTACGCACAAGATTGCATGATAACTGCTCATGGTAGTTGTATCATGTTGCCATCTCATGATCTCATGCATAGAGATGATCACGGTAATTACATTATAACAACAGGAATTCCGCACTCTATGGTGGGCAAAGAAACGCTACGCCCGCTTGAGTTTTCTGCAGATTCAACGCAGTATCTTCTTAATTTTATTGGTCAACATGCAACAGACGATATGGATGGAATCAAGCGAGAAGTTTTGGATGCCGATAGAAAAATTATTATGAATAAAGCAGCCATTGATCAAACATTACCTCGTGTATGCAATGCATTACGCATAGCAGTTGAAGTTGGTGGTAAAGTGGATAATGATTCTTCTGTAGCAAGTTTAGCGCGATATTTTCCGCATCCAGATGCTCTTAATACCCTACTCTCACTTGGAGCTAAGGTTTCTAAAAATCGCATTCCAGATAGCATTTCCTCTGTTGCAGATCTCGTCCCCACAGGCCACCCATATGAAGTACAAGCAAAAAAACTTTTGCGGGATAAAGCTCAACAGGAACGCCAACAGGAACTGTTTGCAACAGTTCAATCACTTGGTGGATCGGTTAGTTCAATAGCACAAAGTGCAGGTGGTGCAGTAATGGGAGCAGTCGATGCAGCTGGAGTTCGGGTACGAGATGTGGTGCATAATGTAGTACAAGAAGCAAGACACGTTGATGCACAAGCTGCTGTTGCGTCTTCAGCTGCAGGAGCTCTGCGTGATCTTGGTGTGATAGCAGCGAGTGCTATTACATCATTGACGGGCAAAAAAGACTAAGAAAGTAAAATAAACTATAATCGCCCAGTAACTATATCAAAGTTACTGGGCGATTATTTATTTTCTTAACTTCTCTGGTACTTTATACGTCTTCTGGAACTTGAGCCAATTCTTTCCATTCTTTCTCAAGGTCTTTTTGTGTATCAGGATCGAGTTGACGGTACAATTCCTGAATCTCTGTAGTGTCTGTAATTTCATCATTATGATACTGTTGCATTAATATACGGATCTTCTTTGCAACCCATTCACTTGAATAATGATCCTTTGCATATTGTGGATCACCACGTCCAAAAGCCTTCTGTATTTCAACGTTACGTACAAGTTGATCTATCAAACTCTTCATTTCTTTATCATGAGCATTCCAGTCTGCGATGGTTTTAGTTTTTTCTTGCAGTTGGTCTATTTGACGACTAGGTTTAAAGAGTTCTTCATTTGCGGCCTTAAGATAAGGAGGCTTATGTGTCTCGAAAAGATCTGTAATATGCTGGCTATTTTTGCCAAGCTCGCGTTCTAATACAGCGATAAGTTTTTGATATTTTTCGCCGTACTGTTGTACAGTAATACGGCCTCCACTAAATTGTTGAGCTAACCCATTCAAAACATCTTTCGCTTTTGCTATATATTGTTCGGCTTTCTGCTGTAGTTGTTTGCCGAGTTTCACCCACGTGTCCATGAGTTCTCTTGCTTCTTTATAAGCCTTGAATTTTTCTAATTGCTCTACAATACCAGTTATGAAGTGGTCGTTAGTTTGCCAGTCTTCGATTGTTTTGGTGGTAGATATTAAGTCATTTCCCCACTTTACAAGCTGTTCTTTAGTTGCAAAGGTAATATCTTTTGCCTTTTGTCTCAATTGTTCAAACCTTTGTCCAAGTTTAACCCATTCATCGTGTAGTTGAGATGCACCTCCACTCGTGAGTTTTTCTAATTCAGTGATAATGCCAGACATTGCTTTATCATTATCAAGCCAGGCCTTTACGGTTGTAGTTTCATCAAGGAGCTGTTGGCCTTGTGCCATAAGAGCTGGTGCTGAGATTGGCTTAGGGCCTAACGGTGGATGCGGGACATGTTTTTGAGGCTTAGGACCTTCTGGTGGACGTGGGCCACGTTTTTGAGGATTAGTTGATATTGCCTTTAAACGTTTACCAATCTCGTTCCAGTTCCCAAGAAACCCCTGATTTACGTGTATTAGCCACTCCGGGTGTACGTCAAGATTTAGTGCTTGTTGTGCTTTCAAGTTGAGTTGCAGGTCGTATATCAAGTCCCACATTGTTTGATCATTAGCTTCCCATTGTGCGAAGGTTTTAGTACTGTACATAATTTTGTCTATTTGTGAACTGAGTTGCTTTTCTTTACCTTCTAAATCAGCTTTTCCAACTGCTTGTAGAGCTTGAGCTACTACAGCACCTACTGGTACAGAAGTAGCGGGACGACGAACAGGTCCAATCAATGGTTTTGGTTGTGGTTCAAATCGTGCTCTGAGACGTGCGACTGAAGGTGGTTGTTCCGCGCCGTAGACCGCTGGCATACTTGCCAAGACTAGAGCAATAATACTTCTGAGAATAAGACGTTTCATAGACTATCTCCCTTATTTATTCAATAATTGTAATAATAACCTCACTAGTCAGTATGCATCATTCCACCAGGCAAGTCAAGAGCCTTATTTTCAGGTAGGAATATAGCGGGGGGGGTATGGGGGGGGGCATCCCAGGTAAGGGGTAAGAGGTTCTTATCACCCTCCCAGGAGAACAATTCGAAGGTTTTTACTCTGATCGGGGGTGTTTTTTATCGTAAATATCACGCAAGTGGCTGGTCTCAACATGGGTGTAAATAGCCACTGTTGCTAAATTCTCGTGTCCCAACAATAGCTGCAGCGAACGTAGATCAGCGCCATTTTTGAGCATATGGGTCGCAAAAGAATGGCGCAAGGTATGGGGCGAAAGTTGTCGCTGAATGCCGGTCTTTCCCCACAGATTTTTGAGGATAATCCAGAATGCTTGGCGCGTGATTGGTTTGAGTTTGCCGCCATACATGATAGGAAACAAATATGGCGACGTTTGACCGTCCGTTTTTTTTGCCTGCACGTTGTAATGGGCGGTGTTTAAATAATCACGAATGAGATCAAGCATTGGCATAGGCACGGGAATCATGCGTTCTTTGTCCCCTTTGCCATGCACTGCAATAAAACCGGTATCAAAATAGATATGATCAACTTGAAGCTTGGTAAGTTCACTGATACGCATGCCACTTACATATAAAAGATACAACATCACCCTATTGCGCATACCAATGCGTGATGTATCGCGATCAGCAATGCGTAATAAATTGGTAATGTCATCTTCTGGTACAAAGTTAGGCAACTTTTGTTCTATTTTGGGCAATGTAAGATCTTGTACCGGATTTTCAATCCCGGTCTTTTCATGTGCATATGCGAAAAAGAGACGGATTGCAGATATTTTACGAGCTACGCTGCGTGCAGTGAGACTTGCATGTTTGAGGTGGCCAAGGTAATCACGAAAACGATCAACGGTAATATCTCTGAGTTCGAGCTTGTTATCAGCTAAGTAAGCAAAAAACTGTTTAAGATCTCGCTTGTAGGCGACAAACGTATTATGAGAAACCCGTTTTTCAGTGAGTAAGTAGGCTTCAAATTTGGTACTGAGTGCATCCATGGTACCCCCTTCTGACGATGTCAGGTTAGTAGGCTTTTGCTACTAGTACATCGCCCTTGCTTGCATTAGTGCAATAAAAACAGACTGCTGATGTTTTTTCATCAATGAGACAGCGTGTTGTTGCTTTGAACTTTTTCAGCTCTTGCTCGCATGCAGGATTACCGCACCAGCCGGTTTGGTAAATGCCGTTGTGTTCATCAAGGCGTGGGCCAAAGTCGCTGAGTTTTTCTGCCTTGTGCCAATGGGAGCGTAAACGTTCTTGTGCACGCTCAAACATGGTTTTTTGGATCACATCAAGTGTTTGACCAACAACTTCAGCAACGGAGCCAAGGGCAACTTGACGTTTTTCACTACCGATGCGATCAGCAAGTATTACCTGCCCTTGTGCAAGATCACGTGGGCCGATTTCAAGGCGCAGTGGTGCACCCTTCAGCTCCCAGTGATAAAATTTTGCTCCGGGAGTTGTATGATCGCCGTCATCAACAAAAACACGAAATGCCGCAAGTGATTCTTTAATCTTAGCAACAGCAGCTCTCAGCTCTTGTTGATCGTGCCCTGCTCTGTAAATAGGAATAATAATGATTTGAAATGGTGCAACTTTTGGTGGCAGTACAAGACCTTTTTGATCGCCATGGGTCATAACGACAGCACCGATAAGACGCGTAGTAACTGCCCAGCTTGTTAAAAAGGGATGCGCTTGTTGGCCATTGCGGTCTTGAAATACCATATTAAACGCGCGAGCAAAGCTTTGGGAAATCATATGCGAAGTTCCCATTTGCAGCGCTTTGCCATCTTGCATAACGGCTTCAAAGGTTAAGGTGTAATCAGCACCGGGGAATTTTTCTTTATCGGTTTTGCGCCCTGCAATGACGGGGATGGCTAAATAATCATGGGCAAGTTTCACATACTCATTGAGAATCATGCGCGCTTCTTCATCAGCTTCTTGCATGGTCTCGTGTGCGGTGTGCCCTTCTTGCCAGAAAAATTCTGTGGTACGCAAAAATGGTCGTGGACGCATTTCCCAGCGAACCACATTAGCCCATTGGTTGATTTTAATCGGTAAATCACGCCACGATTTTAACCAGCGCGCAAACATATAGTGAATAATGGTTTCAGACGTTGGGCGGACGACATACGGCTCTTCAAGCTCTTTGCCGCCGGCATGCGTTACTACCGCAAGTTCAGGTGCAAACCCTTGCACGTGTTCAGCTTCTTTTTTAAGAAATGATTCGGGAATAAAGAGTGGAAACATGGCATTGTGATGGCCAGTTTCTTTAAGACGCTTGTCGACATAGTCACGAATAATTTCCCACAGTGCACACCCATAGGGGCGAATAACAATGCAGCCACGCACGGGTGATTGATCAGCCAATTCTGCTTTATAGACAACTTCTTGGTACCACTGAGCGAAATCATTTTTAATGTCGGGAAGCGTATTCATTTGGACACATCTTGTTTGAATGTGAAAAATTTATCTCGCAAATAGCGTACCATAGCTCATGGGTAAGTACCAGATAGTAGACTCATCTCATTTTTATTGCCCTTTTGCTGTATCTGCGATTAAATCAAGGCGCTATCTTGTAGACATAGACCTGTACCGTAGTGAGAACATATGAAGCTAAAAATTATCATCTATAGTGTGGTTATCGGTGTGTGCATAACACCAGATATCCTAGGCATATCAATCGTTTATAACCCACGCATTGCAACAGTCACCACAGGGCGCCAGCGCATTTATGAACGTCTTGGTGTCTACTTACCTTCTATTGCAGTAGGTACACTAGTTAATCAAAAGCGAATACAAAGACCCGATATTCCGGAAGAATTACGTGGTGGCTTAGTTAGTTATATCTATTCATTTCAAAGTTTTTATGTCCGTGTTGATAGTGCTGTTGGTAGTGTCGCTGAAAAAATAGCCGATTGTTGGCTTTCGCATACACAAGTTGATGATGTACTATTTTCTACGGGATATCGGCATACCATTGGCCCAAAACTTAATATTGCCTATAGCGCCTTGATCGGTATTCCCGTGCATAAAGATTATGGTCTTGAGTTTTTTCAACTTGGTACCGGCCATGTAGGAGCAGGACTTCAAGTAGATACTATCTATGCATTCAGTTCAGAAGAAACCCAGATGTTGGCGGCTATGGCTCGCTTTGTTCATTTTTTTAGTACCACCGCTCCTGTAGTCATCGCCGAAAAGAAAACATGCGTCGATCTGAGTATCGGCAATATTGTTGATATTCTGATTGCCTATAGTCATCGATTCAGGAAACGGCATTATGTTGAACTTGGATACAACCCAGAATTTGCGTTTGATATTGCATCATGCCCATCGCTTGGTAGTGCCTTGCCATCAATGGGCATACGAAGCACGTGGTTTGCTGACTATAAATTCATTTTTGTACCGCATAAACACCCTATGGGCATCCTTCTCGGTTTGTCGTATGGATTTGACCATAGACCAACAACTATTGGTCTAAAACGCATTGTAACCTGGTGGGCATCATGGGGTATTAATTTCTAAAATTTTGGTATCTTCCTGCTAAAATCCAGAAAAATTGCAGTCAGGTTAACCTATGCAGCTAAAAATACTTATATACGCGGTTGTTGGTGCTCTTGGTATATATTTTGTTGATAGTACAGGATTTACCACAGATGTATGGGTTATGCGCCCTGCATTTCTTACGACATCAACCTATGAAGATAAACTTATCTCTCAGTTACCTTGGTACATTACTGCAACAGTGTGGAATGGGACTGGCAAACGTTTATCTACTGATAATCAGTCATTATCAAGTGCATACTATAGCGGCATGGTAAATTTTATTTACTCGTTTCAAGATTTCTATGTTCGGCTTGATACTGCAGTTGGCAACACGGCTGAAGATGACGTCGGCGGTGGCCGCACTGCATACACACAATGGGATGACCTGCTTCTTTCTGCGGGGTATCAATACAGGGTAAGTGAGCGTTGTAACACCATATATAGTGCTTTACTAGGTATTCCTCTGCACAAAGACTATGGCCTTGTGTTTATTCAAGAATTTGGCACTGGACATGCAGCTGCTGGATTACAAGGTGATATTTTTTACACCTTTGGTGAAAATGCCCTCATAGGTTGTATTCGTTTTGTGCATACGTTTAGCACAACAGCTCCGGTTACCATTGCAGGCGTAAACGCAAGTGTTGATTTTGATTTAGGCAGCTGGTTTGACTTTATATTGTCCTATAAACGCACATTTAAGGAAAAACATATGCTTGAAATAGCATATAACCCAACACCCGTGTTTGGCATTAGGGCATGCCCATCACTTGGCGATACAATACCATCATATGTTGTACGGAACTCATGGTATACCGACTATACCTATACCATCACAAGGCATCATCCAATGAGTATAAATGTGAGTTTTTTGTACGCCTTTGACCATGCACCTAATAATGATATAAGCCATTCCGCATTACAACGCGTTCTATCGTACTCGTTAACCTGGTCCATTAACTTTTAAATGCTAGATTTATCACTAAAAATCGGCATATTTATAGAGTTATTTGTGTACTTTTTTATTCCCACGTATTTGGAATTCCTATGCAAAAAAGATTCATTTATTCCTATATTCTTGTAGCCAGCTTGGCCATCTCTCTAGGCATCAATCTTGAAATAAAGGCTAGCGAAGGTAGTAGCGCTGTGGTTGATGCACCAATTTGGAAAAATGCTCGTATAGCAAGTCAGTGCACCATTTCTGCTGGACTTGGCTGCGGAGCTGGATATCTCATCTATCTCATTAATCAGTGGTATAAAAAAGGCTTACAAGATGATAGTGCGCTTATTAAAGCAATGAAATATTGTGGCAGCTGGATAGGTATTGGTGCTGTAGCTCATACCGATCTGAAATTAATGAGTTTGCTACGCAGAACGAACTCTATAGGATTGCCAACTTTTACTGAAATGGATCAACTTTCGAAGCAGCAGAATAAGATTTCAAAAAATATTTGGGAAGTAAAAGCTGCGTATATGTGGGAGAAGACACGGTCAATATCTGAGACCGATCAAAGTAAATTAGATGAGTTATATAAACAAAAAAAAGATGTCGATAAAAAATTATTCCAAGTGGCCCCTACGTGTCTTAAGCTTGCTATAGCCCAACTCGCTATAACAGTACTGGCTGCTTACGCTACCTATTACTTGTGTGCATCACGAGATGCACAGCAATCAACAGAATCTGAAACGCCTCAGCAACCAGAATCCCAACCAGACATTGCTGTAGTTGAAGTTGTTGCATAAAAACACAGGAAAAAAACAAAAAAAATCATGAAAAAACAATCATTGTTACTGATAGTTACCAGTATTAGCTTATGTTTGCCTATGCAAACACGGTCAGAAGACAACTTTTTTGTACAGCAATCACCGTACATCCTTGCTACAGGACTTGGTTGCGTGGGTGGCTACCTGACCTACAATATCCACCAATGGTATAAAAAGAATTCAAAAAATAGCGGCATATTCGATAAAGCATTCAAGTTTTGTGCAGCATTAGCAGGGTTGAGTAGTGTAGCAGGTGCTATTACCATTCTGGAAGCAGCACCACATTTTGATCACATTACGGATGATCTACTACCACGCATGTCACAGTATAAAGAATTGTGTAAACAAGAAATCACTCTTAGAAATGACATTACAAAACTTGAAGGTATGAGTTCACCCCTTGACCAGATACAATCGTCAAGATTGCAGAAATTATATGAGAATTTAAACAAACTAACACGACAACAAAGATACACTTCAGAGCAATGTGATGAAGCTGTTATGAGCATAGCTAAGGTATGTGTTGTTCAAGCCAATATAACCTTTTTAACAGCGTGTGTTGTTTATTGTATATGCGCATCACGTGATATACAACACATTGAAGAGGCTAAGAAAACACTCCAACAAACTGAAGAACCTCAACTAGAGATCTGCATTTAGAATTTATATAGAGGTTTACCCTCATAACACCCCGTACCATTTAGTTCATCAATAACATCGAAAATATCGTTATTTGGGTACTGAAAGAAATCAACCTGCACGATATTTGGTATATGATGTGCCTCTTTTGCTAAACGTAGCAACCGCTGGCGCAACACCGCTTTACGATTGACCTTAGATGCGTGGCTTTTGCTGCCGCCAACCAGATCAGTAAGAAAATGATGCACAATAAAGACTTTGTTGCGAGCACCCTCTTTGCGCCGTGCATGTGATTCTTTGCCTCGGTTGGGTAACGCATCAGTTTTTGCGTTTTTTAGGTCGTTTAACGATTTAAATTTCCAGTGAGTATCCCAGGCGTAGCTCCAGATAGGATGCATCCAGGCATAATTGTCATAGGGAAGATCGTCATCGCCATGGAAGAACACGACAAGCCGCTTATTGTTCTCAATCATCTCTTGCAACGTTGGCCATGCCTTAGTTTTGTCTTGAGTATGCACATATGGTGTGAGGTCGCATGATGAAAAATCATGCGAAATCCGCTCTAAATTCCGTGTGTGATCTTCAAGGATAAGGGTAACAACCTCATCTTTGTTCTTATCTAAAAAGTCCTTAACCTGGCTTAATAGCGCACAGAGTGGGCGACGAGCTGGATCAAGAATACAGTGTTTGAAAGGAATGGCACCCCCAGCATTATCAGTGCCATAGGCATGTTTAAGGGCATCGGTTATGATTTCTTTAAGGGGTTCGGCCTTTTCTACCACGGTTCGAGCAAAAGGTCGGAATAAAAATGGCACTGATTCAAGTGCTTCTTCAATGGGTGGGTTATAAAGCACTGCTTTATCAATACCGTGGCAGACGAAAGGAACCTGCTCCCCTTGTTCATTACAGTCATACCAAACGTGAACTTTGGTTGCCCGTATACCACGCTTAAGCTGTTCGCGCAGATCAAGATCTTGATTGTGAACATCACTTTGTTCATGGGATTGCCCATTGTGAGTTGCTGGATAGGCAACTTCGTTATAACGACGACTGCATAACGATGCATGGCCATTGCATTTCAGGTGGTGCTCTGCCTGTACCTGTGTGATTGCGCCGAGAGCTAATACATACAACATTCTTACATATTTCATACGTTAACCCTCTTAGTTATGTCCCCCACTCATAAATAGTATTACAATCTGGATTGTTGTATCAATAATACTATTATTTTATACGCAGAATGATGCAAAAATGGCGTATAGTGTGCTAAACTTTGATAGGTAAGCAGATTTAATGGGGAAAACTATGAAACTATCGGTTAATATTCGAATTTTACTCTATATAGGGCTGGCTATCAGTGCCTGTTGTCCTATTTTTACCTCGCAGCAGATATCTTCTATGGATACACCCGTTGTCTACCTCTTTTCACACGGTATGATCGATTCCTCACAACAGATCAATTCCTATACACGCTATAATCCAACTACTCATACCAACAATGAGCGCTTTATCATTGATGTGCCCTTCGCAACCTTCAACTTTCCCGATGCATCAAATCCTATTTTAGGTATAAAAGGTTGGAAATTTTGGCAAAGTAGCCTCGGTGGACGTAATGAAATTGATGCTCTTGCGAATGCCTATGATGAGACGGTCAAAATCTGTCCTTCTGACTATGGCATTGTACTCGTGGGACTTTCTCGAGGGGCTTCAGTTACCCTTTCTTTTACTGCTTTATATAAACCTGATCGTGTACGCGCACTTGTTGTTGAATCGCCCTTTGATTCAGTAACAAGTCTCATCGAAGGTATTCATCGCAATATGCCCTACCTACTCCAAAAAGTTCCAGGTATACAGTCGTTTATCGGTTTTATTATGCGATTTTTAGCTGCTCGGCGTGCTAGTAATGAGGCACAACCTATTGATATCGTTGATCAAATACCCCAAGATTTACCCATATTAATTGTCTGTTCCCAGGAAGATACATTGGTAGAGGCAAAAAGTTCTATACGCCTCTATCGTAAGCTGCGCGAATCAGGACATGTTCATGCTTACCTGCTGGTTCTCCCTCATGGAGATCATGCTAAACTCTTACAAGGTCCTAATGGGGATATCTATGAACAAACAGTGCATGCCTTTTACGAACGATACAACCTACCCCATGATCCGGTAAGGGCTGCCCTTGGTAGATTGATGTTGGGCCAGTGTCAACCTGACTACAAATAATCCCCTATTTCCCGGCAATTTTTTTATAAAAAACGCTTATTTTTACAAAAAATAGCAAAAAATTATATGATGCATGGACTAAAAAAATATTCGATTTTTTCACATGCATGGTTACAGCTTCTACAATCAATGTAGTCTTTCCGAAACTATGCATCAGATCAACATTTTTAACTAGTCGTATTAATTCATTTATCATATGAAAAAGATATATTTTTTGGTGTAAAAAATACGTGAATTGTACGTGAATATTAAAAAAAGTTGTTAAATTTTTATTGAAATTGTTGATTTTTAGTCAATTAATTGTGTACCATGAAATTAGATGGATAAAAAGTTACTAAGGTTTTCTATTTTAGAAGACTTGATAAAAAGGTAAAAAAATGTGCGTAGGCGTGTCAAGGCAACCTGCGCTAATATATGGGATAGTGTGTAGTGTTCATCTCTATTAAAAGGAGAGTAGCATGGCTAAAAAAAGAAAAAAGGCCGCTACGAAGAAAGTGGTAAAACGTGCAAAACCAGCACGTAGAAAGAAACGCACAGCTAAGAGAAAAGTAGCTCGTAAAGCAGCTCCAAAAAGACGTACAGTAAAAAGAGCTAAGAGAAGAAAAACAGCTAAGAAAAAAGCAGCAGTAGCTGGCCATCCTAAGAAAAAACGTCGTATGGCTAAACGCCGTATGACAAAACGTCGTGTAGTTGCTAAAAAGCGCTAAGCGACTTTTTTCTGGCTCAAAGTAATGTGGCTTCCTGAGATATGGAAGCCACATCTTTTTCTTTTTGACCCTATTTTTTTATGGTCTATGCGTTCAGAGACTGTTCATTGAGTTTTTGTTGATAAAAAAGATAGAGTCCGCATCCTACCAAAAAGACCGACAAGAAAAACCATACCGAAGGTGTTTCTTGCAGGAAAAGCCATCCAAAAAATGCAGTAAATAAGGGACAGGTAAAACCAGAAAAGGCTAGAAACGTTGGTGAATACTGCCGCAGTAAGACACTGTACAGATTGTGCATGATAATATTGCCAATAATGATCAAAAGCGCCGTATACACAGCAAAAGCAGCAAAATCTGAGCCTACAAATGACCCTAGTGTTTCGTGTGTTGGATGAAGAATGCGAGGGTGCCCTTCAAGAATCAGAGATGTAGGTAAAGCCAACAATCCCCCACCGACCATACCAATGCCATTAACCCACAGGATAGAATAACCTGCCCTATCTACACAGTCTTTCATTGCTATCCACCCTATGACTGATGCAGTTACTGCACCTATCAAGGCAATGTCTGGCAATGAAAATGCCCCCAAAGTGCCTACCATGCCTTCTGTTTGTTCGGGAATGATAAACATGGGAATCATGCCAATAAAGCCGATTGTCATGCCAAACCACTGGCGCTTGGATAAAGCTTCATGGAAGTACAAGTATGAAAGTAGTGCCGTGATAAAAGGTGCAAAATTAAAAAAGAACGAAACCTTGAATGCTGAAACATACTGGAGGGCCCAGAATTGAGGTACGTATGCAAGGTAGATCAGAAAAAGTGCAACGGTTGCAAAAAGCCCTATATCCCGACGACGAATGACCATAAGGTCTCGCTTAAAGTACCAAAGGTAACCAAGAAGAATTAATCCTCCGATAACCATACGTACGCTAATGAGCAAGATTGGCTCTATATATGTCAATGCAGCTTTACCAATGGTATAAGCAGCAGCAGCAACAATGTTGAGCAACAATACAAGGATCATGCATCTACCTTTCTATGCATTAAGAGACTGTTCATCAAGCTCTTGCTGATAAAAGATATAAAGTCCACACCCTACCAGAAAGACCGACAAGAAAAACCATACCGAAGGTGTTTCTTGGAGAAAAATTCGCCCATACAATGCTGCAAATAATGGGCAGGTAAATCCTGCAAATGAAAGAAATGTTGGAGAATAGCGTCTCAGTAAAAAACCATAAAGATTATAGGCTATGATATTACCAGCAATGATTAACAACAAGGTATACAGAGCAAACGCAGCAACATCAGACCCTAGTAGGTTACCTAACTCACCGCCAGTACCTCGTGTGGCTATGTGTGGCACACCTTCAACAATCAGGGATGTTATCAAGGCGAGTGCCCCACCGCCAATCATGCCAACACTGTTGACTACAATAGGCGAATATCGTGCTTCACGTATGCAGGTGCGCATGACAAGCCAACCTAGAGCGGCAGATACGACAGAAAAAAGCATTGCTGCTTCAGGAATCGAGATAATCCCGAATGTACCAACAATAGTTTCAAGCGGTTCTGAGACGATAAGAATTGGCAGCATGCCAACAAATCCGATCAGTAAACCAAGCCACTTACGCCATGACATTGATTCACCATAGTACAGGTAGAGCAGCAAAGCAGTTATGAATGGGGATAGATTATACAAAAGGCAGGCTTTGAATGACGTAACATACTGAAGTGCCCAGAACTCAGAAACGTAGGCACCATAGATGTGAAAAAGAATGATGGCAGCAAAGAGTTTGCTATCACGGCGGCGTATGATGAGTTGCTCACGCTTGAACCAAGCTAAATAGCCAAGGAGCAAAAAGCCCCCAACCAACATACGTGTGCCGATTAAAAACAGTGGCTGGGCATACGATAATGCTGCCTTGCCAAGCGTAAATGTACTGGCCATGACCATATAGAGAATAAGAACAAGGATCATGAAGGAAAAAGCCTTTATGTGGAGTTATTTATAAAAGGTTATTCATCAGTATCAACAGCAACCGCATCATCAATGACTTTAATGCGCTCAATAGCAAGAGCTTTGCCCGTATCGGTATCAACGGTAATACAAGCACCTGTCATGATAACAGGCATTGAGGTATCAACAACAAATCGGGTTGGCATTTGGGTAATAAAATTTTGTATGATTGCCTCTTTTTTCATGCCGATCATAGAGTTGAGAGATCCAGCCATACCAAGGTCGGTAATATAGGCAGTTCCGCCAGGTAGAATTCGTTCATCGGCAGTTTGGACATGGGTATGAGTACCCACTACTCCACTAACCCGCCCATCGAGGTAAAATGCTAGACCAAGCTTTTCTGAGGTAGCTTCTGCATGGACATCAACAAAAATAAGCGATGTTTTGCCTTTAAAGAAGGTAAGTGCTGAGTCCATAGCCCGAAATGGGCAACTCAGGTACTCACGCATAAAAACACGTCCTTGCACATTAATTACCCCAATTTCATAGCCTTTACATAAAAAGGTAGTTAAACCAGAACCTGGAGTTGATTGAGGAAAATTGATGGGACGTAGAAGGTCTTTATGATCAGCAAAATAAGAAATAATCTCTTGCCGTGCCCAAATATGGTTGCCTGATGTAACAACATCAACACCATGGTTTTTAAAAAAGCCCATAATCGCCGGCGTAATGCCTCGTCCATGGGCTGAATTTTCACCATTTACGATAATGGCGTCTACGCGATATTCCTCGCGCAGACGCCCTATGTGCTTATGAAATATGGCACGTCCGGTAGAACCAACCAAGTCGCCAAGGAATAGAATGCGGAGCTGTGCCATAGCCATTACCTCGCGTATTCAACGGTTCGTTTTTCACGAATAACGTTAACTTTGATCTGGCCAGGGAAGTTCATATCCTCTTCAACCTTACGAGCAACTGAACTAGCAAGTGCTGCTGCTGCGTCATCATCCAAGCGGCTTTCTTCAACGATAATGCGAATTTCACGTCCAGCCTGCAATGCATACGCTCGTTTGACTCCCTCAAAGGAATTGGCAATTTCCTCAAGCTTTTCAAGACGTTTGATATATGCAGTAAGTGTTTCTCGTCGTGCTCCTGGTCGAGATGCTGAAAT
>Ga0207120_1029_pt1 | contig 37803 bp, 36 predicted proteins | sample Alteio_BWMinHeat_40_FD_153509 | JGI IMG/M metagenome (GOLD analysis project Ga0207120, IMG submission 153509) | Enriched cells from forest soil in Barre Woods Harvard Forest LTER site, Petersham, Massachusetts, United States -... | ecosystem: Environmental > Terrestrial > Soil > Temperate forest >...
ACGTCCCTGATGCTGCTGACGGCGTCTTTCCTGATGGTCCGGGGTTTTCAGAATACGTTGCTGGAGGGCACTGACTTCGCGAAAGATCATCTGCTCATGACCGGTTTCGATCCGCGTCTCGTGCAGTACAACGCAGCTCAAACGCAACAGTTCTACAAGCTGCTGGCCGAACGCGTCCGCGTAGCGCCCGGAGTTCAGAGCGAGGCTCTCACCCAGAACATTCCCCTCGGGACGGATGACTTTGACGGCATCGCCTTCGTGCCAGACGGCTTTCAGATGCCGCGGGATCGCGAAAACTTCAGCTCTGCAATGGACACCGTTGATGAAGGTTACTTCCAGACGATGGGGATTCCGATTCTGCGTGGCCGCGGCTTCCTGGCCTCCGATGCAGCGGACACCCCGCGTGTGGCCGTGGTGAACGAGCAGTTCGCGAAACACTATTGGCCGGCAGGCGATGCGGTGGGCAAACGCATCCGCCTCGAGAGCCGCGCCGGGACGCTGGTGCAGATTGTAGGGGTCGCGCAGACCATCAAGTATCAAGGGTCCATCGAAAAGCCGATGGATTTCGTATATATGCCGCTGGCCCAGCATCCTGTCCCGCGAATGGTCTTGATGTTGCGGTCGAGCGGCGATCCGCTGCAATTGATTCAGCCCGTGAAGGACGTTGTTCATGCCCTCGATCCGAACCTGCCGATGTTGCACACCATGTCTTACGAGGATTACTACCTGAACCAGGCCGTGGAAGGGCCGCGAATTGCCATGAAGCTGGTCGGTACCATGGGCGTGGTGGGCCTCGTGCTGGCCATCGCCGGCTTATATGGGCTGGTGGCGTACAACGTGAGCCGCAGAACCCGCGAGATCGGCATTCGCATAGCCCTTGGCGCGGCAAGCTCGGACGTGCTGAGGCTGGTGATGGGCAAGGGCCTCATGCTGGTCGGGATGGGAACGGTGATCGGACTGGCGATGGGTTTCGCCCTCGAGCATCTTATGAATTCCATGCTGTTCAATGCCGGCGGCATAGACATCGTGGCCTATATCATCGTCGTGCCATCGCTGTTTCTGGTGACCATGCTGGCGGCCTATGTCCCCGCGCGAAGAGCATCCCGGATTGCGCCAACACAGGCGTTGCGATACGAGTGAGTCATGGCCCCTTCGGGGTCATCTCTCGCATCCCGAAGTTGCGGGGTTAACGCCACCCCTTTTTTTTGTCGAAGAGTGCGCAATCCCATGAAAAGAAAAGAGTTGTTATCTTCGCAAGTGCAAAAAAGCGCAAAAGAGTGCGCAAGAATATGAAAAGACAGGGGATAGCGGGTAGGAAATAGGGAATAGTGGCTCCGAAGAGTCGGCACCCCCCTACCCCCCCATCAATGATGCATGAATATCAAAACAAAAGACTTACGAAATTTGCATTTTGCAAATGATTGATTCTAATGGGTATGTTTTCGGTTGAGCAAGTAGAGCCAACGCGAAAAAGTGGTCCCAAAAAGACAAAAGCGGCAGGAAGCTGCCGCACTCGAAACAGGGTTTTCTATGACATCAATTCTACCATGGAATAGCGGATCGTCAAGGGGAACTTTGGCAGGGTACGTCACGAGTCACGAGTCACCAGTCACTTTGCTCTTTATCCCGCAATCAGCAGGTTTTGCGCAAACGGCCACTCGCGGTCGATCCACTGCCCATCGCAGCGGAATCCCGTGCGCGCGGCCATCGCCGGAATCTCTTCGGCTTGATACTTGTGCGAGCTTTCCGTCCAGATGGTTTCGTCTTCATCCAGCATGAACCGCAGACTGGCGGCCGGAACGTGCACCGTTTGCCGGCACATGGAACGCAGATGCATCTCGATCCGCCGTTCCACCCTGTTCCAGCGCGCTTGGTGCCGGAATGAGCCCAAATCAAAATCCGCGCCCAGTTCCCGGTTGATCCGCGCCAGCAAATTCAGATTGAACGCCGCCGTCACACCCGCAGGATCGTCGTAGGCCAGCAACTGAAGCTCAATGCTTTTTTCAAGGTCTGTGCCGAGCAGCAACGCGTCTCCAGTTTTCAAAATCGCTCTCATCTCCCGCAGAAATGTATCGCCCGCATCGCGATCAAAATTTCCGATCGTGCTCCCCAGAAACAGGACGAGCAAATGGTCCCGCTCTCCGCGCCCTTCGGCGACGGTGCGCAATCCCTCCAAATACGGCTGCTCATGGCCGACGATGCTGACCATATCGATTTGCCCGAGTTCTTTCGACAACGCCGCCAGCGCCGAAGGCGAAATCTCGATGGGGTAGTAATACGTCTTTTGCCGCCGCGAGAGCGCTTCCAGGATCCAACGCGTCTTTTTTCCCGAGCCGCTTCCGAGCTCGGCCACCTGAATCGGCGACGGCAACCTGCCCACTATTTCTCCCGCATGCTTTTCCAGCAGCCGCGCGTCGGCGCGCGTGAGTCCGTACTCCGGCAAGACGCAAATCGTCTCGAACAGCGCCGAGCCCACTTCGTCATACAAATACTTTGAAGGAAGCTCTCTCTGTCCAGGTTTGGTGAGGCTCTCGCGCACGTCCGCAGCGAATGCAGACACGTGTCGGAGGGATAGTGACAGTGCAGGCGTTGCCATGGAGTCTCCCGGAGTTGGGCTTGATTAGTCCTCAACGCAACGGAACGTTGCGTAGACGTATGGATAATGCGGTTGGAACCAATTTCGGAACGAGCGCCGCAGCATGCACGCTGCGGTGCGCGGCGAGCCACCCTTCATCACGTAGTGCTTGCCGTCGAAAAAATTTGCGGAATAGCTTGGATAGAATGGCATCGGCGTAAACCCAGGAAACGGCGCGAACTCCGTCCGCGTCCACTCCCACCCGTTCCCGACAAGATCGTGCACGCCGAAAGCGCTCGCTCCCGCCGGATGCACGCCCACCGGCGAGGGATCCCACGATTTGAAATCGAAATTTCCCCTGGACGCGCTCGGCGCTTCCTCACCCCACGGATAGGTGCGCTCCCGCGCGCCGTCTGGCGTTCCATATGCGGCGCGATGAAACTGCGCTTCGGTCGGCAGTTTGCGCCCCAGCCACTTCGCATACGCGGTGGCCTCGGCGTGGCTCACGTATACCGGCCATTCCTGCGGCAAGCGTATCTCGTCAAACATCGTGCGATAAATCCAGAGGTTGCCCTCGCGCCTCCAGAACATCGGATGCTCGACGCCTTCCTTGGCCTTCCAGGCCCAGGCTTCCTCAGTCCAAAGAGAACGGTTCTCGTAACCCCCCGCCTGCGTAAACCGCAGAAATTCGTGGTTCGTCACGTCGTGGTTGTCGATGGCAAACTCGCTCACCTCGGCTTCATGCGCGCCATATTCGTTGTCCCAACCGAATTCATCCCCGTGAGCGCGCTCCAGTCCCAGCGTTACGGTTCCAGCCGGGATATCCACCAGATGCGACTTCACTCTGAGCGCTTTCCATGCCGCTCGCTCAGGACCGCCAACCTTCCTGGAGCTCGGCAGCCGGTGCAGCATGTACGCAAGCGTCTCCGCGTGCATCAGCCGGTGTTCGATCGCCACTTCAAGCATGGAGATTAGCTGCGGATGGCCTTCCCGCGGCCGCTCCAAGGCATGCTCGATTGCGTGATCCAGCTCATCGCGCAGACGCCGGTTGTAGCGCTGGACTTCTTCGTGCGCCGGCCAATCCGCCGGCGTATCCGACGGCAATCCCCCATTCACCGGGTCAATGCCAAACGCAAACAGATGATCGAATGTCCGCTGAAAAGACTGCAACCCGAACGCGCGTTGCGCGAGCAGATTCCAGTCAAACGCCTCCACATGCCCAACGTAGAAAATTATGCGGTGTCTTTCGGGAATAGGCCGGTCGTAGAGGGCCTCTTCGCGAACTGCGCGGAATACCTCATCCGTGCGCGCGCGAGCGTCAAGCAGTCTGGTGTGAAGGTCGTGCCGGATGCGGACAGCTGCAGCAAGAGCTCCCATGGCGTTCTTTCTCCTACCGTTGGATGCAACTTCCACGCGAAGGATACGCCAAAAATTCGGCGTTCGGGAGGCTAGGTACATTAAGATGTTCCCTCTGGAATTTGTTGCTGTCAATCGAAATGAATACGAAACCAGCGCTCTCTTCAATAAAAACCATCGAATTTCGCGATGTGTCGTTCCACATAAACGATATTCCTGCCCGCGTAATCGTTTCCGGCATCTTCTTAGAAATCCCTCACGGTGAAACCCTCGTCCTCCTCGGCCGCAGCGGCAGCGGCAAGACCACTCTTCTCAAGTTAATGAATGGAATGCTGCATCCCACGAAAGGGGAAGTCCTCGTCCAGGATCGCTCGACCGCCACATGGGACCCCATCCGCCTCCGCCGCGGCATCGGTTACGTCATTCAGGACGCCGGCCTCTTCCCCCATTTCACCGTCGCGGAAAACGTCGCTCTTGTTCCGACTTTGGAAAACTGGGATGCCACCCGCACCGCCGCCCGCGTCGATGAAATGCTCCAGCTTGTCGGCCTTGAACCCCGCGAATTCGCCCATCGCCGCCCCCGCGAACTTTCCGGCGGCCAGCGTCAGCGCGTCGGCGTCGCCCGCGCCCTCGCCGCCGATCCTCCCATCCTGCTGATGGACGAGCCCTTCGGCGCACTCGATCCCGTCACGCGCGCCGAGCTCCAGCGCGAATTCAGCGCTCTCGCCCGCCGCCTCGGCAAGACCATCGTCTTCGTCACCCACGACCTGCGCGAAGCCCTGCTCCTCGCCTCGCACATTGTCCTGCTCCAAGCCGGCCGCATCGTCGCAAGCGCCACGCCACAGGAATTTCTTCGCCTCGACCACCCCGAGGTCCGCGCCTTTACTTCATCTCTTGTCATGACCCCGGGTGCCCCCGCATGAGCCCCCAAATGACTACTTGGTCTTTCTTCGCCGATCACCGCGCCGAAATTCTCGGCGCCACTCTCGATCACCTCGCGCTCGTCCTCATCGCCATGATCATTGCCATTCTCATCGGCGTCCCGCTCGGCATGTTCATTGTGCAACGGCCCGCTTTGCGCGCCATCGCGCTGGGCGTCGCCAGCATCTTCCAAACCATTCCCAGCCTCGCCCTCTTCGGCTTTCTGATTCCCATCCCGTTCATCGGCGGCATCGGCAAGCGCACCGCCATAGTCGCGCTCGTCCTCTACGCGCTGCTCCCCATCCTGCGCAACACTTACGTCGGCCTTACGGGCATCGATCCCGCCGTCCTCGAATCCGCCGAGGCCATGGGCATGACTCGCTCGCAAATCCTTTTCCGCGTGCGCTTCCCGCTCGCGCTCGCCGTCATTCTCGCCGGCATTCGCACGGCTACCATCATCACCATCGGCGTCGCCACCATCGCCGCCGCCATCGGCGCCGGCGGCCTCGGCACTTTCATCTTCCGCGGCGTCGCTTTGGTCAGCGATGCCCTCATCCTCGCCGGCGCCATCCCTGCCGCGCTCCTCGCTCTCCTTGCCGATTTCCTGCTCGGCCGCCTCGAGCGCCGCCTGAGAGTCTCCTGACATGCCTCGCGCCCGCCTCCGATTCCTTTACTTCCTTTATTTCCTTAACCTCATCTATTTCCTCTCCGCGTGTCACAAGCCTCCTCAATCCAAAATCATCATCGGCTCCAAATTCTTCACCGAACAAGTCATCCTCGCCGAGCTCATCGCCCAGCACATCGAAGCCCGCACCGGCATCCCCGTCGAGCGCAAGACCAACCTCGGCGGCACACTCCTCGTCCACAAAGCACTCCAGGCCGGTGAGCTCGACCTCTACGTCGAATACACCGGCACCGCCCTCACCGCCGTTTTGAATGAATCACCACAAGGCGATTCCACCGCCGTCTACAACCGCGTCAAGCAGCTCTACTCCGATCGCTTCCATCTCGAAGTCACCGAGCCCCTCGGTTTTGAAAACACCTTCGCCATGGTCATCCGCGGCGACGACGCCAAAAATCTCCATCTGCAAAAAATCTCCGATATCACCCCCATCGCCGCCAAATGGCGCGCGGGCGTCGGCTACGAATTCCTCGAGCGGCCCGACGGCTTCCGCGGCTGGAGCGATCGCTACAATCTCCATTTCGTCGAATCTCCCAAAGTCATGGACCTCGGCCTCATCTACCGCGCCCTCGTCGATCGTCAAGTGGACATCGTCGCGGGCAACTCCACCGACGGCCTCATCGACTCCCTAGGCCTCGTCGCCCTCGAAGACGATCGCCATTACTTTCCGCCATACGACGCCGTTCCCGTCGTCCGCCAATCCACACTCGCCCGATTCCCACACCTCCGCGCCGCCCTCGCCGATCTCGCCGGCAAACTCTCCGCCGCTGACATCCGCCGCCTCAACTTCGCCGTCGATGCCCAGCACCAGGACGCCGCCATCGTCGTCCGCTCCTTCCGCCAATCCAAAGGCCTCTAACCCAGACCTAACCTTGCGTCGTCCGATCATACTTTTCACGTATTGCCTCTGGAGAGAGGCTTCGCGCAGCCTCTTTCATCCGGGACCTCGCCGGAACTGATTCGACAAGGAACAACTGATTGACAGTCATTGCATCTCGCTGATATATCCTTGCGCAAACTCATCCTTCAGCGGATGGGACGGCAACACCCCTCGCTCTCCCTGTCCGGCGTGTTCTCGGTGTCTGGAAAGGAGCAAAAAATGAAAAAACTGTGCATAGGTGCCGCGCTAGCGGCCATAGCTGTCCTTGTGTTCGGCAATTTCTCAACCAAAGCGAAGACCGATGATGAAGCGATCATCTCCGCCCGCATGGCTGGGTTGGGCGAAGTCCCACCCAACAACAGCAAGGGAGCGGCGGATTTCCACGGAACCATCAGCTCGGACGGAACCACGATTACCTACACTCTGAAATGGAGCGGTCTCACGACCTTGCCACTGTTTAGCCACATCCACTTCGGTCCCACCAAGGTAAACGGTGGCGTGATGGTGTTCCTGTGCGGCGGGGGCGGAAAGCCGCCCTGCACCCAAGCCACTTCTGGCATGGCCTCAGGCACCATCACCGCGGCGGACATCGTCGGGCCGGCGGCGCAGGGAATTCCTCCCGCTCCGAACGGCAGTTTCGCCGATGTGATCCGCGCCATCCGCACACACAACGCCTACGCGAATTTGCACACAACCATGTTCACCGGCGGCGAAGTGCGAGGCCCAGTGGAAGCGCACGGCGGGGACGACGAATAGGAACGGCAAAGCGCCAGGTGCCCGTGCGCGCTTAGCGTGTGGGGATTTTGATTTTCATCAAGATACAAACTGGATTTTGAGCGAACTGGTCAGAGATAGAGGCTTTATCTCTTTACTTTTTGCTCTGGAGCAGCGCGCAATTGGCCACGCATCTCACGGCCTGCATCTCGATTTCCGCTTTTTTGTGATTCGGGACGCTCGCGGTGGACTCAGGCACAACGATCAGCGATTGCGGGCCATCGCCTGCATTGAAGGTGCACTGGAACTGCAAAGACTGTACGCCACGCTGCTGGCAGGAGTTTTTCTCCAGCGCGGACTCGAACATCTCCGGCTTGGCATGCAATTGGTTGGCGATTTCCGACGGCACCATCGCCACCACCATCGGCACAGGCGATTTAATTTTGATGCTCACTTGCTCGCCGTCATGGTCCGGCGTGAACCCGCCATAAACCTTCAGGAACGACGTGAGCTCGTATTTTTCTTTGACCTGGCGAGTCCACTGAAACTCCGGCTGAATGCAGTTCTGCACGCAGTCCCAGCGGTAGTATTGGATGTGAACGTCGTTCGGTGAAGTGAAACGACGGGAAACCGAACCTTGCCCCGTCAATATCGTCGCGATCCCCGCTCCCACTGCCTGATCCGCCTTGCTGTCGGGCTTCAACACCGCACCGAGTCCTGCAAAGACCGCCGCATCAGGGTTGTTTCGTTCGTCGCGAATGACCAGCGTCATTGCCTCCGGCGGCAGGTCGCAGACGTAGGTGGCTTCCATCACATGCTCTTGCGTGCAAAGTTGCTGCAGATTGACGATGGTTTCGGGATATTGCAACACTTGGTTCCATCCTTCAGCAGAAGTCAGGAATATGGTTATGGGCTTTTCCGCCTTAATGTCCACATGGATGTTGCCGCCATTCGCACCCGGGTGATACGTCCGCCCGGTATGATAATTCGCGGGGTCCAGCCGCACGCTCTCATCGCTGGCGGGGAGCCAATTGAAAACTCGTTGCTGGCCAAACGACGGCCCGGAGGACGCACAAATCAGCAAAAGCGCGAAAAGGAAGGGCATTTTGGTGTTTCTCATAGTAATTCCATTGAAACGCGAAGGACTTGCCCCCGCAAGGTTTCCGCGCAAACGTGTCTCCTGGAAGTATCCTGACCGACGGGACAGGTACGCGAATAGTCAGAAGCCAACGGGCCATGCTCTCCTTGCTCGTCGCCGTCAAGTCGGCCACGCCCGGGTGCTTACCCTCTTGCAGCAAATCCGGCCAAAGGTTCGCCGGTCGCGCCCTGCGTAATAATCCCCGGCCATGCAGCCGCCGTTCGACATTCTCAACATCGCTGTGCCATAGTGCATGTGCATCGATTTCTTCGCGTTTGCCAGCGGCTGATTCTGATACTGGTAGACCAACGAAGCACCTTCCGGGTCGTCTACTTGAATCACTGCCGCGCAACTTCGTGAGATGGACGTGGGCGTGGTGAGATACACGACGATTTGCGTCCAACTCTGGAAAATGTTGATCATCAGATCATGGCGCTTCACATGTCCGTCAAACGAGGTGATCAAATAACCGTGCCAGCGTCCCGTCAGGTTCGGGATTCGAACCAGCCCCACTCTGTGCACCAGGCGGTTCCGCCAAAGGTAACGGTCAAAAAGTGTGTAGAGCACGCCGTAGAAAGCCATGCTGGAAGGAGCATCCGCCCACCAAGGTAGCGAGAGGTGGGCGGTAGCGAGAGATTTCGAGGTCACCCACGCCAAAGCAATCGCCAGCAACGCCAGCGATAGAGGAACGATCCTCCTTTCGCTGGAGTCTGTGCTGTAGCCGTGCATACTTCACCGGCCCGGCCACTCGCGTCCGAACAGGCTTTCGGCCTGCTGGAATGCGCCCTCCACCATCAATTGCTGCTGGCAAGCGCCCGGTAGAAGAATTGGCCCTGACCGCAACTTGGCTTCCTGAAGAGGGGCCCGCGGGTATCGTAAATGTCAAGCAACTGCTAGTGGTAGCACTCCTTGATTTCTATCCTACTCCTCTTGGCTGCTGAATTAATACTTATTTATCTATGCAAGCGCCCTACGTGTTGGGGAAACTAGCCGAAGGGAACTTTCGAATGGTGCCTGGAGCGATTCCGTGAAGTCGTACCCCAGTTCTCCCCATCTCGCAAAAGCTCTGGTAGAATCGCTGCCATGAAAAGACGCACCTTGCTTCAATCGCTTCCTTCGGTTGCGTTGCTCCCAGCAGCAGCCTGGCTTGCCTCGAGTCAAGAGAAGTCGGGCTCCGGACGCCCCGCAACACCCGTCTACGAACTCCGCATCTATCACGCTTACGAGGGCAAACTCGACGACCTTTTGCGGCGCTTTCGCGATCACACCACGAAGCTGTTCGAGAAGCATGGAATTAAAAACGTGGCGTACTGGACGCCCACCGACGAACCTCTGAAAGGCAAAACGCTCGTCTACATGCTCGCGCACCCGAGCCGAGAAGCGGCGACCGCCAACTGGCAGGCCTTCCGTGACGATCCCGAATGGCAAAGTGTTCGCGACAAGTCCGAAGCCAACGGTAAGCTGGTTGAGAAGATTGATTCGACTTATCTCGTTTTGACAGACTTCTCCCCAATGCTATCTTAAGTAGAACCCTAAGACTTACGACCCTTAATACGCGAATACGAATTCGGGCCGTCACACAGTCACTGCCTTCTTCTCTCATCGAAGTTGTTTCTCTGCACTTCTGCGCCAGGTTTTTCCGTACCTCCTAAGTCGTATTGTGCTTGTGGCCTTTGGTTTGACCGGTGTTCAATATTGCACAGACAAAGCTTGGGTCGGAGTTATAACTTGCCCATCGAAAGTGAAAAAGGGAATAGGCCCGCGATGGCATCGTTGGAATGCCTCCGAGGACGTCATCGCGGGTACCCGATTCACAGTGGACCGGGAGTCGCGCCTTTTTGGGGTTTGTTTCATCAAAGCGGCGACCATCGGCAACCGATCCTGGATTCCAACTTGTCGGAAGGGACCACTTCACACTGCTCATCCGAGCAGCCTAGCTGCACTCCGCAAGAAGCAAAAGATAATGGGTTCCGTGAGGACGGGAATTCGCGGCGGCAACCGCTCGCTCAGTACGTCAGCGACCAGCCGACCACGGTCATCGTCAGCACCAGCAACAGCATCCCGGTGCTAACAATGCTCAAGGTTCTCCCGTGGCCCAGGAGGTAGTCGCGCGATTCGGGGTCAATGCAGAGAAGAATGGTAACGACCAACACCACGCCCCATGCGAGCAGGATTGGCACACCCTGGTGCCGGCCGATCATATCGAAGAATTGGGAGGGAGGCTGGCCCGCCGGAATCCACCAGGGCAGCAGCGGCGCTACACCCGCAGCGAGCGAGAATGTCAGCAGTTTGCGCGTGAACCAGCCTTTAACCTTGGGCCGGGCTTCTTTCCACACGAAGTAGTCCCAGGCAAGCAAGCCGACCGCTAAAGGCACCCAGCCATACATTGCCGCCTGCTGGTTGAACCAGTACCATCCCCGAAACAAAACGCGCCCGTGGTGCGCCATTGCCAGACGCGGCAAAAGGAACAGGCTGAGAAACGTGTTGCAAAGCACGGCCACAAAAATCGTCACCAAACTCATGAATTGGAACCAGTACCGCGTCGGCACTCTTTTGCAGCGAGTGCAGACGGACTGTTTGGGCAGGAAGTTCAGTCCACAGCGGTCGCAATACACGTTGCTCTCCACACGCAGGGATTCAACCCAGCGATCGCCGTCAGCTTACTGCGCTTGCGGTTCCAAAAACTACTGGTCAGAGGGTCAGTTTTGGTCTCGGTGTTATTTCTTGCACAAAAGTTTTAATCGCTACATTGCGGCGAAATGCGCGTTCCGCTGCGTCTCCCCGCGGTTCGCTCGCGTATGTCGCATTCATCGGAACCAGGAGGGAGACGCTCCCGCTTTGCGCCCCTCCTCTTGCAAGTCGTCCAGTCGCTTTTCCAGATCCGCTCGGCGCTTTTCCAAGTCTTTCAACTGGCCATTCCTGTCGTTGATGTACGCGACGTTGTTCTTCATCCCAGTAGTAACGTCAAAACCGCCACTCCCGAGCTTTTTGATCTCTTCTTTCTTCGTCCACAGCGGCGATTTGGACCAGTATCTTCTGCGCGCGCCCGCGCCAGTACTCTTCGCTGTTTTCTCCGCCGTCCCCACCCGGATCCGTTGTTTGTGCGCGCTGAGCACCTTTCTTCGGCGTGTCTCCTACTACAGATACCCCTGAGCCTTTCATTCCGGACAAGTCCTCCTCGGTATACACCTTGCCCTTCGCCGCTGCCGGCTTTTTTGCTTTGGCTTTGCGCGCCGATTCCGCGAGCGAGTCTTCTTTTTGTGGCGGCAGGCTGGGGGTTGCGGCCTGAGCCTGAGATGGCGGTTGAGCTTGGGCGGGCGATGATTGCGATGACGATGACTGCTGTGAGGAGGAAGAAGATTGCGCGTAAGCTGCGGCGTACGGCCAAGTCAACGCGAGCAGACCGCAAATTATCTTTTGATAGCGCCCAGAATTGCGGGTGTGTGCAGTTGCCATGGGGAGTTTTTGGAGCTGGGAGAGCTGTTCACCCGGCGCGCCGGGTTTCGGGGGAAAATTCATGGGTGACTCCGGTTTTCCTCAGGCGATACAAAAACGCTACGCCGGGTCGGCCGCGTGGTCAAGGTGATTGCAGGCCAGGGATTCCCGGAAGACACAGGGATGATCATTATGTTTGCCATGCCAGGAGCCTGATGCCGCGCAGTTGCTCATGCTCGACGGCGTTTGATAGAGTGCCTATTCATGGATTCGAAAGGCCTTTCCTCTTCGGCGGAGACAATCATGGCGATACCGAAATACGCTCTCGACATTCTGGTCTGTCCTGTTTGCAAGACGCGGGTGGAACTGCTAAGCGACGGCTCAGGCTTGAAGTGCAGTTCGTGCCGCCGCGTCTATCTTGTGCGCGATGAAATTCCGGACATGCTGCCGGAAGAAGCGAAGATCGCTCAGGAATAGACGATCGAGAAACAGAGAAATCAAAGAGAGCGAATGTCCACCAACATTGCCGATGCCGTTCCCCGGTTGAAACGATGGATCCCGCGCCTGCGTGGCAAGCGCATCGGCGTGCTCGGCGATCTCATGCTGGATCGCTACCTTTGGGGCACGGCCTCGCGGCTCTCGCCGGAAGCGGCCGTTCCCGTCGTGGATTTCGTCGAGCAGGGCGAGTGCTTGGGCGGGGCGGGGAACGTGGCCGCAAATATCGCTACGCTTGGCGCGCACGTGGAAGCGTTCGGGGTTATCGGCAATGACGAGCCCGGGCGGGCCTTGCAAAAATGCTTTCGGGCCGCAAGCGTCGAGGACAAAGGCATCATCGCCGATTCGAAACGAGTCACCACTGTGAAAACGCGGATTATCGCGCGGCACCAGCAGGTGGTTCGCGTCGATCACGAGCGCCGCGAGCCGCTGCGCAACGAAACGCAGGAAAAACTTCTACGCTTGTTATTTACAGCGCTCACGAAACTTGATGCGCTGGTGCTTTCCGACTACGACAAAGGCCTGATCACCGACGATTTCGCCGACCGGGTTCTGAGCGCGGCGCACCAATTGCACGTTCCTGTTTTCGTGAAGCCGAAGACGTCGAGGCTATACGCGTATCGCGGTGCGCGGGCCATCGTTTGCAACGCCAAAGAAGCCGGTTTCTACGTCACGCGCTCGCTGGCCGACGAGAAATCCGTGGAAGAAGCAGGCCGCGCTTTGCTCGCGCATTTCGGTTGCGGCGCGGTGGTGATCACGCGCGGTGAAAAAGGGATGAGCGTATTTGAGGAATCCTCGCCCCGCCATCTGCACGTTCCGGCGACGAGTTTTGAAGTGACCTACGCGCGCGTGGGCCAGCCGGGAATCGAGCGCGGGGCAACGGGCCGGCAGGTCTTCGATGTCACCGGGGCCGGGGACACCGTTCTCAGCGCTCTGGCGCTTGCCGTCGCAGCTGGGGCGCCGCTCGCCGACGCTGCCATGCTTGCCAACACCGCCGCCGGCGTCGTCGTCGGCAAACTTGGGACCGCCAGCGTCAGCCCGCAGGAGCTTCTACACGCGCTCGACGACATCCGCCGGTAGCCGGCGTGAATGAATTTCTTGCTGAAGCGATTAGGACCCGGGAACCGGGAAGCTGAACGATTTGTCCGACGTTAGAACCCAAACTTCGACGACTCTCGTCTTGCGGCTCTTTTCCGTGTCGGAAATGTCCGGCATGGGCGAGTAGGGACTAATCTCCACCGAGACCGCAACGGCGTTAGAGCCGCTGGGTGCTTTGGCATGGATAACCTTGTAGCTCTTTACCGGGCCGTAGTAGCCCTGGGGTCCCCAGTCGGCGAAAAAATCCTTCATCGAGTAGCCCGAACCGGGCTTCCAAAGTTGATAGGCCTTCGCGGTGTCGTCCGCGACGAGCGCGTCAAAGAAACGCTCCGCGGCCTTCTTTTCCGGGTAGTAGCGAAACGTATACCACAGCGCCACAATCGCGACCAGCGCAAGCGCCGCGATGGTGAATGCCATGGCTCGGGATTTATCTGGTTTATCGGCAGGTGGATCTGTAAGTGACATTCAGTAGTCTCCTGCCCCGCGAGCGTCGGAATCAAAGTTGCCGTTGTCGCGGTGCCATCCCTGCACCCGCGCAGCAACGGTAAAATCCTAACAGACTCCGTGCGTCCGCGTAAAAGGAAGCGGAGTGTGGTGGCGGCTACGTTCCGGGCCGTGAGGAGTGCGCTATAGCTCTCAGTCTCCGCCGGACTATGCCAATCGTTCCCTTTGGACTAACGATTATTTAGAGACTTCTCGCTCCTGTCGGATTCCATCAACTATGACCGTGGTTCGACACTTCGATTCGATCTGTTGGTTGGAACTGCAATTTGACGCGAATTATGGCGGCGCGTAAAATTTGAAGGGTGCTTATACACCTGATCCGGTCTTTACTCGCTTTCTTCGTTTCCAATCTCAACCCGATTCCCACTCCTTCAAAGCAATCGACTGCCAAACCAACGGTATCTCAAGGCAGTCCTGTGGTTCGCCTTATCTTAATGAGGGGCTGCATGGTGATACTTGCAGGTTTGTTTTCAGGATTCGCAGTAGAAGTGCATGCACAAACGTGTGACGACGGTGGCGCGTGCAACCGTTCAAGTTCGCATAAGGTGCTGCATGTCGATGGAGATACTCAGTCGCTGCAGTCGGCAATAGCGGCAGCGAACAGCACTGGTAACACGTCTATTGTCATTTCTTCCAATCAAACTCTTACTACCGGCCTGACCTTGACAGGGACAGGTGTCGAATTAACGTGCCAAAATCATGCGACTTTAACGGCGGGCGCTGCTGGATTTTGGATGGTAAAGCTTTTAGGTACGACAGAGTCCGTGGAGAATTGCGGGTTTTCTCCCGGTGGTAACTCTGGCGCACAGGCCATCTTCATCGACGGCGCAAGCAATCCCAACATTGAAGGGAATACCATATCGGGTTTTGAGGCCGGCAATGGCTCAATCTATCTGGTCGGCACGTCTAACGCGATTGTTCGAAACAATCGAATCACGGCGGGGATCGGAGGCCCTGACGGAATATTTGGGGAGAAAAACACAATCGACACAACTGTCGACGGGAATTATGTGGATGAATCTCATGGTGCTCCTTGGGCACATGCCATTGGCTTCCATTCTACGGTCGGCTCGGAATCCGTGAGCGGCACAAAGGTTGTGAACAATACCATCCTGGCCGGAAACAACTTTTGCGTCGAAATCGGGCCATTCGGCGGGCTGACACCTGGTCGGGTTATTCTTGGCAACAACACCTGCAAACTGACTGAGAACGGCGGCAGTGGGGGATACTCGCTCGGTGTCTCCGGATCGTCCATAACTGGCAACACATTTGATGCCAATGGTTTTACGGCGACGATTGCGGCATACGAGATAGTTACCTCCTTGAATACTTCCGTAACCGGTAATTCCGCTTCAATTGGGCAGGCTTGGACTTCCGTCAACACGACTGCAGTGACTATAAACCAATCGCACGGGATCAGCTTTGCTGGCAATACGATCAACGGCTGGGGAGGTGGAAACGCTATGTCAGCCGCCGGCTGGGGCGTGGCCGTCACTACGGGAGGAGTAAGCAACAGCCTCGTCAGCAACAATACTGTCTCGGGTAACGTTTTTGTTTTCCCCAAGGGACAGGGTTCGGGCGGAATTTTCCAACAGTGCCAAGCGAGTGGCGCAGTGTGTTCGAACAACTCCTACAGCGGGAATGTTTTGGTCGGAGACGGGACGCCAAACTCTTTGGGATTTCGTCTGGAAAACGATACCGGAACAATGCAAAACACGCTCATTTCAGGAAACTCCATCACCGGCACGAATTACGGCGTCGACGTCTGGAACTCGACCGTCGCCGGAACGCATATTTATTACAATCTTTTCAACACAACTAGCGCCAACGTAGTCGACAGCGGGACAGGTACGACAAAGGCCCCGTAGATCCGACCTGGGTGAATGCGAAAGCTACCAGGTTTCACCGTTGCGACGAGTAGCCTGACGCCAGTGGATGGATAGACGGGTAACCGGAGGCCGCGGGCCGAATACACAATTAACCGTCGAGGGCGCCGGAGGAGCCGGCGGGGAGCTCGATCTGGTACTTGGTGCGGGCTTTTTCGCCATGCTGTTCGAGGGCCAGGGCGATTAGTTTGTCGATCAATTCGCGGAAGGGAATGCCGCTGGCTTCCCAGAGCTTCGGGTACATGCTGATGGAAGTGAAGCCGGGGATGGTGTTCACTTCGTTGAGATAGATCTTGCCGCCTTTTTTCTCGAGGAAAAAATCCACCCGGGCCATGCCGCTGAGTTCGAGCGCGCGAAACGCGTCGACCGCGTAGTCCTGGATTTTCTTCACCTGCGCGGGCTTGAGTTCGGCGGGAATCAGGAGCTGCGTGCCTTCTTCTAAATACTTTGCTCTGTAGTCGTAAAATTCGCGGTGCGGGACGATTTCGCCAGGGACGGACGCCTGCGGATTGTGATTGCCGAGGACCGAGACTTCGATTTCGCGGGCGGTAACAGACTCCTCGACGAGAATTTTCATGGCGAACTCGGAGGCTAGATTCAGCGCAGGCGCCAATTCCTCGCGTGAGTGGACTTTGGTCATGCCGACGGAAGAGCCGAGCGTGGCGGGTTTCACGAAAACGGGGTAACTGAATTTCAGTTCGACGGCGCCTTGAATTTCTTCCGGATTGCTTTCCCAGTCGTGGCGATGGACGGTGATCCAAGGTACGACCGGGATTTTCGCGACTTGAAGCAAGCGCTTGGCGACGTCCTTGTCCATACCGATGGCGGAGCCGAGGACGCCCGCGCCAACAAACGGCAATCCCGCCAAATCGAGCAGTCCCTGGATGGTGCCGTCTTCGCCAAAGGTGCCGTGCATCACGGGGAAAACGACGTCGATGCGCTGGCCGCCGCCGCTGCCGTCCAGTTTTACGAGGGCGGCGTCGGTGGGGTCCGCGGTCATCATGACTCGCTGGCCACCCTTCAACACTTCGAGCAACATTTTTTGCGCGCCGGCGCCGACCAGCCAGTGGCCCTCCTTGCTGATGCCGATGGGCACGGCTTCGTATTTGTCTGGGTCGAGGCCGCGAATGACGGACGCGGCCGAGGCTAGGGAGACTTCGTGTTCGCCGGAGCGTCCGCCGAAGAGGATGCCAATGCGGAGTCTTTTCTTGTTGTCAGGGGTCATGGGAGTCTTCAGTTTCCAGTTGTCAGTTTTCAGTTATAAGTGAAAAAAGAGGATTGGTGGGGTGGATGTTTTTTGTGCGGTTCTGAATTGACAACGGCGGTAGAGGGCTCGCCGTCGACATTTAACAGTTGACAATCTGCAGTTCGAAGAGAAACAGGGAAAGAATCCGCGTCGTGGCCGGGGGCAGTATTTTCGTGGGATTTTTAACTGACGACTGATGACTTAAAACTGTTTACAGGATTTTCTGGCCGAGGCCGGAGAGGACGAGTTCGACGCCGAGGAGGGCTGTGCGATTGTGTTCGTCGAGAATGGGATTGATCTCGACGACTTCGAGGGAAACCATGGACTCGGTGTCGGCGATCATCTCCATGGCGAGATGAGCTTCGCGGTAGGTGACGCCGCCGCGGACGGGAGTGCCGACGCCGGGAGCGTCGGCGGGATCGACGAAGTCCATATCGAGGCTGACGGCGATGCCGGCGGTGTCGTCCATGGCGTACTTGAGGGCGTCGGCCATGACTTCGCGCATGCCGCGCTCGTCAATGTCGCGCATGGTGAAGACGTGGATGCCGGATTTTTTGACGATTTTGCGTTCCTGGGCGTCGAGGTCGCGGGCACCAACGATGACGATATTGCCGGGTTCGGCCTTGGGTTTGAAGCCCAGAAGGTCGACGAGCTCGGGCGCCCCGTAGCCCATGATGGCAGCGAGCGGCATGCCGTGGACGTTTCCCGAGGGAGAGGATTCGGGGGTGTTCATGTCACCGTGCGCGTCCAGCCAGAGGTAGCCGATTTGCTTTTTTTCCTTACGGAAATGGTTGGCGACGCCGGCGGCCACGCCTGCGGCGATGGAATGGTCACCGCCGAGAACGAGCGGGAGAAAACCTTCAATTAAGGATTTTTCAGCAGCGGCGGCGACATCGCCGCAGGTTTCGGCAATTTCCTGCAAATACTTGGCGCGCTTTTCGCCGACGGGCATCTCTTCCGGCTGCTTGACGGAAAGATTGCCGATGTCTTCGACCTGAAGGCCCAGCTTTTTGATGCTGGCCTGGAGGCCCGCGCCCCGAAGGGCGGAGGGGCCCATGTCCACGCCGCGGCGGCTTTGGCCGAGGTCCATGGGGACGCCGATAATGCGAACTTTTTGGGCCATGTGAGGCTCCGTGACTCGTGACTGGTGACTCGTGACTGGTGAAGCGCACAGAAAGTGAACATTGCTTCGGCGGAGCAAGGCACGAGAGCCAGGCAAATCCCTATGTAAATTCCAGATTGCGGGAACAGCGGGAAAAAACGCCGAACTACCCCGCCCTAAGGATACACGCGATAAATCATGCGAGGGAAGGGGATGACCTCGCGAATGTGTTCGGCGCCGCAAATCCAGGCGACCGTTCGCTCGAGGCCCATTCCGAAACCGGAATGCGGCACGCTGCCGTAGCGGCGCAGATCGAGATACCACTGGAAGGACTCTTCGGGCAAGTTGTGTTCGCGCAGACGCTTCAGGAGTAGATCGTAATCGTGGATGCGCTGGCTCCCGCCGATGATCTCGCCGTAGCCTTCCGGCGCGATCATGTCGAAAGCGAGGGCGAGTTCGGGGCGCTGGGCGTCCGGCTGCATGTAAAAGGCTTTGATTGATGTGGGGTAGTGGTGGATCAGGACGGGGCGATCGAAGGAGCTGGAGATGATGGTCTCCTCGTCGCCGCCGAAGTCGTCGCCGAACTTGGCGGGATTGCCGTTCTTGTTGAGGACTGCGACTGCTTCTTCGTAGCTGATGCGGGGGAAAGGGGGCTTCACGTTTTCGAGCTTGGACGTGTCGCGCTTGAGGGTTTCGAGCTCGCGCGATTTATTTTTCAAGACGCCTTGTACGATGGCGCTGACGAGGCCTTCGCCTAGGGACATGGCTTCCTCGAACTCAACGTAAGCGGCTTCGGGCTCGAGCATCCAAAATTCGGTGAGGTGGCGGCGGGTCTTGGATTTTTCGGCGCGGAAGGTAGGGCCGAAGGTATAGACCTTGCCGAGAGCCATGGCGATGGCTTCGGCATAGAGCTGGCCGCTTTGGGTCAAGTAGGCTTTTTGATCGTCGATGTAGTTGACTTCGAAAAGGGTGGAGGTGCCTTCGCAGGCGGCGGGCGTGAACATGGGCGCGTCGGTGAGCGTGTAGCCCTGGCCGTCCATGAATTCGCGCGCGGCCCGGATGGCTTCAGCGCGAATGCGGAGAATGGCGGCCTGGCGCGGCGTGCGAATCCAGAGATGGCGCTGATCCAGCAGGAAATCGACGCCATGCTCTTTGAGCTGGATGGGGAAAGGCGTGCTTTCGGAAACTTTCTGGACGATCTGGATTTTGGTGACGCCGATCTCGTAGCCGCCGGGGGCGCGCTTTTCCGCGCGGATTTTGCCGGTGACGATGACGCTGGATTCCTGGGTGAGACCCTTCAGCGATTCGAACGCTTCGGGATTTTCCTTGAGGGCGCAAACGCCTTGGATGATGCCGGTGCCGTCGCGAAAAATCGGAAACAGCAATTTACCAGATTCTCGAAGATTGTATAGCCAGCCCTTGAGAGTGACTTCCTGGCCGTCGTACTTTCCTGCCTGCTCGATAGTGATCGTAGTCATGGTGAGATTCTTCGCGCTTTGCAAACGCTTAGTTTAACAGAGAGACGCGACCGCCAAGCATGCGCGGCCACGCAGGGGGTTAGCGGTTGGCCAGCGTCTTGATGTTCCCCAATCCCAAGAGCCGCTCGTCGGCCGTCACGAGGGTCAGATCGAGGACTTTCGCGGTGGCAACAAGAAAACGATCGGCGGGATCCTGATGCAGAGGCAACTGCTGCGCCACAAGGGCGATTTCGTGCGTGAGCGGCGCTTCCCGTGTACCTTCCGTGGATTCCGCGAGCCACTCAGCGAGATCCACCTTCAATTGAATCTTGCCCTTGGAATGTAGCAGGAGCGCTTCCCAAGTACTAATGGGAGAGAGCCAGATTTCATTCGCGCTGTCGCGCAAGTTGCTCAAAGTCCGAGAGCCGAGGCGGTTCGGTTCCCGCAGACCCCACAGCCAGATGTGAGTATCGAGGAGGAGCTTCAATCGCGCAGGACCTCCCATTCGTCCTCATCGGCTGCCGGGGAGATAATATCGCCGAGAATCTCCATGCGGTCTTTCATCGAGCCTATCCAAGCGGAGCGGTCCTGGACCGACGAGGGAGGCACGACTTCCGCGACGGGCTTGCCGTGGCGCGTGATGCGAAGAGGTCTCTTGGTCTTATTGACCTGCTCGAGCAACGCCAGGCACTTGGCTTTGAATTCGGAAATGGAGATCTCGTCCATGAGTGAACCTGGTCAAAATTATAGACCATGGTCAGATTAATAGTCAATATAGGGCAGAGGCGAAGCCACATAAAAACGTCTCGAAGTTCCCAATTAGGGACTCGATCATTGGAGTTAAGCGGACCAGGCTGACTCAAAGCGATCCAAGGACTTACGGGCGGCGGCAAGCAGCTCCGCCACGCCCGGCGCTTCCGGCCCAGTCTTTTCCTTCAATTCCAGGACAATCGGCAAACTAGCTTGCGGCGCAGACTGAAGGATTTTGACGGCAGTGGGCCAGTCGATGGTGCCCTCGTAGGGAGGGAGATGCTCGTCCTTGTCCCCGTGATTGTCGTGGAGGTGAACAGAGGAGACGAGATCGCGCAGCGGCGAGAAACTTTTCTCGATGCGCTCATCTTCCGGCAGTTCGGCGAGGTGCGCGTGGCCGATATCAAAATTGAAGCGGAGGCCGGTGAGACGGGTTTCGTCGACGAAGGCACGGAGATAACTGGGATCGCCCATCTCGCTGGTGGTGTTTTCAACGCAGATCGTGACGCCTGCGTGGTGCGCATGGAGGATGAGGTGCTCCAGGGTGCTGAAGGCCGCATCGCGTTTTCGTGGATCGGCCATTTCGCGCGAACCGCCCATGTGCAGCACGAGCCTCGCGTAGGGCAGATCGTCGGCGACGTCGATGGCGCGCTTCAGTTCGTCCATGGCCTCGACGCGGCGGACGCGCTCGACTTCGCAGACTGAAAGCGGAATGCCGCTTTCGCGCATGGCACTGTGGTCCCGGCTGGTAGGGGCGTGAAGCGAAACGAGGTGCAGACGATGCACTTCGAGCGCTTCCGCCATAGCGCGAATTTCGGGCTTCATCGAGTATTCGAAGTGGCTGCGCGAGCAAAAAATCTCAACGCCCTCGAAGCCTGCCTCACCAATTTGCTCCAAGAGTTCGGGCGTCAATTTTCGCGATACGAACAGGTATGTTGAAAGTAGTCTCTGCATGATCTCGTCGAAAATCTCTTTCCCTTAGTATCCCACGGCAGCGCCGTCGTGGCGCGGGTCGGCTGCGCCCAGCCGGTCGCCGGTAGCCGGATCAATGGCGATCGCATTGACGATCCCCAAGTGTCCGACGCGATGAGTGGCGTGGCCGCGAGCGTTCAACGCGCTCTCCAAGCTGTCTGGAAAAGTGCTCTCGAGCAAAATGCGATCGGGCAGCCACTGGTGATGAAAACGCGGGGCATCGATGGCGGCTTGCGGCTCCATGCCGAGACGCATCCAATTGATTACGCTCAAAAGCGTCGCGGAAATAATCTTGGGCCCGCCCGGCGAGCCCGTGACGAAACTCAGTTTTCCGTCGCGGAGTAGAATCGTGGGCGTCATCGAGCTCACCGGTCTGTGACCGGGAGCGATGGCGTTGGCATCGGATTGCATCAGGCCAAAGAGAGCGTTCGGGACGCCGGGCTGGGTGGTGAAGTCATCCATCTCGTCGTTCAGAAGAAAACCCCCAGAGCTGGTGGCATGAGAGCCGTAGCTGTCGTTGAGCGTATAGGTGCTGGCGACGGCGTTGCCGACAGCATCCACGACGGAAAAATGGGTGGTGTGCGAGCCTTCGCCCAGGCTCACAAGGGTTTGCGGTGCGGTTGCGTTGCTCGCGGCAATCCCGCAGATGTGCGGATTCCCAGCCTTGATGACTCTGCTCGACGAGGCGTGCTGAGGGTCGATGGTGGTGGAAACTTCCCGGGCGTAGCAGGGGTCGGTGAGGCCGGCGACGGGAACGTTCGAATAGTCGGGGTCGGCCAAATACGCGGCGCGGTCCGCAAAGACGCGGCGCATCACTTCAGCAACCATGTGCACGCTTTCGACGTCGTCCCAGCCTTTGAGCGGAACACTTTGCAGCATGTTTAGCGCTTCGATGATGGCGACGCCACCCGAGCTGGGCGGGGGAGAAGTCAGGACTTCCCAGGCGTGGCCATTGCTCTCGTACTTGGCGCGCAGAACTTCGCGGATTTTCGGCTGGTACTTGGCGAGATCGTCGAGTGTGATGAGACCGCCGAGCCGCAACATGTCATCCACAAGCGCGCGAGCGGTTTCGCCGCTATAGAACTCGGCCGCGCCGTTCCTGGCGATGCGTTTGAGAGTGGCGGCAAGTTCCGGCTGACGGAGCGTATCTCCCGGCTGAAACATTTTGCCGTCGTTCAAAAAGATCCGGCGGCTGACGGCGAAGCGCTGCAGAGCGGCGTGCTCTTCTTCGAATTCGTGGGCGAGCCTCTTGCTAATCGGAAAGCCATTTTCAGCAAGGCGAATGGCTGGGGCCATAACGTCCGCAAGCTTCATCGAGCCATAGGTTTTCAGAGCAAGAGTGAGGCCGGCGACCGTGCCTGGGACAGCGACGGACTTGTAGCCAATGACCGACGCTTCCTCCTCCAGCTTTCCATCCTTGCCGATGTACATATCCCGGGTGGCTTTTCCCGGAGCGGTTTCGCGATAGTCCAAGAAAGTAGTTTTGCCATCGGCAAGGCGAATCAGCATGAAGCCACCGCCGCCGATGTTGCCTGCCGCGGGTTCGACGACGGCCAATGCAAAGGCCACGGCAACGGCAGCGTCCACGGCGTTACCGCCGTGCTTGAGGATCTCCACGCCGGCCTGGGAGCCAAGCTCCTCGTCGGTGGCGACCATACCGTGAGGAGCGCGGACCGCCTGATGCGGCCAAGATTTGGGAACCTCGGCGTGATTGCCAGGTGCTGCGGCTGTTTGTGCTCTTGCGCCGGGCGCCAGCGCCAAGGTTGCCGCCAGCAAGACGAAGAGGGGCACCAATGATGATTTTTGAGTCCTCATCATAGAGAAAAGACACTAAGTGATTCGCGGGAAAGCGTCAAGACGAGCACGTGCAGGGTCTGCTCCTGAGGAGAAATGACCAGCGAAGGGGGCGAGAGAAGAATCGCAGGGCTATTCTTCGCCTAGAAATTCGACAGTGGGCGGGCCTGGCAGCAGGCCAGCCTTGGTGCCGCGCTTGATCAGCTCTTTTACGGCCTGCCTGCCCTTTTCGCCGTACCCCAAGGTCCATTTGTTCACGTACATGCCGACAAACTTGTCGGCTAGTTCGGCGTCCATTTCGCGGGCGAATTGCATGGCGTAGTTCAGGGCTTCTTCGCGGTGCTCGAGGCCGTAGGAGACGCTGTCGCGGATCGTTTTGGAGATTTGGCGGCCGAGTCCCGGCCCGAGTGCGCGGCGCACGGCGTTCCCGCCCAGCGGAAGCGGCAAGCCGGTTTGTTCCTGCCACCAAATGCCAAGATCGAGCACCCGGTGCAGCCCCATTTGGGGGAAGAAGAGCTGTCCCTCATGAATGAGAAGGCCGGCCTCGACCACCTCTTTCTGAACGGCGTCGATGATTTTGTCGAAGGGCATCACAACGGGTTCAAAATTCAGCTCGTAGAGTTTGAGGGTGAGATAGGCCGAGGTCTTTAGCCCAGGCACGGCGATGCGCTTCCCCGCGAGCTCGGTCGGCTTTAGGGATTTGGTGGAAACGACGATAGGCCCATAGCCCTCGCCGAAACTGGCGCCGCAATCGAGGAGAATGTATTTGTCCCGGAGGGCGGGGTAGGCGGCAAAGCTGATGGCGGTGACGTCGTAGGTTTCGGTGAGCGCGGCTTCATTCAGCGACTGGATATCCGAGAGGATGTGCGTGTACTTGAAACCGGGCGTGGAGAGCTTGTGAGTGGCGAGGGCATAAAACATGAAGGCATCATCGGAATCCGGGGAATGCGCCAGCTTGATCTCGACCGTTTCTTTCTCGGTCTTCGAAGCTGTTTGTTGGCCAGGCATGAGCGTGTCCATTTCCTTTTCCGGTGCGACACCGGCAAGACCAGGTCATTTCCTGCGCAACCTCGAAGCGGTTGCCTCGCCCTGGCTTTGGTTCTTCCCAGAGAGACTTTCCCGCGGAGGAGAGGGTCTATCGGAGACGAACGGAAGAAAACGTGCGCGTCGCAGGAGCTTGCGTGGCGCTAGGCCGGGCGATTTCTTGCAAGGGAAAGCCTAGCATATTGGTGTCCGGCGAACAATTGGAAGGAGAGCAACGGAAAAGAAGAATATGGGATCGCGACCGCTAAAGCGAAGAGACCATGCGGGCGATGGCGTCGTCGAAGGAGGCGTTGCCGTCAAGGTAAGGTTGCCAGAATTTCTGCAGTAACTTGAAATAGTCGCTCCAGCCACGCTGATAGAGGCCTTCACGCACGGCGTAGGGTGTGTAGCCGCCGCCGGGGACGCTGTCCTCCTGGTCGCCCGCGGCTGCGCCAGAAGTGCCAAGCACCGGGCGGATAACTTCACCGGTGGTGTAGAAAACCAGAGCGTGCCAAAGGTCGCGAGGAATAGCTTTATCGCGCTGGCGGCACTCGCGGATGATGGCGGCCTGCACGGGTTCGGCGATACCGTGCGAACCTTCGTGGAAAAGGACTTCGAGCGCGGCAGCGCCCTGATTGCGTGAATCCAGGCTGGAGATGGTGACCCGCAAGGGATCGGCGGTGGTGTAGGCACCGGTCCAGTTGGCGTAGCCCGTGACGTCGACGCGGATTTTTTCGCGTAGCCAGCGCGTCTGGTAAATGTCCGCAAGCCGTTCCGACAGGCCCACGCCTTGTTCGCGCACGAGCGGGGCGACGCGCAGGATCCAGCGGCGGTTGGCGCGATCGTGCTCCGGCCAGAGATGCGCGCGGTAGACGGGCGCCGCGGCTTCCAAGACCTGCGTCAGCTTTGCGGGCAAGCCTGCGTCACAGAATTTTCGCTTCCTGCCGGAGAGTTCATCGCAATCCTCGAAATCGCCGAGCTGATCTTTCAACTGGATAAGCTCAGTGGAAAAAAGCAGGTCCTTAGCGGCGTAGTTCGCAACGTAATAGGCAACGGCGTCGTCCCAGATGCGCTGTTCCCCGGACGTGAGAGCGGGTTTCGCATCCGGCGCGCTGTTCAGAGCCGGTCCGGAGGTCTTGCCGCTTTTGTCGTGCGACCCGGCGGTGGTTCGCAATCTGGCTTCGTAATAGAGCGTGTGATGAAGATTGATCCAGAATCCGCTGTGAAGTTCAAAGACGGGAAGAGGCCCGTAGGGGAAATTGTTTTGCGACTGGGCTGCCGCCGGAACGGGGGCGAGCAGAGAAAGTGCGAGCAGGAGAAGAGGGAATCGCACTGGCGCTCTGCGAGGCATAGCGAATCGCACGATAGTAGCGCCAAGTCTTGCGGAGCACAAACGAGCCCCGAGCAACGACAGGAGTTGAGCGGAGATTTTCGGGCTATGACAACCGCCAAGCGCGCCAATTCTGGGGATCATTCTCTTATTCGTTAACCTGGATGCCTCTCAGGAGGTTCTACTCCACTTTGGGGTCTGCTTCGCTGCCAACCGCGCCACGCCGGTCAGCGGCGTGCAGGGCGCCGTTCGAATCGCGGAAGAACGAGCGGCGTCCGGTTCGCCCGTACTGCAGAGGAGTTGCAGCCAGCTCGTATTTTGCCGGAGCACCAAGGGTGCTCGCGCCGACAATCACGTAGCGAATGGCGTAACCGTTTTGCATTCCGTTCGCGAGGTCGGAATCGAGCAGCCCGGCAGCCTCACCGTTCGCCGCACCGTGGAGGGGTGGCCCCAGATTCGCCAGAGATGCGGGCAGTCGCAAATATTTGTTGCGGTAGGTTTCGACGGCGGCGGAAACTTTCTTCAGAGCTTCGATGGCGCTTTGTTCCGTCCCTTCTATCTCGGAGGCATCCCATTCCACTTCCAGCGCGGGAAGATCCAAGAGAAGCAAGCCCAGCGAGAGCAGTCTCCATTCCCCGTCCTCGCGTACCAGTCCCATGGTGATCTGGTGGACGCTGGCGCCTGTGGTATCGGTGGCGTCGCGGAGCTCCATGGGAAGAAACGCAATATTGTCGCGAAGTTCGGCCCCGCCGATTTGCATCTCCGTGGTGACGTCGGGAGTTTGGCAGCGAAGAATGGGGCGGCCGGCGGGATTCGCCGACGCAGTGGGTTTGCCCGGCACATTTAGCAGCACGAAGCGCTTCATCAGGGCGACGCGCGCCGGCGGCGTCATGCGGGAAAACGCTTCCCTGTTTCGCGCCGTGAGAAAGCGGACAAACTCGGTTTGATTCTGGGAGCAAGCCGCGGAGAGCACGGCTTTCAGCGCGGCGCTGGGTCCGCCACTATTGGTGGTTTCGCTCGGGGCGCTCGCCGAGCTTTCGCCGGGCCTGGAACTGGATTCCTGTGAAAGGGCGTTCGCGGCTGCGAGCAGCACGGCGCAGCTCAGGAGGAAGACTTGCCCGCAGATCTTCGATTTAACTAAATTCACGTCAATCCTTTGCAACGCTCAGTATCGCGGCCAGATTCTGCGTGAAGCTCGAGCGCGGGAGAACTTCATCGCATCCCGCCGCCTGCGCTTCAGCCGCAAGCTCCCTTTGCACATGCGAGAGGAAGCCGACTACGCGGACGTCTTTGCGCGCCAAGCGCAACTTTTCAATCGCCTGGATCGGCTGGCTCCGTGCGTTTAAATCCACGATGACGAGTTTTGGTTCGCTGGCCATAAGTCCCATCAACGCCTCGCCGTTCGTCGCCACTTTCACTTCCACACCGAGCTGCTTGGCGGTTTCCGCCAGCTTCATCTGGAAGAACAGATCGTCCATCAGCGCTACGACTCTACCCATTTCGCTCCGCCTCTTCTTGACTGCTCCTTAATGACTGCTTGTTATTATGCGCCCGTTCTTCCCAACAGCGCCCGCTCCCCGGTAAGATGCAGCTTCGCGCCAAAATGATGAATGCTCATGCCGAAGACGCCCGCCTTGCTGCTTCCAGGCCTCGCGACGTTACTCTCTACACGCGTCCCGGATGCCACCTCTGCGACGAAGCCAAGTCTGCCATCGCGCCGCTCTTGCGAGAATTCGGCGCCGTCCTCCGGGAAGTCAATATAGATGGCGATCCTGTCCTGAAGGAGCGCTACGGTTGGGATATTCCTGTGGTTTTTATTGGCCAGCGGAAAGCGGCGAAGCATCGTGTGGATCTGGAGCAGTTCCGGCGGCAGCTTCAAGATGCCGAGGCTGGCTGAAATCTTCAGCTGAAATTTCGCGGCAGAAAATCTGTGAATCTAGTGGCTGCCCTCGGCAGCGTGTGCGCCGACGGTTTCGTCCGGTACGTCGCCTTTGCGGCCCTTGACGCGGTCGTAGACGCTGACCTGGCTGACGGAACCGAGCGCTTCGTTATAGAAAGTTGGAACGCCCAGAGCGGTGCGCAGTTCTTCGTTAAACTTCCGCAGATTTTGGAGATGCGTCGCGAGCGCCGGCAATTTCAGTCCTTCGTCGGTGAGCAAAAACTTCTGGTAGCCGGCGTCCCACAGCCGCGTGAACTGGCCCTTCAGCATGATGGTGGGAATGATGGTCATCTGATAGAGGTCGTCGGGGCCTTTGCGGAACTCCGCGCCGCAGCCGTATTTTTCCACGCGCACCACGCCTCGCGTGCTGCCCACGGCAAACCCCAGAGCCGCGAGACTCTCGATTGCTTTTGGCGAGAACCGCTCTTCGACATTCCACATGGTCTCTTCAGAGTAATGAATGCGCGCGATTCTGTAAAGACATCCGGGCGGCAAGCCTGCCCGCAGCAGAGTGGATTCCCGCGTTTGTGGATTAACTGAGGAATTCATCTGAATAAATATTCAGGCCAAATTCAACTGGCTGTCACATCTTGTGCTAAGTCCTCTAATCTCTTTCGCCTAGGTAATAAGCACTGCGATAGCAGGCAGGGGCAGGGAATAGGTTCGTCCCACCTGAAGTTTGGATACTCACAGGGCTGGTGTCGCTTCGGCCCGCTGATTGTGATTTGATTCGCAGTCAGAAATTAGGACGGGGGGTGGTTTTCGATGGCAAAGGCATATTGTTCTATTTTCAGTTTTCTCGGCATGTTTCTCTTGCTTGGGGTTTCTGCGCAAGGGCAAGAGCGCAAAGGCACGATCAGCGGCCGCGTAACGGATATAAATCACGATGCCTTGGTAGGTGCACGCGTGGAGCTCCAGTCCAATGGTTACGCTGTTGCGACGGACACGCAAGGCGCGTTCACGATTTCCGACCTTGCGCCCGGCAAATACACGCTCACGGTCTCATATGTGGGCTTCAAGCCGTTTTCCAAGGATGTGACCGTTGCTTCAGGCGGCGTGACGAATGCCGATGCTGCGCTCGACATTGAGACGGTGAATGAACAGGTCATCGTTCCAGGGGAACGCGAACGCGGTGAGGTAGAGGCGATCAACCGCGAAATGAACGCCGACAACATCGTACAAGTGCTTCCAGCCGAAGTGATTACGAGTTTGCCGAACACGAACATCGCGGATGCCGTTGGGCGGTTGCCTAGCGTGTCGCTGGAACGCGATGAAGGCGAAGGCAAGTACGTACAGGTTCGCGGCACGGAGCCGCGCCTGACCAATCTAACTCTGGACGGCGTGCACGTGCCGTCGCCGGAGAGCGTGCGACAAGTGAAGTTGGACGCCATTCCCGCCGACCTTGTCGATTCGGTCGAGATCAACAAGACTCTCTCGCCCAGCCAGGAAGGTGACGCCATCGGAGGATCAGTCAACCTGGTGACGAAACGCGCTGGAGAGCGGCCCTTCATGAGCCTTCAAACGATGGGCGGTTACACTCCTGTCGGGCTAGGCGGCCGCCTCAACGAAGTTGATGGGACTGTCGGGAAACGTTTCGGACATGAGAAGCGATTGGGCCTGCTGTTTGGCGGCAGCTACGATTATAACCAGCGGGGCACCGACGATATCGAGCCTTCCCAGGGAGTTAATTTTACCAACGGTGGACAAGCATTTAACGGGCCCAACGGAATGGACGTGCGGGAATACACATTTTACCGCCATCGGTACGGCTTTGTTGGCAGCGCCGACTACAAGCTAGGTCAGGGGTCGCTAGTCTATCTGCGAGGATTGTTCTCACACTTCCTGGATAATGGCGAAGACTGGATCTATACTCCGACCGTCAACTCCTTCATCAGCCCAACCTTAACGGGAAACGACAGCCAAACGGACTACTCTCACGTAATTCGCAGGCCCCAGCAACGCATTTTCAACGTAATTGCGGGTGCCAATCACAGCCTGGGAAAAACTTTAATTACCTATGAGCTCGCTCTCGGCCAGGGACGCTCCAAGGGAGGATTTTACAGCGCCCATCTCAGTGGGCCTTCCAATGAGCAATTTACACTCGACACCTCCCAGCCGTTCCTGCCCAAGTTCGTTCCAGTGGCGGGAGTCGGGCCCGACGTATTTGATCCTGCGAATTACAATCTCGGCGGCGGCAACTTTAATTTTTTCAAGACAGTCTCGATGGCTACGGACAATCATATCTTTGAGCGCGATCTGACGGGATCCGCTTCCGTGACCCGGCAGTACACGCTTGGTTCGCATTTTGGGGCATGGGAGATGGGATTCAAGGTACGCGATGCGCATAAGTCCTCGCATTTTTTTGAACCCACTTTCGACACCAATCCTCGCTTTACTTCCTTGGCGCCGTTAACGTCATTTGTCGGAAGCACCACAAATCCAAATCCAGGGTACTACTTCGGAAATTACCGGCTGCTGCCGCTAACGAATTTTGACAAAATTCTTTCCTACTTCAACGCCAACCGCAGCCAGTTCATTGAGACCGTGTCCTTCGAGCACTTGATTTCAGACTCTAATGACTACGCAACGAGGGAACGCGTGGTCGCTGGCTACGTTCAGAATACGATTACCATCGGACACTTTAAGGTGTTAGGTGGCTTGCGCATCGAGGGCACCCAGGCGTCGTTCCTAGGCACGGTTGCTACTTTTGATCCGATGAAGAAGGAACCCATCACTGGAGATTCTCTCTTTCTGGGGGATATGCCAGCGCCAGGGGCGCAGACCTACACCAATTTTCTGCCAAGCGTTCAAGTCCAGTACAACATCAATGGAAGCACGAATATCCGGGCGGCTTACGGAAGGGGAATTGCGCGTCCCAATTTCTCCGATCTCCCGCCTTTCCAGTTAGTGGAAGCTGGCCGGTTTATCCCGAGGGTGACGATCGGTAATCCGGCCCTCAGACCCACGCACGCCAACGACTACGATCTATTGTTTGAGCACTACTTGAAATCCGTCGGAATCGTCGAAGCCGGATGGTTTTACAAACAGTTGTCCGATCCGATTTTTCAAATCCAGACGAACCTGCCAAATACAGACCCGAAGTTCCCCGGGTTTCAACAGCGCCAGCCCATCAACGGCCGCAGTGCGTATATCACCGGCGTCGAATTCGCGTGGCAGCAGCACTTCACCTTCCTTCCCAGACTATTGAGCGGCGCTGGCGTGTCGGCGAACTATAGTTACACGACGTCGCAAGCCAAATTCCCAATTGACCCGAATACGGGCAGGCCCACTCGCGTAGATAGTCCCGCGCTACTTCGGCAGGCTCCGAACAACTGGAATTTCGATGCTACGTACGACAAGGGCCCTATCTCCGCGCGAATGGGTCTGACACATAATGACAGGAGTATTTTCTTTTATAACTACATAAACCCGCCGACACAAGATGGTTCACCCGCATTAGGCGGAATAAATGGTCCCAACGGAGACCAATACTACTATCCTCACACCCAGGTTGACGCCCAGGTGAGCTACCGCCTCCCCCATGGCCATGGTGTTCACGCCATCCTCTCCATGCTGAACCTCAACAATGAGGTCTTTGGCTTCTATCAAGGCAGCGAGCAATTCCCAACGCAGCGCGAGTATTACAGCCGCACGATTTCAGTTGGTTTGCGCTGGACGTCTGGGAGCGGCGACGTAAAGTAAATCCACGGCGGGCAACACCCGCCTTACGCGCCAGATCGATTCAGAAAACATTCGGCGGGACTGCGAGAGCGGTCCCGCCGAAATGTTTTGGAGTTGGAGCGCTATTGGGTTTGCAAGTAGTGGTACAGGCGGAGACGCTGTAGAAACCGCCGGTCGTTCCCTAACTTGCGGCAGAACCGAGTATATCGCTGGGCTATGCTCACGCATCTAATTCGGAGTAAAATGGTCGGATATCCCGTCCCCATTAGGCCGGGAGGAGAAACTCGACACTAGCCGCATGGTTACCACTGGCGACATCGCTGCATCTCCCCGCGAATCAACGGCTCAGCCGGGCCGGCCGGGCGAATCCTTGCTGGACCGCATTGGGAATACGCCCTTGCTGCGGCTGGAACGCGTTGGCCGGGAATTCCCGAACGTTGACTTCTGCGCCAAAGCTGAGTGGTTCAATCCTGGTGGATCCGTGAAGGACCGGCCGGCGCTGAGCATGATTCAAGCTGGTTTAGCTAGCGGGGCGCTGCGACCGGGCAAGACCATCATTGACGCGACCAGCGGCAATACCGGCATAGCCTACGCGATGGTCAGCGCGGCGCTCGCTTTTCCCGTACAGCTTTGCCTGCCGGACAGCGCTTCTCACGAGCGGAAGCGCATCCTGTCGGCGCTCGGCGCGGAACTGGTGATCACTCCCGGCGATGAAGGCACCGACGGCGCGATTCGCAAAGTGCACGAAATCGTCGCGGGAAATCCTGAGAAATATTTTTACCCGGACCAGTACAGTAATCCCGCGAATTGGCAGGCACACTATCGCACCACAGCCAACGAGATTTGGCAGCAGACCTCCGGCCGCATCACGCATTTTGTCGCGGGACTTGGTACGAGCGGCACTTTTGTCGGAACAACGCGGCGGCTCAAGGAGCTTAATCCCGCAATCCGCTGCGTGAGCTTGCAACCCGACGCGTCCTTCCATGGCCTGGAGGGGTGGAAGCACATGCCGACGGCCATCCGTCCGGCGATTTACGATGACACGCTCGCCGACGAAAATTTGGCGGTTTCCACGGAAGAGGCTTACCGCCTGGTGAAACGCCTGGCGCGCGAAGAAGGCCTGCTGGTCAGCCCCAGCGCGGCGGCGGCGTTGCTGGGTTGTTTCCAGGTTGCGGCTGGGATCCCGAAGAATGCGAACGCTGTTATCGTTAGCGTTTTTGCGGATTCCGCTGCCAAGTACCTGAATGAACGTTTTTGGGACGAAGAATAATATGGCGGACGTAACAGCTCTCTGGATTAGCGGACATCTCGCGGAGAAGATCCGCGCGCATGGCGCGGAGACTTATCCGCATGAATGCTGCGGCGCGCTGCTTGGACGCGATTCGAGCGTTGTCCCTGAGAGCGATCGGGTAAAGGGCGCGCTCACGGCCGCGCGGGAGATCGTGCAACTTTTTCCTCTCGTTAATCGGCGAGACGATTCGCCGCGCAACCGTTTTTCGGTGACCGCCGAGGACGTTCGCGCGGCGGAGAAGGCGGCAGGCGAGCAGGGCCTTGAAGTGGTCGGCTGGTATCATTCGCATCCCGACCATCCGGCGCGGCCGAGCGAGTATGACCGCGATCACGCCTGGCCGTGGTATAGCTACATTATCGTCAGCGTGCAGAACGGGGCGCCCCAGGACATGACCTCCTGGCGATTGGCCGACGATCGCGCAGAATTTTCAGCTGAAGGAATTGAGATTCGCCACCGCGCCGCAGTGTAGGCCGATGGTTTCAGCACAATGGAGAAACGAAATGCCCGTGAAAGTAATGATCCCATCGCCGCTTCGCCCCTACGCGGGGAAGCGTGACTCGGCCGAGTTCAGTGCCCGGACTGTCGGGGAAGCGCTTGGCCATCTGACCACGGAATTCGCCGAACTGCGCAAGCATCTATTCACCGAAGAAGGCAAGCTACGTAGCTTCGTCAACGTATATGTGAACGATGAGGACATTCGCTATCTCGCGAAAGAGAACACACCTACGAAGGATGGCGACACCATCAGCATCATTCCTTCCATTGCGGGCGGTTGTATTCAGCGGCGTCGTATCGAGCTTTGGCAGGGCTGGGACTAAAATTCGGGAGGAATCTCTGATCGCTAATTTTTCCTCCGAGTCGAATCAGAGTTTGAAGGAGTAGAGAAACGCAATGGCCACAACCGTACAGCCGCAGACCGGCGCAAAACCGGCAGCGAGCCTTTCGAACGAAGAAATTCTACGCTACAGCCGCCACCTCATCATGCCGGAAGTCGGCATGGAGGGGCAGCTCAAGCTGAAGAGCGCCAAAGTACTGCTCATCGGCACGGGTGGGCTCGGCGCACCGCTTGGTTTGTATCTTGCCGCCGCGGGCGTCGGCAAACTCGGGCTGGTTGACTTTGACGTCGTCGACTTCACCAATCTCCAGCGTCAGGTTGCGTTTGGCACCAGCGACGTCGGCAAGCCGAAGAGCGAAGCCACGCGCGCGCGCCTCGCAAACCTCAATCCGGACATTCAGATCGAGTCGTTCGAAACGCAGCTGACCAGCGCCAACGCGCTTGAATTGTTCAAGGACTTCGACATCATCGTTGATGGCACGGACAATTTCCCCACGCGCTATCTCGTCAACGACGCGTGTATTTTGCTGGGAAAGCCAAATGTGTACGGCTCGATCTTCCGGTTTGAAGGGCAAGCCACCGTTTTCGGAATGCCCGATGGCCCGTGCTACCGTTGCCTCTATCCTGAACCGCCTCCGCCGGGGCTTGTGCCTTCCTGCGCGGAAGGCGGCGTCCTCGGCGTTCTGCCGGGGATCGTCGGCTCCATCCAGGCGATGGAAACGATCAAGCTGATCCTCGGCCGCGGGGACAATCTCGTGGGGCGCTTGCTGCTTTTTGATGCTCTCGGGATGAAATTCCGCGAGCTCAAGCTGCGCAAGAACCCGAATTGCCCAGTGTGTGGCACGCATCCTACGATCACGAAGCTGATCGATTACTACGAATTTTGCGGCGTGCGCGGCGAAGAGGCCCCCGGCCCTACCGTGCAAGTGCCGGAAATCACTCCACGCGAACTCAAGGCCAGGCTTGATCGTGGAGACGATTTATTCATTCTCGATGTGCGCGAACCCCACGAATACCAGATCTGCAATCTCAAGGGGCATCTGCTTCCGCTCGGGGAGCTGACGCGGCGCGTCCATGAACTCGATTCCTCGCGGGAAATCGTCGCGCATTGCCGCAGCGGAAAGCGTTCCGCCGAGGCCGTAGACTTCTTGCGAAAGGCCGGATTCCGCAAAATCCTCAACCTGAAGGGCGGCATCCTCGCGTGGTCCGACGAGGTTGATCCCTCTGTTCCCAAGTACTGAATTGTATTCGGGCCTGGGCGTTCGGCTGGTAGTCGCACATTTTTGTAATTGATTTCAGACCTTCAACCGTGCCGGCTGCAAAATCGGTCTTGACTTTTCGCTATCCTCTGGTATAATTAACCCTGTAGAAAACTCCATTTGGTGTGCGGGAGCAAGCTCCCGCCTTTCCTGCAAGCAACACTCAAACAACCGAGATCGTGCTCTTTAGAATCAATAACTTACGAGATGCAATTTTTGTAAGTCTTTTCCTTTGATATTCATACAAAATGGCCGGGGGTGTGGGGAGGTGCATTTGTGCTTGTCGCTGCGCGGAAGTGTGGGCATACTCTGACTAGCTCAGGAGAAAAAATGCCGGCCACGAAAGTTATTGTCAATCACAACGGATCGATCCGTATCGAAGGCGACTTCGAAATCCTCGATCCGGATGGCAAACCCTTCGGCTTGGCCGGCCGGACGATCATCAGTCTCTGTCGCTGTGGGCACTCCGCGAACAAGCCCTTCTGCGATGGCTCGCATAAGACGTGTGGATTCGCCGATACCGTGGCTGCCCGGGAGCTTCCTCCCCCAAAGCCGAAGCTCTAATTGAGGCTGAAACCGGCTTGCAACTGTTTCAAGTCTTGAGACGGTCTCAAGCTGAGACAATCTCTAATTTCTTCGTGATATTGGCCGTACGCCCGGTAACTCTAACGAAACAAAAATGATAGAGTCTTAATCTGCAAAACTGCAGTAGTCCCGGCGTCTCGCAGCGCTCCAAAGAGCTCACTCCTCACAGACACACGCAAATAAGCCGTGTACTTTCAATTAGTTACATGCACGAATTTCCAGTCAGAAAAGGGCACAAACTTGCATTCCTTGGTAGTTGGCAGCTTTTCGTAGGCATTTGGGGGATTTTGTGGGTGGTTGGCGCAAGATCATCGGGTTTCTCCGTGGCGTCCGCAACTCGGTCACCGCGCAGAAAGTCCATACGCGCGTCCTGGTTGCCTCCGGCGCAATGTCCCTCGTCCTCTTTCTTGCCATTGTCTTCTATCTGCGGCAAATCAGCGTCGCGGGCTCGCCACAAAGTTATCTATATCTAGAAGTTGGCGGCACCCTGCTTAGCTTCTGTTATGCCGCCAACGCTCTTGTCCGGTTCCGCGGTACCCATGATCGCACCGCATTGATCCTTGCCTTCGGATTTGTGCTCTCTGGGATCATCGAGACTGCCAGCTGCTTCGGCTTGAACGATTCGCTGACCTCCGGCGCCCTGGCGCTCTCCGACATCCCCATGGGATGGATGGTGAGCCGCACATTGCTTGCCGTTCTATTGCTCGCCGCCATCGCCGTCGAGCGCTACATGCCCACCGCGCGGCAGCCCAGCAAGGAAACCGCCGCCGCGTTGCTGGTCGTTGCCCTGGCCGCCTACATGACGAGCGCCGCGTTTCTTGCCGCGCCGGCCGCGCCCGTCGCGCATGCCGCGAACGTGTTGTCGCGTCCTTGGGATCTGCTCCCCGCTGTGCTGTTCCTGATCGCCGCAGTATGTTTTCGCCAGCGCCTCAAGAACGACGGAGACAAGAAGGGCGCCGCTAGCCTGCTCGATCATTCTCTCTTTATCGTGGCATCGCTCAACGTCGTCTGCCACGCGGCGGCAGCATTTTCCCGGCAGCTTTTCGATGGCCCGTTCTTTCTGGCGGAGTTGAGCAAGACGTGCAGTTATGTCGTCATGCTTTCCGGCGCGTTGCTGGATCAGGCTCGCCTTTTCGAGCAAGTGCGCTCGATGGCCATCACCGACCCACTCACGGGGTTGTCGAATTACCGCCGCCTCATCAGCGTTCTTGAAGCGGAGCTTGACCGTTCGCGCCGCACGCAGCGCTCCTTCAGCATCGTGCTTCTCGACATGGACGGCCTCAAGATCATCAACGATCATTACGGGCATCTGTCCGGCAGCCGCGCGCTGGTGCGCATCGGCAAAATTCTCCGTAACCATTCCCGAGCGATCGACACGGCCGCGCGATACGGCGGCGATGAATTCGCGCTGGTACTGCCGGAAGCCGGCAAGGACATCGCGTCACGCGTGGTGTCTCGAATCCGAGAGCGGCTCTCCGCTGAGCCTGAGCGCCCTGCGCTCTCTGTTAGCGCAGGCGTTGCGGCTTTCCCGGAGGATGGCGACACGCCCGAGAAACTGCTTGGCGCCGCCGACCGCGCTCTCTACGCCATGAAGCACCACGGCAGAAGCGGCGTTCAAAATCTCACGCGCATTGCCGCGTGCCTGTGAGGATGAACAAAACCATGCCTCGCGGGAAGAAATTTGTATTCCACAGAGTCGAAAAACGCATCCCGATGGAAATCCCCGTTCTGATTGACGGCCATCGCCGTGCGCCCGGCTCGGAATCGACATTTACTGAGAATGTGAGTGCGCGTGGCGCGCGCGTGGTGAGTGTGCGCCGCTGGGAACAAGGCGAATCGCTGGTCTTCGCCTCGCGCACTGGAGAGTTTCGCTCCCCGGCCCGAGTTGCTTACTGCCAACCATTGCAAGGCGAAGGCTTTGTCATTGGCGTGGAGTTCCTCGAGCCAAAAGGGCGATGGGTTGTTCAATCCCCAAGATAGCTTGACGTAAAACGGCGAGCGGATAGGAGGGAAACGTCTGGAACAAGAGAAGACAGAAAACTGGTGCAAAAGTTAAAAAAGGTCTGAAGCGCTTAGCGGCTCGAGAACGAACCGCCAGGCGCTTCATCCTTTTTGGGGCCTCATTCCTCGCAATTTTGTGGCTACGCCTTTCTCGCGACCAGCATCAGACATTCCCCGAAGAGCAAGGATGCCGAGAGCAGGGTCGCCAGAATTTCCTTGTTCCTGGATCTCTGGGCCAGGTCCTTTTCCTTGCGAAACGCAAGTTTTGTGTAGAGCCACATCGAGGGCGCGTAGATCGCGTACGAGTAGCTTATCGGCTTGATGTGCGTGTGGCGCACTTCCATTAACCGGAAGCCGGACACATGAAGCTCGTAGCGCAGCTCGGGGAAAGTCGCGAGGCCAATATGATGAAGCGGATGCCGTGAAGATTCGTTCAGCGGCCGGGAATCGCGGCCGAAGAAGCCGCTTCCGAAAAAGCGCACACGTGATCTCAGCGCGGTGATATTGGGCGTTGTAAGAACCAGGATGCCGCCGGGTTTCAGGATGCGGCACATCTCGCGCAGGAACGAAAAATGATTCTCCAGATGCTCGATTCCCTCCGTGGAAAAAATCGCTTCAAAACTTTGGTCCGGCCAGGGAAGCACCGCGTTTAAGTCTACTTTCGCAAACGCGCTTCCGAGATGTGTTTCCGCTTCGGTATCGACGTCGGCTCCGATTGCATGGAAACCCTTCTCGATCAGCGCCAGCGTCAGCGCCGCCGACCCGCCGCACGGCGCATCCAGCACGCGCGCGCTGGGCGGCAACCTGAGAGAGGGCACATGCTTGAGGACCGCTCGCTGAATCACTGTGAGTTC
>Ga0207120_1033_pt1 | contig 36725 bp, 34 predicted proteins | sample Alteio_BWMinHeat_40_FD_153509 | JGI IMG/M metagenome (GOLD analysis project Ga0207120, IMG submission 153509) | Enriched cells from forest soil in Barre Woods Harvard Forest LTER site, Petersham, Massachusetts, United States -... | ecosystem: Environmental > Terrestrial > Soil > Temperate forest >...
TGAATTTCCACCCCTGCCATCGTTACATGATTTCACTAGCTCGTTAGCCGCAAATGAGCAACCTTCAAGCAGCCCTGCCCCAGCTTGGATGGCATTTGGTAAAAAATAGAGATAATAAAAAGCCTGATATAATCAGGCTTTTTTCGAATTCTTATTTCGTCTGCTAGTCCATTTTTTTATATAACTTGATTTGCTTTCCTGTTGGTGTGAATAGCCAATCCCAGTTATAGCTACCAAGTGGGGTATCGCCTTTGAAACGGTAACGATGTTGATTAACAATTAGGTCACCTTTATATTGTCCTGATTGCACAACGCGCAATTCGTTACCATCGGTTACAAATCTTAAATGATTACCATCCACATCCACAGCATGAATAGCGCCTGATGTCACCCATGCCGATGTTTCAAAATAAAGGGTTTTACTATTAGGTGAAAATTGCAGGTTATGTGGATCAATAATAACCTTAGATACGTCTCCACAACTAAAATGGGGAGCTACTAATAATTTTTTAGTGATTTCTTTGGTATTTACAATCCATATCTCATCAGCCTGTTCGCCTTTCTCAGAAAAATAAAAGCAGTTACTGGGGATGGTATAATTACTTTTTTTAACAAACACAATCCATTTACCATCCGGCGATTCAATTAAATCAGTTAATTTTACATCCTTAGTTAACTGCGAGATTTTCGCATCGTTTTCTTTTTTACGCTGTAAGCCCTCAGCATTAACTGTTGTGACAATAGTACATAAACTGATAAATACCATCATTTTTCGCATATTTAATCCATTTATCTACAAGGTGATATTATCTGCCTTTTTTAATTGTTCTTTTACTTTGAATATTGCGAAATTCATTTCGTAAGTGGTTTCAGTTCCTGTGACTGCTAACTCATCTTCAGGAATCATTAAATCTGCAATCAAATCGCCAGTATGTTCTATCAAAGTTTTTTGTTTTGGCGAGTTTTCAGGGAGAGATTGAATTTGATGCACGGCATGGCTTAGCTCTCGTACTTTTGCAAAGGTATCGATGATGGCGAGGGTGGTCTCCACAGCTTTTGGACTTTTCAAGATAGTCGCTAGCATGTAGAGCCCTTTTTCAGTGAATACTTTTAATGATGTTGATGAATGTTTCAGTTTTCTAAACCGGTCGAAATTTTCGACCAGTTCATCTTTCTCCTGCTTATTGAGCCCAAATAGATAGCCTTTCGGGAATTTTTCTGGATTATTTTTTACTGCTTCATTTATACGCTTTGTTTCTACTCCATATAGCTCGGCAACATCAGCGTCAACAATAACTTTTTGATTGCGAATAATTATGATTTTCTCTTGAACTTGATCTTGCATGATAATTTGCATATCGGGCTCGCTATTTCATCTGCTAATCCAGCAAAATTAACACTTCAAAAATATAAACCCCTTAGATATCAAGGGGTCTATTACAAAAATTAACACTTTACAAATATAGTGTTATGTCATTCAAAACGGAATATCATCATCAAACGTATCCAACGCAGGTGCCGCTTCTGCTGTCGCTGCAGCGGGCGCTGTTTGCTTTTCAAATGCGCCATCACTTGCGCTAGACCCTTTGCTATCCAACATTTGCAACTCATTCGCGACAATTTCAGTCGTGTAACGATCTTGACCGGTGTTTTTATCTTGCCACTTACGTGTTTGGATGCGGCCTTCAATGTAAACTTTGCTGCCTTTGCGTAAATACTCGCCTGCAATTTCAGCTAAACGTTGGTACATCACAATCTTATGCCATTCAGTGCGTTCGACTGGTTCACCCGATTGTTTATCTTTCCACGATTCGCTGGTCGCGATCGTGAAATTAGCAACGGCCAAGCCGCTGGGTGTGTAGCGCACTTCGGGGTCGCGCCCTAGGTTGCCTATTAAAATAGCTTTGTTGATGCCTCGTGCCATAATCAATCTCCTAAAACAAATGATCTGATTGTATACGTTCTTTCAGGCGGATAAGCTCAGGATGTTCTTGTGTCTGCTGTTCCATCTTTAGATAAGCGATGCCGTCTTCTGCGATAAAGGTTACCTCAACTATGCGAGGAATGAAACGGTTGCATGAAGTAAGCGAGAACAAACCAGGAAAGTGAAAGCAGTAGGCAGAAAAGATACACGCCTTGGAAATGAAATAATCCGAAGAGCCATCCGCCAAGAACACCGCCTGCAAAGATACCTAAAAATTGCGCGCAAGAAAAGAGGCCTAACGCACTGCCTTTATGTGCGGCAGGGGCCGTACGTGAAATAAGGGATGGTAAAAACGCCTCGAGTAATGAAAAGCCAGTAAAAAATAAACCAATGCCAATCATCATGAAGCGCCGGTGATCAGGCAGAAGCCATAAAATAAGATCAGCGATGGCAAGTAAGAGGATGCTGGTCAAAAAGAAAAATTTTAGCTGCTGTTTTCTTTCTGCGCGGCCAATGCAAAAAGCAATCACCAAGAATGCGCCAGCTAAAGCAGGGAGATAAAGTTGCCATTGTTGGTGTGCTGATAAATGAAGCGACTGATGCAAGCTAATGGGCAGGGCAACAAAAGTTGCTGTAAAAATAGCATGAAGAAAAAGAATGCCGATATTTAATTTTGCGAGCTCAGGTGATTTCAATAAAGTAAAAAAAGAGCGGCGATCAGGTTCAGTGTCGCGGTGCCAAGTTTGCGCAGGCGGTTTTGGGACCGCAACGTATAATAAGAGGGCAGCAATGCCGCCAAACAAACTCGCCAGATAAAATAAAGTATTCACCGGCATCCATTTTGTGCAAAGGGGGCCAATGACCATGGCGAGTGAAAAAGAGGCGCCAATGCTGATGCCCGCTATCGCCATCGATTTAGTGCGTTGGTTTTCGCGGGTGAAATCAGCAATCATGGCGAGTATAGAGCTGCCGACAGCTCCTACACCCTGTAGCGTACGCCCGATGATCATTAAATAAATAGAATGAGAAAAACCCGCAATGAGGCTGCCGGCAATAAAAATGAGGAGCCCAGACAATATGATGGGTTTACGGCCAACTCGATCAGAGAGTGCGCCAAAGGGGATTTGAAATAGCGCTTGCGATAGTCCATAAATTCCCACCGCAATACCAATCAAGGTGGGGGTTGCCCCAGAAAGCGTGCTTGCATATAGCGTAAAAACGGGGATAACCATAAATAACCCAACCATGCGCAAGCTCATGATAGAGGAAAGGCTGATCACAGCCATCCGCTCGGTGCGGGTCATTTTGGTTGTGGCTTGAGGGTTCATTGTCTTGATAAATTTGATAAATAAGTGGATGGCATTATCTTGCGAGAGGCCCGATTAAGCAACTTTATCTTTTGCGGTCTTAAGTATTCATTAACAAATCAGCAATAGATCAATGATAAAATTTAATACAATTTAATTATTATATTAACGAGGGGTTAGAGAGTATGTTTATTCGTAATAAACAAAAAGGTTTTTGTGAGGTGCCGCGAAAAACGCAAGCGCAAGTATCAAATTACACCAATCTATTTGAATTGTTTCGCGGCCCTGCGGCAGTGATTCAAGTCATCGTGCGCGCGAGAGCGGAAGAAATGCAACGAGAAGAAGATGCGAACTGGTGCAAAACAAATGAAGTGCTGAACCGGAACCCTTTCAATTCATAAAATCTATTAAATTTTTGCCAGTGCTTCTCTAGGGCATTGTGGTTATAATGGCGTCTTTTTACTAAAGACCTGCATAGCCATTATGAAGCAAATTCGCATCCGCGGTGCCCGTACCCATAATTTGAAGAATATCAACGTTGATTTACCGCGCGATGAATTAGTGGTGATTACGGGTTTATCTGGCTCAGGCAAGTCATCGCTTGCTTTTGATACTTTGTATGCGGAAGGCCAACGTCGTTATGTAGAGTCTTTATCATCCTATGCGCGGCAATTTTTATCCATGATGGAAAAACCGGATGTAGACCATATTGAAGGACTTTCACCCGCCATTTCCATCGAACAAAAATCTACTTCTCATAACCCGCGTTCTACCGTGGGAACCATTACTGAAATTCACGATTATTTACGTTTGATGTTTGCCAAAGTTGGCCAGCCGCGCTGCCCAGATCACGGCATTCACTTGGAAGCGCAAACCATTTCACAAATGGTAGACAGTGTGCTCGCATTGCCTCTTGATACGAAAGTAATGGTATTATCACCTGTTGTGCGTGAGCGTAAAGGTGAACATATAGAATTACTGCAAGAATTACGCAGCCAAGGATTCGTACGCGCCCGCATTGATGGCGAGATGATGGAATTGGATGCGGTGCCGCCTTTAGATTTACGCAAAAAACATACGATTGAAGTGGTGGTTGATCGCATCAAAGTTCGTTCTGATATCAGTGTGCGTTTAGCGGAATCATTTGAAACGGCATTGCGGTTAGCAGATGGTATCGCTGCAGTTGGTTTGTTGGATGAACCTAAACGTACGCTTAAAGTTTTTTCCGCTAAATTTGCATGCCCTGAATGCGGCTACAGTTTGCCTGAATTATCACCGCGTTTATTTTCATTTAATAGTCCAGTGGGCGCGTGTAGCGCGTGTGATGGCTTGGGAGTAAAAGAAATCTTTGATCCCGCGTTAATTGTAAGCCCACAATTAAGTTTGGCGGATGGCGCCATTCGCGGTTGGGACAGGCGCAATAAATATTATTTTCAATTACTCTCTGCTTTAGCAAAACATTATAAATTTGATATTGAAACACCTTATTCGCGTTTGCCTAAAAAAATCCAAACACTGTTGTTACATGGTGGCGGCGATCCTATTAAATTTCGTTATCAAGATGAGGACGGCTATTCTTTCGCAAAAAGCACGCCGTTTGAAGGAATCTTACCGAACATGGAGCGGCGTTATCGCGAAACCGAATCTGAATTTGTGCGTGAAGAGTTACGCAAATATATTGCGGCAAGACAATGTGAAACGTGTTCAGGTACACGTTTAAATAAAGCAGCACGCAATGTGTTTGTGGCTGATAAAAGTTTACCGGAAATATCTGCATGGCCTGTCGATAAAGCCAAAGCATTTTTTGAAAAACTGCATTTACCAGGTTATCGCGGTGATATTGCCGTTAAAATTGTTAAAGAATTAGTGAGTCGTTTAAGTTTCTTAGTCGATGTGGGTCTTGATTATATAAGTTTAGATCGCAGTGCTGAAACATTATCGGGCGGTGAAGCACAGCGTATTCGGTTAGCGAGTCAAATTGGTTCTGGCTTAGTAGGTGTCATGTATATTTTAGATGAACCTTCTATTGGTCTTCATCAACGTGATAATGAGCGTCTGTTGCGTACGTTGCGGCATTTGCGTGATTTAGGTAACAGCGTGATTGTGGTTGAGCATGATGAAGATGCAATCATGAGTGCAGATCATGTTGTGGATTTGGGTCCTGGCGCTGGCACGCATGGTGGTGAGATTGTCGCGCAAGGATCACCGAATGATATTATGCGTGCTCCAAAATCACTGACCGGCCAATACTTGTCTGGTAAACGCGGTATTGTGGTGCCTAAAGACCGCAATAAAATAAATCCTGAAAAACTAATCAGTATTCGTGGTGCACGCGGCAATAATTTAAAATCGATTGATATCGATATTCCCATTGGTTTAATGACTTGCATTACCGGTGTTTCCGGATCTGGTAAATCGACGTTGATTAATGACACATTGGGCCCAGTTGCAGCGCACGCATTAAACGATGCACTTTTGCATGAGCCCGCTCCTTACGACAGTATCGAGGGACTTGAATATTTAGATAAAGCAGTTGAAATTGATCAAACACCGATTGGCCGCACACCGCGTTCAAACCCCGCCACTTACACTGGCTTGTTTACTGTTATCCGAGATTTGTTTGCTGGTACCCAAGAAGCGCGTTCGCGTGGTTACACAGTCGGACGCTTTAGCTTTAATGTCAAAGGTGGCCGTTGTGAAGCTTGCCAAGGGGAAGGGGTCATTAAGGTTGAGATGCACTTTTTGGCGGATGTGTATGTTACTTGTGATATTTGCCACGGTAAGCGTTATAACCGAGAAACCCTGGAGATACTCTATAAAGGTAAGACCATTCATCAAATTTTAGAGATGACGGTAGAAGAAGCGAGAATATTTTTTGATGCTATTCCAATGGCTGCCAAAAAGCTGCAAACCCTCTTAGATGTTGGATTATCTTACATTTCTTTGGGTCAGAGTGCGACGACCCTTTCGGGGGGTGAGGCTCAGCGGATCAAGCTGGCGAAGGAGTTATCGCGCAGAGACACGGGACGTGTGCTATACATATTAGATGAGCCCACAACGGGCTTACACTTTTACGATATAGAGCAACTCTTAAAAGTGCTCCATCGATTACGTGATCATGGTAATACCATCGTTGTCATCGAACATAATCTGGATGTGATCAAAACAGCGGATTGGATTATCGATCTCGGCCCTGAAGGGGGTGAGAGAGGTGGTCAAGTTGTTGCCGCAGGAACGCCTGAGACGATTGCGAAACACGCAAAGTCCTATACGGGCGCGTTTTTGAAAAAAGTGCTAAAGGGCAATAAAACGGCCAAGTAGAACTTTTTAAAAAAGAACGTTTTGTGTGTTGACATCGAGGAAAGAGAGAGTAAAATGCCCGGCTCTGGTTTTAAAGTTCTTTAAAAAATTAAGAAAGTGATATATGTGCGCGCTTACCTGAGACATTTGAGTAAGGTATAAGGGCTGGCGTGTTAGCTATTGCGAAAGTGATGGTTGATATGTTGGTCGAAGATTTTAAAGAAGTGGAGAGTTTGATCATGGCTCAGATTGAACGCTGGCGGCACGCCTAACACATGCAAGTCGAGCGGCAGCGAGATCAGTAGCAATACTGATTGTCGGCGAGCGGCGGACGGGTGAGGAACACGTAGGAATCTACCCTCAAGCGGGGGACAACCAATGGAAACGTTGGCTAATACCGCATAAAGTCGAGAGATTAAAGTTGCTCGCAAGGGTGACACTTGAGGAGGAGCCTGCGTCCGATTAGCTAGTTGGTGAGGTAATGGCTCACCAAGGCGATGATCGGTAACTGGTCTGAGAGGACGACCAGTCACACTGGGACTGAGACACGGCCCAGACTCCTACGGGAGGCAGCAGTGGGGAATATTGGACAATGGGGGCAACCCTGATCCAGCGATGCCGCGTGAGTGAAGAAGGCCTTCGGGTCGTAAAGCTCTTTAGGTTGGGAAGAAGTGTAGTTGAGGAAATGCGATTACATTGACGGTACCGACAGAATAAGCACCGGCAAACTCTGTGCCAGCAGCCGCGGTAATACAGAGGGTGCGAGCGTTAATCGGAGTTACTGGGCGTAAAGGGCGCGTAGGCGGTGATATGAGTGTGATGTGAAAGCCCCGGGCTTAACCTGGGAAGTGCATCGCAAACGATATGACTAGAGTATATGAGAGGGTGGTGGAATTTCCGGTGTAGCGGTGAAATGCGTAGAGATCGGAAGGAACGTCAATGGCGAAGGCAGCCACCTGGCATAATACTGACGCTGAGGCGCGAGAGCGTGGGGAGCGAACAGGATTAGATACCCTGGTAGTCCACGCTGTAAACGATGAGAACTAAATGTTGGCTGGGGAACCAGTCGGTATTGAAGCAAACGCGATAAGTTCTCCGCCTGGGAAGTACGGCCGCAAGGTTGAAACTCAAATGAATTGACGGGGGCCCGCACAAGCGGTGGAGCATGTGGTTTAATTCGATGCAACGCGAAGAACCTTACCTACCCTTGACATCCTGCGAATCTTGGTGAGAGCTGAGAGTGCCGAAAGGAGCGCAGAGACAGGTGCTGCATGGCTGTCGTCAGCTCGTGTTGTGAGATGTTGGGTTAAGTCCCGTAACGAGCGCAACCCTTGTTCTTAGTTGCCAGCGAGTAAAGTTGGGGACTCTAAGAAGACTGCCGGTGATGAACCGGAGGAAGGCGGGGACGACGTCAAGTCATCATGGCCTTTATGGGTAGGGCTACACACGTGCTACAATGGGGCGTACAGAGGGTAGCCAACCAGCGATGGGGAGCCAATCTCAAAAAGCGTCTCGTAGTCCGGATTGGAGTCTGCAACTCGACTCCATGAAGTTGGAATCGCTAGTAATCGCGAATCAGCCATGTCGCGGTGAATACGTTCCCGGGCCTTGTACACACCGCCCGTCACGTCATGGGAGTGGATGGTACCAGAAGCGGGTAGTTTAACTGAAAGGGGAACGCCTGCCACGGTATGATTCATGACTGGGACGAAGTCGTAACAAGGTAGCCGTAGGGGAACCTGTGGCTGGATCACCTCCTTACAAAGTTACGAGGTTGCGAAAGCAACCACAAAGAAACAAAGCAAAAGTCTTTAGGAAAGGCGCGCACATAAATCACTTTTTTAATTTGAAAGCCGACGGGGCATGATGGGCGTAGCCCGGAATAAAATGCACCGCGGCGTATAACGTTTAACTGTAATCTCGCATTTTATTCCGGGGTTATAAAACGGGCAGATGAGGGCCTGTAGCTCAGTTGGTTAGAGCACACGCTTGATAAGCGTGGGGTCGGTGGTTCAAGTCCACCCAGGCCCATGTTAAAGGCGAGGGGCCATAGCTCAGCTGGGAGAGCACCTGCTTTGCAAGCAGGGGGTCGTCGGTTCGATCCCGACTGGCTCCAAAAGATTGCAAATGAAGTTGAATATGTAGCCTGGACGCACGCTTTTAGTGCGTCCGGGAACCGATCGAGTAGAGAGTTAAGTTGTCTCGAAACAAGAAGACTTAACTCTACACTCAGCGTGTGTAGAGAGATCTTTAAAAATTTGGTTGTAAGAAAAGCGAAGTACACTGTAAGAGAACAACTTTAAGAGTGAATCTCAAGCAAGCAACTTCAGTATTAAGCATTACCGCATATAACGAAGAGAAGTTAGAGGCGACTGTTAAGAGTCTTGGAAAAGACGGAAACGCAAACGTTCACGTTTACGTTCACGGTTTGGACTGAGTGTCGGATAGTTGATTAAGACAACTTGGGGTTATATGGTCAAGGAAATAAGCGCACATGGTGAATGCCTAGGCAGTAAGAGGCGAAGAAAGACGTGGCAGCCTGCGAAAAGCCCCGGGGAGCTGGCAACAAGCATTGAACCGAGGATATCTGAATGGGGAAACCCGGTAGGAGAGATCCTATCATCTAGCACTGAATACATAGGTGCATGAAGCAAACCCAGGGAACTGAAACATCTAAGTACCTGGAGGAAAAGAAATCAACCGAGATTTCCCGAGTAGTGGCGAGCGAAAGGGAAAGAGCCTGTATGTGGGAAGCGAGATAATTTAATTGAATGATCTGGAAAGATCAGCCGAAGAAGGTGATAGCCCTGTAGATGAAAGATTATTTGGTGAAAGCATACGAAAAGTAAGTCGGGACACGAGAAATCCTGATTGAAGAAGAAGCGTAAGCTTCGAGGGGGGACCATCCTCCAAGGCTAAATACTCCTTACTGACCGATAGTGAACAAGTACCGTGAGGGAAAGGCGAAAAGAACCCCGGAGAGGGGAGTGAAATAGAACCTGAAACCGTGTGCGTACAAGCAGTGGAAGCACTCGCAAGAGTGTGACTGCGTACCTTTTGTATAATGGGTCAGCGAGTTAATAGTGTTGGCGAGCTTAACCGAATAGGGAAGGCGAAGGGAAACCGAGTCCGAAAAGGGCGTTAAGTCGGCATTATTAGACCCGAAGCCGGGCGATCTATCCATGACCAGGGTGAAGGGACGGTAACACGTTCTGGAGGCCCGAACCCACTTCTGTTGAAAAAGAAGGGGATGAGTTGTGGATAGGAGTGAAAGGCTAATCAAGCTCGGAGATAGCTGGTTCTCCTCGAAAGCTATTGAGGTAGTGCCTTGTGGGGTTATCCGCTGGGGTAGAGCACTGTGCCGGCTAGGGGGACGTGATAGTCCTACCAAACCGATGCAAACTCCGAATACAGCGGAAGAAGTACCACAGGAGACACACGGCGGGTGATAAGGTCCGTCGTGAAGAGGGAAACAGCCCAGACCGTCAGCTAAGGTCCCAGAGAGATAGTTAAGTGGTAAACGATGTGAGAAGGCCGAGACAGCCAGGAGGTTGGCTTAGAAGCAGCCATCCTTTAAAGAAAGCGTAATAGCTCACTGGTCGAGTCGGCTTGCGCGGAAGATGTAACGGGGCTAAAACTATCCACCGAAGCTACGGGTTTGCTCAAGCAATTGAGTAAGCGGTAGAGGAGCGTTCTGTAAGTCTGCGAAGGTGACCTGAGAGGGTTGCTGGAGATATCAGAAGTGCGAATGCTGACATGAGTAACGATAATGCGGGAGAAAAACCCGCACGCCGAAAGTCCAAGGTTTCCTGCGCGACGGTAATCGACGCAGGGTTAGTCGGCTCCTAAGGCGAGGCTGAGAAGCGTAGTCGATGGGAAACAGGTTAAAATTCCTGTACTTTTAGATTGGAGTGAAGTGGGGACGGAGAAAGCTAAACTAGCCTGGTGTTGGAAGTCCAGGTTTAAGCAAGTAGGAAGAATGGTTAGGGAAAACCGGCCATTCATATTCTGAGATGTGATGACGATCTTATAGAGATATGAGAGAAGTAGTTGATGCTCAGCTTCCAAGAAAAGCCACTAAGCGATGAAGATCAAGAAACCGTACCGGAAACCGACACAGGTGGACAAGTTGAGAATACTGAGGCGCTTGAGAGAACTCGGGTGAAGGAACTAGGCAAATTGACACCGTAACTTCGGGAGAAGGTGTGCCTCTGCTAGGTGAAGGTCTTGCGACTGGAGCTGAGAGAGGTTGCAAAGAATAGGTGGTTGCGACTGTTTAATAAAAACACAGCACTCTGCAAACTCGAAAGAGGAAGTATAGGGTGTGACGCCTGCCCGGTGCTGGAAGGTTAAGTGAAGGGGTTACCCTCCTCTAGATGTCTTTAAGCTAGCTAAGAAGAAAGAGGGAGAGGCCGCAAAGGCCCCTCCCTTAGATGTCTTCTTAGTCTAGGCGCAGTGAGGCGAAAAAGCGGAGTTTACGTAATGTAAATGAGCATTTTTGGCCGAGCTGGAACGACGAATAAGAAGACAGCTAAGAGGAGGGGAAGCTCTTGATCGAAGCCCCAGTAAACGGCGGCCGTAACTATAACGGTCCTAAGGTAGCGAAATTCCTTGTCGGGTAAGTTCCGACCTGCACGAAAGGCGTAACGACAGCCACACTGTCTCCACCCGAGACTCAGTGAAGTTGAATTTGCTGTGAAGATGCAGTGTACCCGCGGCAAGACGGAAAGACCCCGTGCACCTTTACTATAGCTTTGCACTGGACTTTGAGCGTTTCTGTGTAGGATAGGTGGGAGGCTATGAAGCTTGGGCGCTAGCTCAGGTGGAGCCGACCTTGAAATACCACCCTGAAATGCTTGGGGCTCTAACTTAATCTCGTGAAACCGGGATGAGGACAGTGCATGGTGGGTAGTTTGACTGGGGCGGTCTCCTCCTAAAGAGTAACGGAGGAGCACGAAGGTACCCTCAGCGCGGTCGGACATCGCGCAACGAGTGCAAGAGCAAAAGGGTGCTTAACTGCGAGACTGACGGGTCGAGCAGGTACGAAAGTAGGTTCTAGTGATCCGGTGGTTCTGAATGGAAGGGCCATCGCTCAACGGATAAAAGGTACGCCGGGGATAACAGGCTGATACCGCCCAAGAGTTCATATCGACGGCGGTGTTTGGCACCTCGATGTCGGCTCATCACATCCTGGGGCTGAAGCCGGTCCCAAGGGTATGGCTGTTCGCCATTTAAAGTGGTACGCGAGCTGGGTTTAGAACGTCGTGAGACAGTTCGGTCCCTATCTGCCGTGGGCGTTTGAGATTTGAGGGGAGTTGTTCCTAGTACGAGAGGACCGGAATGAACGTACCTCTGGTGCACCGGTTGTCACGCCAGTGGCATAGCCGGGTAGCTAAGTACGGACGAGATAACCGCTGAAAGCATCTAAGCGGGAAGCTTACCCCAAGATAAGATCTCACAGACCGCAAGGTCTCTAAAGGTCCGTTGGAGACTACAACGTTGATAGGCTGGGTGTGGAAGTGTAGTAATACATGAAGCTAACCAGTACTAATTGACCGAGAGACTTGACCATATAACACCCAAGTGGTTTTATTATGGTGAATGCGAAAAGTAGCCCGGAACAAAATGCACAAAAGCATTGAAGATTAAACTGCGACATCGCATTTTTTTCCGGGAACAACTGAAGAAAGCGCTTGAGAGACACAAAACAAGTTGTCCTCAACAATGTACAAGCCAAATTCTTACAACCAAATATTGCCTGGCGACTAGAGCAAGTGGGTACCACCTGATCCCATCCCGAACTCAGAAGTGAAACCATTTAGCGCCAATGATAGTGTGGGTTTCCCATGCCAAAGTCGGTCATCGCCAGGCTTAAATACCAAAAAACCCTAGTTGAGAAATCAGCTGGGGTTTTTTATGTGCTGTCATTATATGGAAATTGCATTATTTTGGGAGCTGTGCAGCGGTGAATACAAGGCCTGAAGCAAGCGATACAAATAAAATTGCCTCAGAGAATTTTAGTAAGGGCATGGTTTTCTTTGGCCGGGGGCAATTTATTGAAGCATCTTGGTGTTATAAGCTTGCAAGCGAGTTAAAACCAAGCTCTGCTCTTTTTCTCGTTTGGTTGGGTAAAGCTTATTGTCGTTGTAACGGTCACCGGTTGGGTATTGAAAGTCTTATTAAAGCTTTATGCCTTGTATTAAGAAATAGTGAAGCGCTGGATGAGGCAATGTTTAATCTGATATACGCCAATCTTAATTCGTTTGATCTTCGCGAAATTTTGGATGTAATAGTTGATCTCCCACATGAAGAAGCCGTTTATTTACTTGAGCATTGTATAGATGAAAAATCACCATTAGGAAAGCATATTTCAAAAGAATATTCAGAAGATCTACGCCATGATATTAATTACAAAAAATATATGCATCAACCTTTATCGATGCGAGGCTTAGATACATTATTTCGCCCGCTTAACATAGATAAGGTTAACAGGGATGACAGTCTGGCCGGTAAAACATTTACGAATAGTTGATTCTAGGATTGTTGCTGCGCAGTGCTCTAGGTTAATGAAGGTAGGTAACCTCCGTCTGCTTAACGAAAGATAGTGAAAACGGGGTGCTTTGTAGAAACAGATCAAGGTGCAGCGTGTCCCATTTCCTGCCAAAATACTGGCGCCCACGTTTTTCAGCTACTTCGGGCATGAGAGGTTTAACAAGCTGTAATAAAAAAGCAATCTCGATGTGAAGCGGTTGTTTAAATAAATGTACAGAAAGATGTGCAACCCATTTCTTAACGAGGTGGCTTATTCTGTGCATTTGTAACCGTGTCATGGCGTGGTTGTATTGTCGCATCAGTCGTTTGGTTGGTTTATTAGGCGCGATATTGCTGGTTGTGCCCTGAAATCGGGCGACGTGCAGGTTAAGCTGTTTTAGCAGACTTAAATAGGATTCATAGAAAAGTTCCATCTCCCGTTTTTCAAAATTATTTTTATGATCATGATGCGGGCTTAGTGCATGGAGGCAATAATAACGGATAAAGTCGATGGGATATTTTTCCGTGAGTGAGTTAATGGTTCGGAAATAATCGCGCGAAGTAGCGGTTGGGTTGGGAATTTTAGTAAAACGTTGTACAGCTAATTTGTCTGGGATGATGCCTGCGCTAGCGCCAATTAAGAGTGCAGAAAGCCCAACTGCATAATAATATTCCGTATCAAGTCCAGTGAAGGGAATAATGACGAAGTCATTTAACGCTAAGCGTCTAATTACCGATTGAATATCTATTTTAAAATAAAAACATAATCCTGAAAAAAAAGCCCAAATGGCTTCATACCAGACGGCGAGCGCCGCATCGTTTAATGAGGGTCTTTTCAAATAGGCGAGATATTTGTTTTTTAACTCTTTTTGCCAATTGCTATTTTGAATGGCTTGCATGAGGGGTTCACGGATTTTTTCTAACTGAAATCCCATGACGCTGAGCGGTTGTGAGGTGAGATCAGTTGAGCATTGTGTATGAGGTGTTTTGTCTATGATTTGCCAGCTTTCAGGAAATTCATTGCAATGTTCGCAATAAGGTTGTTTTATAAACTGTTGCGTAATCAATTCGTTTTGCGTGAGTAGTTCGATAAGTTGGTGGATGGTACGGTGATGCATGTTTTGCTCACTATTGCTCACGATAATGACTTCATCGCCGCACATGGTGCGATAGCGGGCATAAGCATCAGCGGGAATATAGACACTTGCGAGATCTTCTAATTGAAAATCAGTATTCGGGCGTGGTGGTGGAAAAGTGATGATATAAGTTTTATGTGTATCAAGCATCATTCTACTCCCACCATACTGAAAGTAAGGTCATGGAAGCTTTGCCGGTATTTTTTATTTTGTGGGTTTGATTGTGTTTGATGTACCAGGCGTCTTCAGGTTCGATATCATAGGATTCGTTATCAATTTTGGTTTCACCTCTACCTTGTAGGCAAATAAAAATTTCTTTTTCATTGTGGATATCGGGCGAGATTTCTTGATTGACATCAAGATATAAGTAAGCCGATTTAAAAGGCATGTGCAGTTTGTTGAAAATTCGCTTTAGTCTTTTAACGTCTGTGCCGTATTCATAAAAAAAGTGGTCGGATATTTTCTTTTTTTCCAGGGATGCAGTCTTTTGCGACTCCTTAATGGAGGGTGCTTTACTTGTCTGTGGATTTCTTTTTGCGCGCGGCATCATTCTATCTCCTTGTGGATGATGAGTTAGTTGGTGGTTTAAGGGCGGGGTAGGTGAGGGCGCTTTTTGATGAAGTATGGTTTAAAAGTAACCATCAATGTCAAAAGCATGTGATCAGCTGCTGTCGTCGAAGCTTAGAGTGATAGCAGTTTTGAGATGTGGGGCTGTTTGGGCGGGATAAAGCTAGACTTTCACAACGGCAGTAGCCTACAAGCAAGAAACTCATTTTGCAAACATTTTTTTACTCTATTATTTTTGCTTCAAAGCATTGATTTACCCCTCGAAGATTGCCAAAATCACCCTTTCGTCTCAAGTTTAATCCCACGCTGGCGTAGCTCAGTTGGTAGAGCAGCTGATTTGTAATCAGCAGGTCGCGGGTTCGAGTCCCATCGCCAGCTTAACTTCCTGAAAATCACCAATTTAGTCGGGCCTAATGTTGATAGCTATAGCTATCAAGTCAATGTTGGTTTATATAGCTATCAACTCGGACTTGATTTATATAGCTATCAACATATAATAACTATATGAGATATAGATAAAACAAGAGAAAGCGATGCTTTGCCTAAAGTGCCGATTAGAAATTGAGAACACCGAAATCTCACATTATGGGCTACACCTTAATTGTTTTAAAGAATGGTTTAGCACTTCACATGCGACGGAATTTATTAGTTTAAAGAAAAGGTCGAGTGCGACATCAGAAGCTGAAACCCGCAATGGGCCACAAGATACCAGCTTTTTTCATGGAAAATTTAAAAAATACTCAGCCGATCTTGATGGCAATTCTTACATACTCAAGATGAAGCAAGAAGAAGTAGAAGAGCTGCCTGAGGTGGAATATCTTTGTAATCAGATCGGCAAGCAATTAGGTATCCCGGTTGCTGAATTTTACTTTATTAATTTTCATGATGAAAATACGTTTGTTACAAAAAATTTCATTGCGCCATCCGGGGCGCCAACCGATCTTCAACATATTTACCATTTTAGACCGGACGATCAGCATAGTTGCGAAGGCATAATTAACGCTATCATTAAACAAACTGAAAAACCCTATGATGTAAAAATAATCATAAAGACAATTTTATTTGATGCGCTAATTGGTAATCACGATCGACATGGGCGAAATTTGGCTTTTATTGCTAAAGCAAAAGATTTTGCACTTTCTCCCATTTACGACAATGTTTCTTATTTGGCTCTTGAAAAAGATGAAATGCTTAAAGCAGATCACAATCCTACTGGCAGAATATGTACAAGTGATACATTCGAACCAAGTATGAAAGATTATGTCAAAGAATTTAAAAAGCTTGGTTATCAGGACGTTCTTAAAGAATTTTATCAAAGCATTAAGATAGAGCTATTAATTCAATTAATTACTGAAAGTTACTGCAGTGATCAGATGAAAGAAGCCATTAAAAAATTGGTCAAAAAGCGCTTTACGGAGCTTGAAAATGAATACCTCAACTAAGTTAGATAAAAATCGTTTACATGTTTTTCATGAAGGCAGAAAAAGAAGAGTTTTTGTCGCTGAGCTAATTTACAATAAAGAAAAGGATAGATACGAACTAACTTATAATTATAATTACGCAAATTCAAAAACAGCCATTCCAATCAGTCCGGATTTGAGTTTATTTAAGGAAAAGCATTACTCTAAAAAGGGAACAATGTTTCCCGCGTTTATTGACAGAATTCCAGAAAAATCTAACCCGGCCTATGTAAGTTATTGTAAATCACAAGGCATCTCTCCGAATGAAGCAAACCTAATTGTTTTATTAGGAGCGATAGGTAAGCGAGGCCCTTCAAGTTTTATATTTGAACCCGTTTACACGAATGAATTTGGGCCTAATGAGATTACGAAATTGCGCGAAAATCTATGTATTACTCAGTACGATTTTGCAGAAGCATTTGATATTAACAAAGCAACTTTGCAAAGAGTTGAATCTGGCAATAGTCGAGATTTAAACACATTAAAGCGTATTCAGATTTTACTCGAATTTCCTGAAGTAGCTCTTTGGCAGCTACAGCAGACAGGTTCTCGAGTGCATAAAGATGTGTTTAATCGATTGATGGGTTACTTTAAGGCTAAAGTTTAAAAGCCGGCGTTACGAATTTCTAATGCGCCACATTAATTCGCAGCGCTGCCCTATCTAATTCCCACAGAATTTTAAAAAGTTACATTAAGCAAGCGTAGCCTGGACGCACGCTTTTAGTGCGTCCGGGGAGAGGATAACACCAACCATCGATCAGAAGATGGGTTAGGTTTATCCATCCCGGACGCACTAAAAGCGTGCGTCCAGGCTACATTTGCTTTTGGTGCGCTCCGGGAAAAGGTAAGACCAACCACCGATTAATTGACAATTGAATTTTCATTTTTATAATAGCTATTCTTGTGCACGCAAAGTGCCTCAAAATTAATTACCTCTCTGTGTTTTCTCTTTTTATAAATAAATCCATATAAATTCCTTTAAGGAGATGCAAATGGTTCAATATAGGCGATTAAAAATGAATGGCGGGATATTTTTCTTTACCGTTGCGTTACGAGATCGACAAGCTGACTTTTTGATTAAATACATTTCATTGTTAACGGATGCAATGCGAAATACTCGTTCAAAATGGCCGTTTGAAACTATTGCAATGGTTGTATTGCCGGATCATTTGCATACGATGTGGCGGCTGTCGAATTTGGATGATGATTATTCGATGCGGTGGATGAGAATTAAAACTCTATTTACAAAAAGTCTTGTTGAGCAAGGTGTCGCGCTGAAGAAAAATCAAAGAGATGAATATAATCTTTGGCAAAGAAGGTTTTGGGAGCATGCATTGCGAGATGAAAAAGACTATGAGAGACATGTAAATTACATTCATTACAATCCCGTAAAGCATGGATATGTGAAGCGAGTACAGGATTGGCCATATTCAACATTTCATAGGTACGTTAAGAGGGTGTATACCCTAAGAATTGGTGCTCTAATGATTTGGTGGTGCCTGAGTTTGGATTGGGAGAGATAAGGGGTTAAATTTTATCCGCCCCGGACGCACTAAAAGCGTGCGTCCAGGCTCTTAGCGCACCCCTCATAATTTAACATAAGCTTGCCTCCAGAAGGGCTAGCTTGTGTATCATTTCCATGAGCGTCTCGTATGAAAAAACGGCAATTCGCTTTAAAGCCCGTATTCCCAGCTTTACAAGTGATAATCGACGCCCTCCATTTGCGCTCCCGTTTGAAAATTCACGATCTGCCTTAGTATATTCCTTGTGCGCCCCAACTAGCCAAGCAACAAATGAAACAATTTGCTCGATGAGCAGCAAGATTTTTATTCGCTCAATATTTTTTGTCATCGAATTTTCCAAGCCAAATCCAAATTTAGTAGATTTTGTTGTTCGGTTGCTCGCTTCAATTTTCATGCGACTTTTATAGTGATTGATTATTGTTTTTTTAATACTCGTATTTATATTGTTGAGATTTGTTACGATAAACCAACCCTCAGTATAAGATCGTATATGTCGTTTTAATTCAGTACATGCATTCGGATTGTTACGTTGACTCTTTTTTCGTATTGATTTCAATGCTTGCTTGTAAGTATACATGTACATTTCATGTTTGTTACTCTTGGCTAATAAGCCTTTACCTAGAAATTTAATACGAGCTGTTGCGTTTTCAGCGTACATCTTCGCTCTTTCCCATTTTGTTTTTTGACCTATTAAAACTTGTGTTCCGTTGCGTACTCTGCCACAAAAATACCAACCCAATCTTTCAACTTGTTTGTACCACTCCCCTTGAAATCCAGCGTCAGTAATAATAAGCACGTTTTTGATATGCTCAGGAATAATCCTGCGTAAATTCTTTAAAAAATGATTTTGTATTTCGGTATTGTTTACTTTCTCTTCTAAATAGACTTCTTGATAGATGACAATGCTTGAGTGTTTGCAAATTAAATTTGCTCTTAAAATGTAATGAGAGCGCTCTATTGCTGGTGTCCAGTCCACAATAATTCGTATGGCTTTAAAGTAGGAAAGAACTTCTTTAGCAAGCGCCTTTTGAATCCTTGGATTCTCATTTTGAATATGAGGATTCGATAAAAAATTGGATACTCGCTTAATACTGTGTCGTTCAGAAATTTCATTCATCTCAGACAATTCATTGCCTAACTCAGTCATGGTTAAGCTTTCACAACGTACAAGCGCTTTTGCTAAAGCAATCAAGGTGTCTAAACGTTTCTCATGAATAAATTCGCATGACTTGGTTAGTATGTTTTGCAATAATAATGCCGCACACATGGCTATATCCTTATAGATTTTGATTGGATTTATCAGGACCACGCCGAAAACGGGTCATGTGTGCATCTTATATACGATAATTATTTGTATTTAAATAGAATTTTTAGAAAATATCAGGGGTGCGCTAAGGTCCAGGCTACGCTTGCTGAATTGTGGAGAGGAATTAATTTAGATAGGCTGTTAGTACGATTGTTTTCAGATATTTTGCCTGGAACTAACGTATTAAATGGCCTTGAAAATATAAATGAACCTATCTTTCTTGCGGCGGGCGTGAGTGATTATGATTGCTGCCCTTGGTTGTGGAAAGAGGTAAAGAACCTTCCTGAAAATTTTACCATTAGCATTTTCAATAAAAGTGGTCATTGGCCTCACTATGAAGAGCCTGAGCTTTTTGATGCAAGGGTTAAGCAATGGATTGAAACAATTTTTTGACGAAAAAAAGTCTTTTTAGCGAGAGTAGCCTGGACCTGACGATCCGTCAGAGCCTGGATGCACTAAAAGCGTGCCCCCTGGAAAGCGGGGACGTGCGCCCAGGCTACATTTGCTAGACAGAATCATCAAAATCTAGTACTTATGTCGCAAATAAATACTGAGGTTAAAAGATGGATTTTTCACCAATCAAAAAACTCGCTTATCAAACATTTATCCCGGCAGGCCTCCCATTCGATTTGCCACTGAATCCCCCAGTTAACGGAGAGCAGTACAAGCAGCGTAAACATGCTGATCGGCTTAGTACACGAGTCCTTACTTTTTTAGGGTTTCCTGCCGAAGATATGACGGGCGATCAATTTGTAGATGATCGTAGAAAAAATGCGCTATCAATTTTGGAGAATTTTTTTAGAAATTTGATTGGCTGGCATAGGCAGGCGTCAGGGAATCAGAAAATTTGGAATGCAATAAAATTGCCTGTCGTATTGTTATGGAATGTGGGCACGGTGCCTGTTCGCTTGACGGTAAATCTGCTAAGCGTAGTCACCGTTCTCATTCCTGGCATATTATCAATTGCCATGGACTCCATATCAAAAAAATTGTCTGGCAAAATGAAAGATGCAAGTCTAGATGACGCAACTGCTAGCTTAGCCGTGTTGACTAATCTTTGGATTTTGGCGCGAGGATTTTATTTTTTGCTAGAGGTAGTTGGTTTTGTCGGTCGTGCAGTTTTTGCGCCATCGCTTGGGATGTATAAGGCGAACGAGTTTGGTAGAAATGTAGGTGGTAAACGAGGCACCCTCTTAAGTGTACTGCTCATCACGTTGAGTACATTGATAACATTAGCTGCTTATACGCTTGTATTTCCATTAGCGATCCAAGGGATAGTTGTTTGGGCTGCGACCTATGCGTTGCCCTCAGTTGTGGTGGCAAGCATGCAGGCAGTGCAAGCTGCTTATGTTTGGGGGTTGGCGAAGCTGATCGCTAATATGCCATTCACGATGCAAACAGTGATATCTCAGGTTAGTGTGTTGGGGAGTGCAGTAAATTTTGTGATGACGCAAATGGGTCTAACGATGTCAGGTGGTATTTTATCACCCCTTGTGCTTGGTATATCAGTCATTGCTGGTGCTGTGAGTGGGTTAGGTCTAGTAGTAGCTGGTTCGATAGATTTGATAAAGAATAAAATCAATGAGGATAAGCGCCCTATTATTAAAGGCGAGAAGAAAATAGAAATGAAAAAAGAAGCAGTGCTTGAGCAGCCCTATCAACCGGTCAAACCACTTATTTTACCAAACCTTAAATTTTTTAATGTTCCGCTGCCTAAACCTCAAGCAGTGGAAAAAAAACCTGTCCCAGAAAAACAAAAACCGGTAAAAGAAGAGAAAAATATAGATTACAGCGCACTACATTTAAAGGAGAAATTGGGGGAGGGAGGGTTTGGCGTAGTTTATAAGGCGACCTACCGAGGGGAGCTTGTGGCAGTAAAAAAACCAAATCGCAATGCAATTGTTGCTGTTGATGAGTTTGAGCGTGAAGCGGAATTGATGGGGAAATTAAATTCACCTTATGTCATTTCATATTTAGGGGCATGTGTTCAACAGCCAAATTTGTGTTTAGTGATGGAGTTTATGGAGAAAGGTTCATTGGATGGTGTGTTACGGAATGCGAACCCACGCATACCGATAGGCGGTAAACTTTATTTAAAATACGCGGAGTATATGACGCGAGGGATGGTTTATTTGCACAAGAATGGCATCATTCATACCGATTTGAAGAGTCTCAATGTGTTAGTAAATAAGAATGATGAATGCAAAATCACGGATTTTGGCATATCTAAATTTAAACCATTGGGAAATTCTACTTTAATTGGTCCGACTTACGAAGGCGGCACACCACTTTGGCAAGCACCAGAATTGTTTGAGCCCGGGAAAAAAGCAGATGATTTGTCGGATATGTATAGCTTGGGAACTATTTATTGGGAATTAGCAGAGACAAAATATCCACCGATGCACAAAAAGCCGGAAGATATTAATGAAAAAACGTCAGCAGCGATGAGGGCGCTCATTATGCGATGTTGGTCTGAGCGACGTGAGAATCGTCGTCCTAGAGCAGGAGAGGCGCTGGAAGTGATCGTCTCAGAGCAGAAACGCGATTTAAAAAAATAACGATATCATCCCTATCCAAAACGAGGATGCATTTATGGTGCCCAGGTCTTTCAGTGAGAGTAAGCTCACTTTTCTTGCCAAGCATATTGCCCACATAGAAAACAACACCAACCCGGAGACGGCTTCGCTTACTATTTCTCAATTACACACACTTGCTGATCGCTATAAGAGAGATTTTTTTTCAGGGACCGAGATTATTATTAATGGCGAAACATTATATGGCCAGTTGCTGATAAGCGCTAATATACGCCTAATTGAACGTATTCAAGCCAACCCAATAAACACCGAGTTTGATGGTTTTCTCTATGCCATTTATCTTGCCTATTATTGGAAACCGCAAGAAATTAATAATTGTCATTTGCTCGCTCACACTTCCATGCTTATTCAAGATATTATTAAAACGCGATGTCTAGATCAAATTACGTTATGCAAATTGACTAAAACAGAAGAGGAAGCAATAAAAAATTTATTTACAGAATTAGCTTATCTAGATGCTGATGGAAAAATCAAACCACTTTCTGAATTACAATTACGACGCTTGGTTTTTAGATTATCCGATCTTTTTCATTACGAGCTTAAAAAAACAGGACAAGAACCTGGCATTTTTGTATTTAAGGGAATACTTCTTGATGAAATAAAAAAGCTCTCAAAAATCCGCCGCGAAAGAATTTGCTTAAATAGATTTCAAGCCATGAAAGAAATGGAATCTATTCAAGGGGCGCTTAAAAAAATTGAGACGATCGGCTACGTATTTACGAATGATGAACGCGAAGGTGATATGCGGGCTCATACCGAGGGCTTCATTATTACCGACAAAGGTATTGCTAAACCTCTGCACTGGATAGCGCTGGATGAAAAAATAACATTTAAAGCTCACCAATTCCCACAACTGTATGTAAGTGAGTGGTTTGTTGGTGCATTTAGAGATGACCAAAATTGTCTTGATCCTGAGTTGGCATTTAACTTATCGACAAAAAACCAACCGCAACGCGGTTTACACGGCTGTGGAACGTTTACAATGCAATACTTAAAACACTTATTAGAAAATAAAGCCAAGCAATTTAACGACTATTCATTAATGATTCCGCTCTACTCAACCCTGTTTGATTCAGACAAAAGCACGCTACAATTTATTTTTATTCCACCGCCTCATGTATTGCGTTATTCACAGTCAGAAACTTATAACGATATGCTCGCTCGTTTTGTGCGCGGCGAAAATATAAAATACAGAGTTGGGCTTGCGTATGACAAAGTTCCCCTCGATTATCTCAGTCATGCTGTCACTCAATTAGTGGATCATACGGCGCAAACAGCGAGCGCGCGTAATCTTAGCCTAACGGCCAGCGGACAAAGAAAATTACGCAGTACATTTTTTAATGATTTACAAAAAGACGCATCGCTTAGCCAGCAAGTAAAAACACCTAATTACATAAGTTTTAATATATGTCAGTTATTATGCAATTCACACAAAATAGCCACTGAGTGCGGCGACCTTAAAACGGCTGAAAATAACAAAAAATTAATCGATAGCTTAACTCAGTTTCAAACTCGGTGGCTGGATGAATATGATAAAGAATCAGAAAAGCGCTCATCTCTTACGAACCCCATCACTGGTAAAAACTGGTATCTGACATATGAATCAACCAAAGCGGTTGATTTCGCGAACCAATACCAGGTTGGGAAAAGTTTTTATCTTATGTTAATGGACTTAAAATTAGCGCCCAACTTTCAATACATACAAACGGATTTCACCGCCTTAATACAACAACCCGATTTTCAATCATTACATTATCGTGATCAAAATGAAATTGCGCTTGGTTTTCTTTGCCAAGCACTTGAACAACACAAACATTTGCGCAGAAAGTGCATTTTTCCAGCGAGGACTTATCTTGGGCAATCCATGATGGACATTAATGCTATAAATCACTTTGTCATTAAACCGTGGATGCATAAAATATTTGTCGATGATGAGGTGTGCGTGATGAAATTTAATGCATTTCAGCAGAAGCAGAAGAGCATGGGCCGTACATTTGCTTAAGGTTTTCTTAAGGGTCCCAGTTTATAATCCTGCTAATACACTAAATTTTTTTGGATAAGTTAGCGCAGTCAGCGTAGCAGGTTTTTCATATGAAAAGTACACGTACAATAAACGCAACGCTTAAAAATAAAACAATAGTTACTGAAAAAATCGAACCCACTAATGCGCTTTTCGTGAGACCTACGCGCTGTGAAGAACAGTCGGCACATATTTTAAATGAAGCGAATTCTGCAATTGAAAGGGAAAATGTTCAGGAAACCAGGTATCGTTTAAAGCAAAGTCAAAGTGGTGAGTGGCGTTCTATTTTTGAAGCCCTGTTTTACTCTGTTGAGGTGTGTGTGTTGGTTGTCCTCCTAAGTCAGCTTAAAGATAAAGCGTTGGAAGATCAAAATAAAAGTGCTGTTGCCCTCGCTTTGGAAAATATACGGGTTTTCGCTATGGCTGGCTTAACGGTCTATGCTGTTTATAGGTTTTTTTGCATTCCTACTGCTACTGCTAATGCATTTCGTTATCATTACACGAAGAATAAATGTAAAGATTGGCTGGAGAGGCGTTTAGAAACTGAAACGGTGGGGAAGTTAGCTGATAGCGATTATTCTCACAGAGGGGATATTGTTAGTCGGCAAGTCTAGCAAACCTAGCAAGTGCAAAAAATTCAATAATCCCTGGACACAAAAAGCATGTCCAAGATACGCTTGTTTAAAGGATGATCTTCAGTCGAAGGCTTAATGCCCTGACAGAAATTCAATATAGGAAGGGACTATGAACAGATTGCTGAAAGTGTCACGGCTGGAAAGTTTGACGGATGGGGTGTTTGCTGTTGCGATGACAATCCTCGTGCTTGATTTACGTTTACCAGCTGTTCTTGTTGATCTGAGTCAGGTGCATTCACTGTTAAACGGTATCTATTTAAAGTTATTTATCTTTATAGGCAGCTTTATTATTCTTGGCACGCTGTGGGTGGCAATGAATTTTCAAACGGGCATTCTTGTCCGGCTTAATCGCACTTATTTGTGGTGCAATATGTTTTATCTGATGACGGTATGCGTTGTGCCTTTTTCTGCGAGTTTCGTGGCGGCATATCCGGCCAGCAGAATCAGCTTGGCATTTTTTGCAGTCAATTTATTAATTGCCAATTTTGTACAGTTATTAATAAGTGAATGTGCACGTATTTATAAATTAAATAGTGACATGTATTCCAAAGAGTTTCGCCGTGCGGTGATTAAACGAGCGTTCGTTGCACCACCGTTTTACATCTTCTCTTTTTTTCTATCGGCGTATGATACTACGCTGGCTTTTATAGTGCTTGTTATTCCGCCTTTGCTTTATTTGATTCCGGGGTATGTGGATAAGTTTGATGGGTCTTAAGTCAGCTATTATTGTAACCCTTGCTGCATGGCTGTTAAATATTCCGCCGGGTTTTGCCCGCACAAACCGGATGTTCCTATTCCCCACATGAACATACCACCAAAATTATTTAGTTTGATAGTTTCAGCTAGTGTTTTGATGGTTGAAGACGGAGTAGGGCCCGCATTTGCAGATTCGCATGGTTGTATACCAAAAATAAGTTTTTGCCTATCGACGCCCGCGATCACAAACTGGTTGAGAATGTTAATTGCCAAATCGGCTCTAGAATAAAAATTTTTGATACCGGTGTTGTAAGTCATGATATTCACCGCCGAAATGGCGTTCATCGCATCTGGATCTGCAAAAAACGGGCGCATCGTACCGGCATAGGCATTTCCGGTGTCATACATGCCTGCAACTTGTCCTGCCGCATGCCATCCGGTAGCAATCATGATGATTTTACCTTTAGTGGCGGTATCGTCATCAAGTGATTTTCGCAGAATTTTCACCATGCGAGCCAGATTGTTCGCGAATTTAATATTGTCGCTATTGCCGTAATGCCACCATCCTTCAATATCTAGATCTACGCCGTCATAATAAAAGTTTTTGATATTTGCCTTAATTTCACCGGCAATTTTAGTTAACTGTTCGGCGTTTGCTTCAATGATTATTTTCCTGAAGTCATCATTGGTGGCGCCGCCGTACGAAACATATGCTCTTGCTCCCTCATTCCAGTATTTGCGAAGCCAGTTGTTCCATATTGTATAAGTGCCGCTATTCGCAGGATTTTGGAAATTTCCGCTGGCGGAATAATCAGTATAGTAAGTTCCGCGGCCATCTGAGTGCAAAAGAGCAAATGCCAAGAATAAGCCATCAAATTTATAGTCTGGAATTTGTGCATTTGACCAGCCGGCCCAGTAGGAATATACAACAGGTTTTCCGGGAGCCGCCGATAAAACTTGCATTGGCGCTGCTAAGAATAGGCAGAGCAGAAGTATGAGAGATATGTTCTGATATCGGTGCCGCATTGTTAAGTCCTCGGAGAGTGCGGGCTAGTATATAGTTTTAACATTAAGATAATATTAAATAATAATGCGTTACAAATTCCAGGTAACCTTAAGCGAAACAGCATCTCGGTATCCGCTATTAGTCCCATTAACAAGTGTTGGGCCTGCGGTAATGTGAATGCCGGCGTTTTGAATAAACACGTAGGAATAGCTTCCATCAATAGTAATATGCTTGTTTAAGTTATATCCCGTTGATACACCCAACACGAGACTATTCCCATTTGCAAGTTGATAGCTACCATTTCCAGGCGATTGTACAAAACTGCCAGCAGCGCGAATGACCCAGTCGGGTGTTAATTTATATTGGCTGCCGAGTGTTAATGCCCAGGCATTATGTAAATAATAAGGTATTGTCGCATTGACGATGGCTGTAGTTGGCCCTACTTGTGCAGCAATATTGTAGATATGTGTATTTTGCAAAATACTCCACTGAATTCGCTGTATCGTTCCAATGAATCCCAATGAAGGTGAAACAAAATGACTAATAGAGAAAACGTAGCGTGCCGGCGTCCATAGGGTTAAATGATAATGTTTAGATGTTAAGGGAGGCGTGCTTTGAAGAGTGCTGGTACCGCTTAGATTGTAACGAACGGAGCTTTGATAGTTGAGCCCTATTAAAGTGGTGTGACTTGGCTTAAATAATAAGCCAATATCGCCACCTACACCGTATCCATTAGCGTCATTTTTACTTTGACTATCCGGTACGTCGAGTGTTGGAAAGCCTGAGGTGCGCGTTAATAACAAATCAACATAAGAGTACGTGAATCCCATGCCTATTGAAAATCTGTCTGTTACTTTGAGTCCAATCGCGGGGACAATATCTACATTATTTGTATTGTTACTTGGTTGGGCGTAACGCAATAAAGAATTATCGTCTACGTTGCTATTGTAAAAATTAGAGATGATAGCAATGCCTAAGTTTAATCTTTCATTGAGAGGCCATCCCATATAAAATGCAGGCAAATTATATCTGGTGTTGGAGCTCGCGCTTCCTGTTTGAGTGAATCCGGTTGCTGTTTGTATTGTGGTGCCAGAAAATTGACTGTGATAATAAGCGGTTGAGCCTAAACCTATTAATTGTGGGTTTTTAAGCAGCGTTAAAGCGGCTGGATTATGATAAGTAGCTGTCGCGTCATTCACGACCGCAGTCCCTAAAGTAACTTCAATAAAAGAAGCATTCACGATAGTGGGTAATAAGTACGCCAAGAAAAAAAGGAATATCCATCTATAAAACATTCTTAGCGCTCGCTTGTTCATAAATCACGCATGAAAATGTCATTTTAATAAACATTTCCAATTGTAGCAAGAGCGCTTAGGCTGTATACGTTGCCGATATTAAAAAATATTCTTGAGTTCGTTAAAAATAAAAAATTGGTTAATGTTCTCTTAAGTATGGAGCGTTAATATGTCTCCGGCAAATCAAATAAAAAAGGAGTTATGTCATGAAGCGTCGTCTTATTGTTAGTTGTTTTCTAGGACTTTTTTTCATTTCTTCGCAAGCCTATTCCAATTCTTCCACAGGTATCCACGAAAAACATCCCTATACTTTTTCTATTCAAAAACACGTTTATAAATTTTCTGAATTGTACCAAATAAACTCTTTGCAAAAAGAAACTTATCCTGGAACAGTGAAGAAAAGCGCTTTTCGCATTAGAACGAACTATGATTTATCAGATGAACATGGTTGGCAAGCAACGGGTATTACACGCGTCATTTCTCTGGGAGTGTTGTATCCATGGGCAAGAGATATTGATGTCTATGATACGCGCGGTGTGCAAATTGGCATGATTGATGGCAATATGGCGACGCTTGAATCAGCCAAATTCAATATTTATGAGTACGACGATGAAGGTAATTCAACGCAAGTGGGAATTGCCTATGCAAGCAGTAATTTCGAACACTTTGCGATTGTGCCTTCTATGAGTGATCCGCATCCTATTGCAGAGTTTAATCGAAATTATAGCGATAATTCTTGGAAAGTAACTGTTAATGATCCTGATAAAATTGATGATCGTATGGTGAGAATATTTGCGGGATTTGTGATTGATTTTGAGGATGCATTTTTAGCTAAGCAGGTGACGGGAAATCAGGGGCAAGAAGTCTAGCTTTCCTAGAGATGCTGCTCCCGGACGCACAAAAAGCGTGCGTCCAGGCTACTAAGCTAAGCAGGTCACAGTGCCTGGGCCTGATCCCACTGTTAGCACCCGGATTGGGTTGACTATTTTTTGGTCTTTTGGTAAAATTCCGGTCCATAAAAAACTTAATAGAGACAAAAAGATGCGTGCATCTGCTTACCCTCAAAACGAAAACGAACGTCAGCGGCAACTTTTAAGAGAAAGAGGTTGTGGTTATTTTGTAGATCGTATATCGCCACATCAAACGCCCTTATTAGCTGCATTTGATACGGATAATGCTTATATCTTTAGGGTGCTTATAGGAGTTGGTATAAGTTTTCGGTGTCCTAGTACCTATACTTCCTCGTTAGAGTATGCGCTTTGTCAGCGAAAATATCGTATAGCAGCGAGCCTCGCCAATTCCCATTCTGTTAAGTTAAACATTTGCAAGAATTATTGATGCGTCCTGGTGTCATTGCTGAAGCAAAGAATATTGCTTTTTTGAAAGAGGCGATAGCACATCATCCTACTACGAATGACAAAAGTAATGAGCAATTGAGCTTAGAATTTATTAAAAGCTTAAAGGAAACTGTCAAAGACATAAAAGAGCAATTATTAGAAGCTGCAAAAGTTTCATTTTTTGAAGCGTGGCGATATTTGTTGCAACTCGAAAAGGTAAAAGACTGTTTGTCATCGGCGGAAAATTTTCACTATAGAGATGCTTATTACCAGACGGATCGAAATGATTATCACACCAATCAACTTAAAAAAATTTTGGCGAAAGAAACTGAACTACCTCGTGTGGGCTTGATAATAAAAGATGAAGAAGTTGCATATGCGGTAGCTGAAAGCATTTTAATGGACGAAACATTTTTCAATTTGAATTTAGATGTATTCTCTTTTACTAAGAAGAATAAAATTCAATTGCTTTTGTGTCTTCTTGGCATGAGCCAAAATCAAGATGAAGATAATTTCTTATTACGCCGTGCATTGAATTTTTTGGGCGAAAACAAAAGTGATTCACTGCCAGCTTTAGAATCAATTATTCATGCTGTAAATCCAAATCTAGATCCAAATACAGTTGATTATGAGGCGCTTATCGTTGCACTCAATGAGGACCGCAAAGATTTTTGGAAAACAAAAGACGAGCTCTACAATAAAGCACAACGATTGTTGCAAATATATCTTGATTGTACTGATTTGGAGACTTTGCATAATAAGGTTATTGAAGAATCTCAAAAGCTACTGGTCTTGACGCCCAAAATGCCTGGTATGATACGGCCGTCAGTGATGTATGATTCTCCTTTACGCCAGGGTAATTTCGCTTATGTGACTCCTCCTCCCCGCAAACAAAAAGTTATTAAAACAAGCCATGAGATGAAGTCATTTAATGCTGAATTACAGAGACGGATTGGTGAGCTAAGTACGTATGGAAAATCGCTACCTGAACTTAAACGTCTTCCTATTGCTGAGTTGGTTAAGCAATTGAAGAATGAATTAACTAGATTCAACGAGCAAGTCACGAGCGATCCAGGTTCTTTTAAACACGAGCTCCCTCTCTTTCAGACGGCGATGGTTAATATTTTGGGTAAAAAACAACTTATCGATCCGCTTTATAAGCATCGTCAAGAGGGAACAATTTGGTTGGTAAATGCTTTGATTGCATTATCCGTTGTTGGATTGGTGGTTATTATAGCAAACATGGTTTATACCGCTAATACTGAAACAAAAGAAGAACATCCGACTTTTACTCATTTGTTACTGTTTGGTAAAGCGAGGACGCAACAGAAAATGGATGCAATTAGAGAAGAGGTTATTCGAATTGCCCCTTGCGTTTAGAGGCTTGCCGCAATCGCATCCATTACTTTCGATGACTCTGCCCAACGGTTTTCATCTTCTGGTACGGGCCAGGCAGATGTTTCAACAATGACGATATGTTTTGTTGGGTTGATATAAATAATTTGACCGAAGATTCCTAATGCTTTAAATGCATGATCAGCGTTATTAGCAGGAATCCACCACTGATATCCGTAACCTAACTTCTCATTCTCGTCTACCGGTTTTAAAAATTTTGCAGGCGTAGTTGCTTCTTTGATCCACGCGGAGCTTATAATACGTTTCCCTCCCAGTGTGCCGCCATTCATCATCATTAAACCAAAACGCCCGTAATCACGCAGTGTTGCACTTAGAACACCAAACGCGGCTTGATCAGGTTGTACTTTTGCTCTGTAAAAGAATGCATCACTTTCAGCGCCGATTTTGCTCCAAATTTTTTCTTGCAAATATTTATTAAGCGGTTTGCCAGTCGTTTTTTCGATAACAAATCCTAGCATTTGAGAATTTTCATTTTCATAGTCAAAGATCGTGCCTGGTTTAACGTTATCGTTGGGTTTCAGCGATTTAAGTAGATTCGCGAAAGAGGGGACGCCCGTTAAAGCTGCTGTATTGAATTTGAGAGTGGATGAGTTGGGATCATAGGGGTCATAAGTTAGGTCAAGACCTGTTGCCATTTCAAGCCCATCTTTGAGTGTGACGCGATTAAATCCGCTTGCATTCAATCCCGGCAGATATTTGGTTACAGGATCGTTAATATTGCTAATTTTTCCTTCTTGAAGCGCGATGCCAAATAACGTAGAGGTAATTGATTTTCCAACCGAGTTGGTAAGAAACCGGGAGCGTTGATTTGCACCGTGAAAATAACGTTCATAAATAATCTGGTCATTTTTGAGAATGAGAAACCCAGTCACAGAGTTTCGTCTCATGTATTGGTCTAAGGTGTAGGTTTGATCTTTGTAAGTGTAAGTAGTGGCAAAGGCTTTTTTTGCTTCTTTTAGGGGATATACTTTTCCAGAGCGTCGAATCCAGTCAAATTTAAAATCCAATTTATCCATATTATGAAAATAGAAGTAACTATAAGGCGGTACAAAAAAGCTGTAAGGGCCGGTCAGAAGTTCTGAGGGTTTAATTTTATGGATATCAATGGTGGGTACGGATTCTGCCGCATAAATTGTGTTTGATACTGAAAGAATGATAAGAAGCGGATAGCTAATTCGTCTCATAATAGTTTTAGCTGCTAACTTAAACGATGCACAGAAAGGGGAGCGTTTCTTCATAAATATCTCCATTTTAGTTTAGCGCATCCTGTTTAGGATTTTTTCTGGGATCATTGGCCGGAAATAAAATAATAGCTTTTTTCTAGTGCGATTCCAAGTGGTCGCGAAAAGGATGATGACGATGCCAAGGGTTACAAGCATCAGCGGGAAGCTTAAACTATCAGGGAAGATTTGGGTTGCGAGGTGGCCTAAATAAAGCAATACGCCGATGGTGCCAAACACAGCAAAAATGCGGCGGTCCAGAAATACACTGGTAAAAATCATCACCACATTGATCATGCAATAAGCGAACTTAGACCATTCTGAATTGGATGATTGACCTGTTAAGCCGCCCCAAAAAGCCATGGCGCCAAAAATGTATAACCAGAATGCATAATCGTGCTTATCATCACCGCTTCTTAAATCTACATAAATCGCAAGTGCGAGAATGACTAAGCCGAAATACATGGAAAAAATGGCACGATATTCACCGAAATAATCTTTAATATGAAAAAATAGCGGAAATAAGTCCATGCTCATATACCAAAGCACGACAGCAATGGGGAAAATTAAAAATGGGAAACGATAATAATAAAACATGATTGCGCCCGCGAGGATGGTGGAAAGCTCCATCGGCACCCAGTACCAGCTTACCCAATAATGGAAATCAGCGTATTCATAGGGTTGGAGAGGCGAATAGCCAAGCCATGCTTGTATGTTATAAATCGCAAGTGGCACCAAGGCTAAACTGAAAGTTGCCATGATGCCGGCAGGAATACGTAATTTTTTATTCTTAAAATAATGCGTAAATCCTAATCCAAACATAAATAAAAAGGCTGAGAGGAAAAATAAGGGTAAACCAACCAAATCATCCCATGCGCGTGTTACAAATAAAGTGATGGCAGAGATCGCAAGCAAGCCGCCGAAATAATAAAGCACATGGGTAAAATGAAATTGGGGACTATCCGCATGGGTTTTCTCCCAGTGATGCCAAATGTCATCAGCTTGTTTAGCCGTGATAATTTTCGCTTGGACTGCGGCTTCTAGATCTTTGCGATTGAGTGGCATGGTGGCGATTTCTCCCGAAAGGGTTACATCCTTTTATTATAACATGTAATTCCAGTTTAATTTGTTCTACAATGATTGCTGCTAACGAATAGGATCAACCAGAGATGCCGCAAGTTTCAGGCAAGAATTACGTCACACCTTTTGGTGATGCGCAGTTAAGAGCAGAATTTGAAAGCTTATTAAAAGAGCGCAAAAAAGTGGTAGAAATTGTAAGATGGGCGGCAGGAAATGGAGATCGTTCAGAAAATGGCGACTATATTTATAATAAAAAACGTTTAAGAGAAATTGATAGACGATTGCGCTATTTAAAAAAACGAATTGAATCAGCTACGATAATCGATCCTGTTCAGCAAAAAAATCTCACTAAAATTTTCTTTGGCGCAACCATTACCTATAAAGAAGCAAACAAAATTTCTAAGATTAAAATTGTAGGAATTGATGAGGCGAATTTAGAAGAGGGGAAGATCAGTTATCTCTCTCCGGTTGCGAAAGCTTTATTGAAAGCTGAGGTGGGCGATAGTGTGAGATTGCGCACACTTGAAGGCGTGAAAGAATTAGAGATTGTCAGTATTGAATATGTTTAAGCTGAGGGGGTAACTGATTGATTTTATCTATCTTTTGCGACGGCGGGTGGTAATGCTGGTCAAAATTTGCATGCTATAATAAGAAGAAAACGAGGAGAAATTGATATGCTGATCTCACGACTCATTTTAATTCTTTTATATGTGTTTTCGTCCTTGTGCTTTGCGAGTAATCAGGTTGTTTACTTCGAGCCGAAAGAAGCAACGCTGACAGGTGTTGTGACGATATTAACTTTTCCAGGCCCTCCCAACTATCAAAGTATTAAAGGCGGTGATAAAGCTGAGAGCGGACCTTATTTAGTGTTAACAAAACCCATCAATATAGATGTGGTGCCAGGAGTAAAAGCAAGTATTAATGCAAAACCCATTAAAGATGTGCAAGTGTTGCAGCTGGTGGTGTTGAATGATAAAAACTGGAAAGAAATAAAGAAAGGTAATGTGGTCCAAATTACTGGAACTTTATCCGCATCGATTACAGGACATCATCATGCGCGCGCGCTTCTGGATGTTAAGAGTGTGAAAGTGTTGTCAAAAGAAGATATCAAGAATAACTCAATGAAAGTGACAGTAGAAGATAAGGCCCTATTAAAGAGCCAAAATAATTAATATTAAAACGAGGAGGTGAGAATGAAATATTTCCTCTCTGCATTATGTGCGGGCATGTTGGTATTTGCAGGTTACGCAAATGCCTCGCCCGAGCCCGCAGCTATGATTTTAGGTGATTATAACATCATTACTATACATGAACATGAAACAAACTCAGCATTGAAATATTCTTATGATGTTAGCTACCCTCAGATAAAAGGTGAAAAATTAACTTCGTTGGAAGAAGCGTTTAATGCTGCTGTCAGGGTGATGGTGACTAATGAAATCGTCACTTTAAAGAAAACCTCTGCAGATCCTGTCATCCTTAAAGCAGAAGAGAATAGCAATAAGTTAAATAGGTTGAAGATGGATTATGATGTGGCTCTTATTCATCCTCAACAAAAACAGTTAATAAGCGTGCGATTTAAGATCTACTGGCATTCCGCAATCGAGCCAAAGCCTAACATTTCACATGAAATGATCAACTTTAATCTCACGTCGGGGAAAGGAGAAAACATAACGCTTGAATCTTTGTTCATCCCCGATTCAAAATTTGAAAAGGTATTAAGTCGATATTACGTGCCGATGTTACAAACAACAAAAGGGGTGTCAGATACGGATATAAAAATTGTGACCCTTAACCTGCGGGGATTTAGTTTTAGGCCTGATGGTTTGTTGATAACCATCGATGATTTGCCTATCCAAGTAGGTCCGCGTGAAGTGTTGGTGCCGTATTCCGCTTTAAAAAATATCATTTCGATTTATTCGCCAATTGCCATATGCACGACTAAACCTGAAGAATGCAATACTGCCGTGAAAGTGTGTGAAGCAAAGGGATTTGAGCTTTTACTTCAAAGTAAAACAAGTTGCGAAGAAGCGCAGCGTATCTATCAAATTTACACTAGTCATCAACCATTACCTAAAGGGTGGGGATGTGCTGCGTCAGCTAAATCATGCTTTACGGACGATAATAATAAGGGGTTTGATTTTCGGTTAAAGAGCCGTAACGCTCACTAGAGGAGGAGAGCCCATGAAGATCTCAATATACACAATAATAATGGTCTTTTTTATCTCGAACGCATTCGCAGGTCCCTGTGAGGATTTTGCACGTGATCAGGCAAAATTTAATGCGCAGGGGCAAGCTGAGCAGGGTGATCCGTTTGCTTTGCTCGCGACGGGCACACAAGCGCTCGCTGTATTGTCTGCTGAGAAAGCTGCGTGTGAACAATCAAAAGCAGGTCAAGTGGAGCCGCGAATTGGAGAACCTGCACAGCAGCCAGCAGGAACGCGTGTCAGCCCGCACATGAAGTATTACGGGCCGAGTACGGGCTATGGTCCAGAAGGCACAGGGCGTGAATGGTCACCGCCATCATCACTATCTACCTTATTAGATCTGCGGCCGAATTCTGCTGCATCGCGGATTAGAGAAGGAGATAGATATGAAACACGCGGTTATTATGACGCCGCAGCTCAATTTTATAAGCAAGCTTTAAAAATTGATCCCAATAATCAAGCGGCTCGCGAAAGACTGAATAATGTAAATAAGATGCGTGATTGCCAACATAGTATTGATTGCATGAAAGCGTTAAAAAGGCATGGGTTTTGGGATTCAAACTAACGACAAAAACAATTTCCGAGATGAAACGATATGGTGCTGAGGGTTGAGGAGATGCGACCCCAGGCTTTTATTTAAGGTTTAATTAAGGATAATCTGCTTATAATGCAGCCCACACGAAGGAGATCAAACACACAGGGATTGCAAATTTAATATCCAATTTGGAGTCTTACTAGATGAATAAGTTTAAGAATTTTTTTAAAACGTCCTTTATCGCTTCTGCCATTTTAATACTCACCGGCTGTGCTTCCATTGTGTCTGGCCACAATCAATCGGTTTCTGTTTCAACCACACCCGTTCATGGTGCTACGTGTTCTTTAGAAAATAGCAAAGGGAAGTGGTATGTGCCGAGCACCCCGGGAAGCGTGACAGTGCGACGTAGCTACAATGATCTGCAAATTAACTGCGAGAAAAAAGGTTACAGAAAAAGCTTAAAGAGCATCGCATCTTCCACTAAAGGCATGGCGTTTGGTAATGTCGTGTTTGGTGGCGTAGTGGGTGCGGGTGTGGATGTCGCGACAGGCGCTGCTTATGATTATCCAACTGATATTCAAGTTCCAATGGAAAAAGCATAAATAGCCGTGGATAATAGCCGCTTTAATTAAAAGGAGAGAACCGCATGAGAACAAAAAAGGAAAAACCACGCAAAGCCGCTGTACAATATTCTTCGCACAAATTTAATGCAACGGCTAAAGTGCTACCCACGCTGCGACATTCTACAGCGAATGTCTTGAACGCTTTCCCAAAAAAACAAGCTGCGTCAAATGTGCTTGATTTGTCCGCTATTCCGCTAGATACATTAACGCTGCTCTTTCGTGGCATGCGAGCAATGCTCCCCAATATGCCAGCACAAGCCATTTTATTTTTGTTGATTGCTTGTAACATTAGTATCGCATCTGCATCCATGTTGTACGGCTGCAGCGAAAAGGATTTGCAAGGCCAATTCTTAGAAATGTGTAAAGTGTTGGCCGCAAATTTGGTGGATCTTCCAGTGCTGGTTGACGTTGCTTTGTTGAATGTTCCAATGATAAACGGTACCGAAGTAATAAACGAATTTTTTGTACCAAGTTGTGAGTATGAAATCACTTGTAGTAATAGGCTTGGATCGCAGAGTTTTACTATGATACGGTCTGATTTACCTGGAAGTGGTGCATTTAATTTATTCTATGACGGCAGTAAGTTATGTGAGCGCGTTTGCTCTCTCGGTCCACTCCTAAAGTGTGAAGAAAATAGATGGTATGAATATTGCGCGAAACCTCGCTAACAACGAGTTAGCGAGCCTTGTTGTGCAGAAGGATTAGGATCGCAATTGACTCTTGTAATGTTGTGTGGATAATAGCGGCATTAATTAAAGGAGAGGTCGCATGAGAGGAAAAAAAGAAAAACCCCGCACAGCCGCTGAACAATTTACTTCGAACAAATTTAACACAAGAGCTAAAATACCAGTCAAGCCGCGCAGTACGATGGCGAACGTCCTGAATGCCCTTCCTAAAAAAGAGGCACCAGCAAACGTGTTTGATTTGGCTGCTATTCCAGCTGAAACGTTAAGCATGCTCTTTCGCGGCTTGCGGGCAGTTTTTTCCGATAGGCAGCAGGCACAAGCTAT
>Ga0207120_1032_pt2 | contig 35808 bp, 33 predicted proteins | sample Alteio_BWMinHeat_40_FD_153509 | JGI IMG/M metagenome (GOLD analysis project Ga0207120, IMG submission 153509) | Enriched cells from forest soil in Barre Woods Harvard Forest LTER site, Petersham, Massachusetts, United States -... | ecosystem: Environmental > Terrestrial > Soil > Temperate forest >...
GATGAAGGACGGAAGCCCGCAGGTAACCCCCGTGTGGCTGGATTACGACGGAAAATTCGTACGCATCAATTCAGCGAAGGGCCGCGTGAAAGACAAGAATATGCGGCGGGATCCTCACGTTTCGATTGCGATACAGGACCCCGCGAATCCCTACCGCTATCTGGAAATTCGCGGCAAGGTCGTTGAAATCACCGAAAAAGGCGCGGACGATCACATCAACAAACTCTCGCAAAAATATCTGGGAAATCCAGTTTATCCTTTCCGGAAACCAGGCGAAGTGCGCGTGACGTACAAAATCGAGCCACAAAAAGTCAGCTCGCTGGGATGACAAATTCAGGAGCCGGAAAATTGAAATTAGAAATTGGAAATCGGAATCGCGAACACTAGCAATCCAATTTACATTTTCTATCTTCCAATTTCTATTTTCCAATTTCCACTTTCTATTCTCCATGGCCTTGCCGCATTTCTCTTCTTGATCGAGAACTGACGGCCAAAAACTGTTCACTGAAAACTTACAGCCGCGCGGCAACGCGCGCGGCGATGCGGCCTTCAACCGTCCGGAACACGAATACAAGACTGTCCGTGAGAGGCACCCCGGCGCTGGGGACGAGCAACTGATAGGACCACTCGAAGCGCTGAGGCAATTCCTCCGCGAGCGCCGTGGCGTGCGGATAAACTCGTTCGACCCGGGTCTGAACTGCCCTTACGTCTTTCGCGGGGCGAAGTTCCACACCGTTCTTCCAATAGATCATCAGTTGCAGATGACCCATCATTTCCCGGGTTAAGTAGGTCCGCGGTGCGATGTCGTTGAGGCCGGGCGTGCACGGCAGATCGCGAATGGCGAAGGATACGGCGAGAGCTTCCGGAAACTGACTGACGGTTTCCAGGCCGCGGCGGAAGACCGTGCCGTGCTCATCATCGACGCGCTTCAGATGGTCGAAAAACTCCGCTGCATTCATCTCTCCGGAGACGCGGAAGCAGACGCCATTGGGTAGCGAACCATCGGTTGCAAAAAAAACGCCGCCGTCGTAGCTCCACACCGTTTTGCTGCGTCTTGCCTGGCTGAGAGACGCGCCCGGAGCGCAACCGAGAAAAATCAGGAATGCGACGCCAGCGATTTTGTAGTCCCGGAAACGCATGAGTAGCGGCCGTGCCCAAGAAATCTTACTCCTTGCGGCCAGCGGCGAGAAGAAAAGTAAAGCCGTTAAGACTATGGATCGCTTTGCCTTCACCTTCGGGCTTGACGGCGCCCTGGCCGGACCGAACCGCCTGGATCGCTTCGACGAGTTTCGGAAGCACCTCCGGTCGCGCGACCGGAATGTTGTGCGCGCCCAGCACGAGTTTCAATTCTGGTGAAAGCGCCGCAAGCCGTTTTACTGAGTCGACGTAAGCATCGAGATCGGTTTCCGGGCGAAACAGCCAGATCGGGCCCGGGTAGTAAGTGTCGCCGGTGAAGAGCAGTCCATTGCCGCGATCGAGCAGCGCGATCGCGTCCGGCGTGTGACCCGGAGTGGAAATGACTTCGAGCGTGCGGCCGCCGAGATTGATCTTGAAGCCGTCGAGAATCGCGCGGGAGATTTTCCAGGGTTTTGTCGCGTACGTTTTTGGATTGAACCCCTTTGGCAAATCCCCGCAGAGCTGGTCCGGAGCAATTTCCGCCTGCGCATCTTCACGCGAGCCTTTCGCATTTGTCCGCGTGAACTCGGTGTCCATGCCGTAGACAAAAGTGAACTCCCAGTTGCCTCCAACGTGATCGTTGTGGGTGTGGGAGTTGAGCACGACGACCGGACGCGACGTCAACTTGGAAGTGACTTTGCGAATGTCGCCGATGCCCATTCCGGTGTCGAACAGGAGTGCCTGCTTGTTGCCCACAATGAGATAGGAGATGACTTCTTCCGCTTGGTGCGGCTCGTAAATGGCAAAAACTCCGGGGACGACTTTGTAGACCTCGAACCATGGATCGTCAGCAAGAATGCGCTGGAGCGATTTGTATTCCGGCCGGGGAAGCGCGCGGCACCATTCGGGGATCTGCGTGGTCATTTGCAGCCCGGGCTGCAGGGGCGCAGCATGCTGCGCCCCTACAAAGGAAGCCGAAACAACCGGCAGAATGGGATTTAACACAGAGGACACAGAGACCGGAAGAGAGAGGGCACAGAGACGCAGTGGCGAAGTGACCGGCGCGGCCGTCAGCGAGACCACGAGAATGAGAACGGTGGTTTTCATTTTGGAGATGGCCCGACGAAGATGGATTTGGGGAGCATCATATGGACGCCTTTGTTGCCGTCGACGAGCTCGGTGATGTGGAGATCGGCGGCGACGCTCGAAAGCATGTAGGCGTCGTCGCGGGAGAGATGCTTTTCCGTCACGAGGAAATCGATCATCTCGCGGACGGCGAGCGTGGCGCAGGCATTCAGGTCATCGTTGAGCCCCATGGTGATGAAGTGGGTCGGGGTTTCGGCGCGCGGCCACTTCAGGTGCATGTCCTTGCGCACGAAGAATTGAAACGTGCCGATGAGCGAAGTTTCGAGCGCGGTGATGTCCACTTCGCCGTCGCCCTGTCCGGCGTGGCCGTCGCCAACTTCAAAGAGTGCGCCGGGCGCGTGCACGGGAATGTAGAGCGTCGTGCCGGCGACGAGATCCTTGTTATCCAGATTGCCCGCCATAATCCACGGCGGCGCGCTGTTGAAGCGGCCCGCGCTTTCAGGCGGCGCGTCGCCCATGCTGCCGAAAAAGGGATGCAGCGGAATCTCGATGCCGGGCGCGAATTTCGCCACCATGCGCTTTTCATCCAGCGGAATGATTTTCATTTTCGCGTAAGGATAATCGTCGGGCAGATAGCCGCGGCCCGGTCCGAACCCGTTGTACGCGTAAGGAATGGCAAGTTTTATGGCAAGAATTTTTACCTCGAGCACGTCGCCGGCTTCTGCGCCTTCGATGTAAATCGGCCCAGTGAGAATGTGCCCGCCGGGGCCCTTGTCCTTGACTTGATCGGTGATGTCGCGCAGCGATTGCTCGACTTGATCGGGAGGCAGCCCCGCATCTTCGAGCCGCTTCGGACTGTTCGTGATCAGCGTCTGAATCTCCACCGTATCGCCCGACTTGACGCGCAACACCGGCGCTGCCTTCGCGTCGTAGTAACCCCAAGCCACAGTCTTCGGCGTCGGCTTCAGCGTGTACGCTGTTTGCGCGTTCGCCGACGAGACGCCCAATAGGCATGCCAGGAGTAGATCGGCAGTTCCTGCGAGTTTCAAGAAACTCATCGTGTTTCTTCCCCAGTGGTGTGTTTTGCGTTCTTCTGTTGTGACTCTTTTCCCTTGTCTCGATAGTGAGTTGTTATGTATTCATAGCCAGCGTCGTTGGCTTGCTTCCAGAAAAGTCTCCTACTTCCTACTGGGATCTCTACTATGACGGCTCTTCCCGATTCGGGGTTGGTATAGTTCTCAAAGCACCATTTGCCGAACGCTTCAAATTCCTTGTCGAAAGGGGATCTATCGCCTGGACGGAAATAGTTGAACTGAGTTTGGTTGGCAAGGATCTCCGGCGTCCACCAAAGCCGGGAGCCCCCGTTCATCCAAAGTATCTCGCAAATCAGCGTACCCTCTTTCGCTGTTACGTGGTGTTCAGCCTCAGCCCAGGTTATCGCCCGCCCCAAATGCCGCATGCGCTCGGCGAACTCAGCCTCTCGGCGTCTTTGAATCAGCCCAGTAATCATGAAAAACGGGATCGACAGCAGGGCAAGAATCGGCAGGAGCGGGAATAGAATCAGCGAAACGAGAAGGCCCGAGAGCGTGCGCAAGCTGTCTATGGGAGAAGCAATACTTGGTGCCAGAGCCCTTGGGCATAAACCAAGCGTTGTGATCACGTGCCCACGGTTCCATCGGGCTACCAAGTACCCCGCCGAGAAAACCAGCAAATAGGTGGGCAGGAAGATAAACAAGATCATCTGGGACGTGGTCAGCAATTTGTCTCCAAGCGTTCCCCTGAAACCAAGCGAATCTGAACCGACCAGGTCTTCATGGGTGCGTCATGTCCTCGGGCTTGACGAGGGCGTCGAATTCTTCGGCGGTGACGTAGCCGAGGTTGAGGGCGGCTTCGCGGAGGCTGATGCGGGCGTGGTGGGCGGCTTTGGCGACCTGGGCGGCGTTGTCGTATCCGATTTTGGGGGCGAGGGCGGTGACGAGCATGAGCGAATTGCGGACGTAGTGATCGATTTGCTCGCGGTTGGCTTGGATGCCGCTGACACAGTGTTCGACGAAGCTATTGCAGGCGTCGGCGAGGAGTTCCACGGAGTGCAGATAATTGAAAATGATGACGGGCTTGAAAACGTTCAGCTCGAAATTGCCCTGCGAGCCGGCGAAGGCGATAGCGGCGTCGTTGCCCATGACTTGCACGGCGACCATGGTGACCGCTTCGGCCTGCGTGGGATTTACTTTGCCGGGCATGATGGAGGAGCCGGGCTCGTTTTCGGGGAGAGTGAGTTCGCCGAGGCCGCAGCGCGGGCCGGAGGCGAGCCAGCGAATGTCGTTGGCGATTTTCATGAGCGAGGCGGCGAGCGTTTTTAACGCGCCAGAGGCGAAGACGAGTTCGTCGTGAGCGGAGAGCGCGGCGAATTTATTGGGATGCGAGCGGAAGGAAAGGCCGGTGAGCGCGGCGATTTTGCGGGCCGCGCGTTCGGCAAATTCGGGATGGGCGTTGAGGCCGGTGCCGACGGCGGTGCCGCCGATAGCGAGATCGTAGAGGCCATCGAGAGCCACGGCGACGCGGCCGCCGTCGCGGTCGAGCAGATTCACGTAGCCGGAAAATTCCTGGCCGAGAGTGAGCGGCGTGGCGTCCTGCAAATGGGTGCGGCCGATTTTTACGATGTCCGCGAACTCCCTGGCTTTGGCGTCGAGGGCGTCGCGGAGAGTTTTGATGGCGGGGAGCAGGCGGCGCGCGGTTTCCGAGGCGGCGGCGATGTGCATGGCGGCGGGGAACGTGTCGTTGGAGGATTGCGACATATTTACATCGTCATTTGGGTGGATCGGCTTCTTGCTGCCCATTTCGCCGCCGGCGAGTTCGATGGCGCGATTGGAGATGACTTCGTTGACGTTCATGTTGGTCTGTGTGCCGCTGCCTGTTTGCCAGACGCTAAGAGGGAAGTGGCCGTTGAGTTTTCCGGCGATGACTTCATCGGCGGCTTGGGTGATGAGCTTGGCTTTTTCCGGCGGGAGCTTGCCGAGGTCTTGATTGACGAGCGCGGCGGCTTTTTTGAGAATGCCGAAGGCGCGGATCAGCTCGGGCGGCATGACGTCCTTGCCGATGGCGAAGTGGATGAGCGAGCGGGCCGTCTGCGCGCCGTAGTAGCGGTCCGCGGGCACCTCGATCTTGCCCATGGAGTCGGACTCGGTGCGGGTGGGCGTAGTCAGGGCGGATTGCGTGGCTTCAGACATGGGGGACTCCTTCAAAGGCTGCTTGGAAGATTCTACCAGCAAGTGACTGGTGACTAGTGACTGGTGACTCGTGGAAGACAGCACCCTTGGCACGGTTGAAGTCGAGCTGAGAAGAGCTAGCTTCTGAACCGTAAGGGGGCACCCCCTGTTTTTTGTAAGTGTTGCATCTAAATAGCTTAGCTCTGTTGTAAGTCTTTTGTTTGCAACATTTGCGGGGAGATTCATAAGTGTTGCATCTAAAGGACTTATGGGGATGAAGCGTTGGCGAGAAATTAACGGCCTGGGATGGGAAGATTTTGCAAGGAGTTAGAGAAACCGCTTCGCGGGCGCCCATAGGGTGGAGGCACCCATTTAATTAACGGTGCCGACCTAACAGAACCATTATAGCATATCCGTACTGTTTGTCAACTAATTACTGCTAAGTAGTTTCGATGCTGAGGGATAGGAGGGCATTTGTGCGAATTGGGGGCGAGAGAGAGCGAAAATTTGACTCCGATGCCGAGGGTACCCGTGGCAGAGCGTGTGTAAAGAGCCAGTCTGGACCCGGACGCTTCAGATTCTGGCTCACTCCGGTTAAGAAGGCGGACTTGCCTTGCGGACCGCGGTAGCTGAATGTAGGCTTCTGGATTCTCGTGAGCCCAAATGTCTACATCATTGCGGGACCGAACGGCGCGGGCAAGACTACGTTTGCGCGGGAATTCCTGCCGAAGTACGCGGATTGCCCAAATTTTGTAAATGCGGACTTGATCGCGCAGGGACTGTCGCCCTTTTCTCCGGAAACCGCGGCGTTTCGCGCGGGGCGGCTGATGCTCGAAGAAATGGAAGCGTTTGCAAGGCATGGAGATGACTTTGGATTCGAGACCACGCTTTCCGGTCGAAGCCATTTGAATGTGATTCGCGGACTTAAGCAACGTCGGTATGAAGTTCACGTTTTTTACCTGTGGCTGCCGAGCGTCGATCTGGCCCTCTCGCGAGTCCGAGGACGAGTTTCGCAGGGTGGACATGACGTGCATGAGGCCGTTGTGCGCCGGCGATTTGACCGATCGATCTCAAATTTCCTGGTCCAATACAGGCAGCTGGCGGACTCCTGGACCTTGTACGACAACACGGGAGCAGTCCCGTCAATCATTGCCAGTGAGGAACGGGGCCAGCTTCATTTGAACGAAGTAAGGCGATACAATGAGCTGGTTAAGAGCTATGGGAAAAATGACTAAGCTACCTCAAAGTGTTCTGGAACTGCCGCTGGCCGAGCGCGGTCTTCTGGCGCTCAAGGCGGCGGTCGAGAAAGTCATCGAAGAGCACGCCCGCGAAGGTTTGCCTCTGTATATCTGGCGGGACGGCAAAGTCGTGGCGGTTCCTGCGGAAGAGTTGCACCCGCGCTCCCGATTTTAGTCCGACGGTCATCCAGTTTTCCGGTCGCGAAGGCAAAAAATAGAGTCAAATTCAAACAAAGATGGCGAGATAAACTCGCCTCTACAGACCGATATTTGTTTGCGAATTATGCTGCAGTTCTAGCGGCGGGAGTGCTGCGACCACCAGTCGCGCCAAGCGGCGGGGTTTGAGCCGAGTCCGGCGCCGGTGATGTCTTGCAAGGCCTGGAAAACCCAGCTGCGGGTGGTGGCGTCGAGAGTGGCGTCGTCCATCATCCTGAGGAGGTCGGGGACGGCGGCCATGCGCTGCTCTTCTCTGAACATGCCGGATTGCGCGATGGCGCAGGCGGCTCCTTCGCGCACGTGGGGCGAGGGATCCTCGCGGAAAACGCCGATAAGGGGATCGATGGAACTGTCCGTGGCCAGAAGTCCCAATCCTATGACGGCGTAGGTACGAGTCGTTTCATCGGGATCGTGGATGCGATCGAGAAACACGGTCTCCAGGCGCGCGGTTTCCACGCCACGATTGCCCAGGACGCCGAGGATCCACAGGAGCCACGCGCGATGTTGCGGCTCGTCCTGCAAGCGCACAAGAAGTTCGTCCACGGTTTCCGGGGACTTGTGCAGATTGTATCCGGCTAGAGTGATTTCCAGAGAGGCGGCGCGCACGCGCAGATCGTTGGCATTGATGGCGGTATAGAGCAAACCGGCGAGCGGCCCCTTTTGCACGTCGAGTCGGCCGTACCAGGACGGGACGCTGTGGTCGATCAATTCGATAGCGCCTTCGTAGTGGTTGATGGCCCGCTCCATCAGGAGCTGGGCTTGCTGCTGCGGCGCCATGGCGGAAAGACTTTCGGTCTCATGGCCTGAGAGTTTTGCGGGAGAGGCTGGGAGCGGGCTGCTCTTCAATAGAATGATGCGCTCGAATTCGGCCCAGGCGGCCTTGATGGGGGCGGGATTCACAGCGGCGAAAAGAGTCAGGGCCAACACGATGACCAGGAAAACCAACCGGCTCTTTCCAATGGTAGGCGTCTCGGGGCGAATTTCTCCCTGAGAAGCGCTTTGTTCCTGGGACGGTTCCTGGGACTGTTCCTGGCTCATGGGATTCCTTGGGATCAGGCTAAGTGGCTGATTTGCGGGGGGCAATAGTACGATTGGGGCAACAAGGCAGCAGCGTTCGGCGTGGTCATGTATAATTTTTGGCAGGGGATTCCGCTTCATTCATGGCTGGAGAAACAAGGGCAGTGAAGGCGAGCGCGAAAACACAACTGCGGAAGCGGCTGCGGTTCATGCGGACGCGCGCGCGCGAGCTGAAGATGATCGGGAAGGCGCTGGTGTCGACGAAGCACCCCATCCTGGTGCACATCATCCCGATGCGGCAATGCAATCTTGCGTGCACGTACTGCAACGAATTCGATGATTTCTCGAAGCCGGTGCCGCTGGGGGAAATGAAGAAGCGGCTGGATATTCTGGCGGACATGGGGACGTCGATCATCACGATCAGCGGCGGGGAGCCACTGATGCATCCGGACTTGGATGAAGTGATCCGGCATATGCGGCGGCGGGGCATGATCGCCGGGTTGATCACCAACGGTTTCTATCTCAATAGGGAACGCATTGAGCGGTTGAACGAGGCGGGGCTGGAGCATCTGCAGATCAGCATTGATAACGTGGTGCCGGACGAAGTTTCCAAGAAAAGCTTGAAGACGCTGGATGGCCGGCTGGTGATGCTGTCGCAGTACGCGGTGTTTCAAGTGAACATTAATTCAGTGCTAGGCAGCGGCGTGAAAGATCCGGAGGACGCGCTGAAGATCGCGCACCGGGCCGTAGAGCTGGGCTTCACGAGCACGGTGGGGATTATTCATGACAACAACGGGCAATTGAAACCGCTGGGGCAGCACGAGCAGGAAATATTCGAAGAAGTCATGGCGCTGGGGAAGCGGTCGTTTTCGCGATTCAACGAGTTCCAGCACAACGTGGCGCGCGGGCGGGAACACAACTGGCGATGCCGCTCAGGGTCGCGGTACCTGTACATTTGCGAAGACGGGCTGGTGCACTGGTGCTCGCAACAGCGCGGGTATCCAGGGATTCCGCTTGCGCAGTATACGCCGGAGATGCGCCACCGCGAGTACTCCACCAAGAAGTCTTGCGCGGCGCAGTGCACGGTTTCGTGCGTACAGCAGGTGGGTATTCTGGATAACTGGCGCGACCCGCAGAACCTCCAGCCGATGCCGATGACGCCGCCGGTAACCCCGCAAGCGGAGCTGGTGCAGATCGGGCAAGTCCGCGGCGACTCCTGATTTCGGAAGGTCCAATCTGAGCTGTTGCCTACTTTGTAGTTTCTCTCCGCGCACATCCTCCTGTTGAGTGATTGACGGTCAAGCCCGGCTTGCTAACAATGAAGGCATGCCAGGTTCAGCGATTGAAATTGAAAATCTGACCAAAGAATACCCCTTCGGATTTTTACACCTCAAGAAAAAAACATCTCTTGAAGGGCTGAACATGCAGGTGGAGATGGGCGAGGTGTTTGGTTTTGTCGGGCCGAACGGCGCCGGTAAATCGACGACCATCAAGCTCCTGATGGGGCTGATTTTCCCGACGGCGGGGAGCGCGCGAATCCTCGGCAAACCGATCAGCGACGTGGAAATGCACCGGGACATTGGATACCTGCCCGAGCAACCCTACTTCTACGACTATTTGACCGCGGCGGAATTGCTCGACTATTTCGCGCGTTTTCACGATCTGACCGCGGCTGACCGGAAAGAACGCGTGGAGCGCATGCTGAAGAAGGTCGGGCTAGAAACCGCGCGCAAGATTCAGCTTCGCAAGTATTCGAAGGGGATGCTGCAGCGCGTGGGGCTGGCGCAGGCGATCCTGCACGATCCGAAGGTAGTGATTCTGGATGAGCCAATGTCGGGGCTGGACCCCGTCGGCAGGCGCGAGGTGCGCGACATTATTCTGGAATTGAAAAGGGATGGAAAGACGGTGATGTTTTCCACGCACATTCTCTCGGATGCGGAGATGTTGTGCGACCGCGTGGGCGTGATTGTTGGCGGAAAGCTCCGTGGGGTTGGCGCGCCGGGCACTCTCGTGGACATGAAAACCCAGGGAATGGAGATTCTTTTTGAGTTGAGAGGGACCAGCAATGCGCCACTGCTTTCCAAGGCGACACGCATGGGCGACTGTTACCGGCTGCAAGTGGCTGAGGAAGAGCTGTACGCGGCAATCGAACAACTGCGAGCAGCCGGCGCACGTGTCCTCTCCGTGTCGCAGGTGAAGGCGACGCTGGAAGAATTTTTCATGAACCTGGTGGAGGCGGACCGCGCGCAGGCATCGGCGGTGGAAGTGAGCGGGAAATGAGGCGCGCCGGCGTAGTGGCGTTGAATACGTTTCGCGAAGCAGTGCGCGACCGTGTCCTGTATAACCTGGTATTTTTCGCGCTGCTGATGATGGCGGCGGCCATCGCGGTGGGACAGATTTCGGTCGGGATCGAGCAGACGGTAATCGTGAGCCTGGGGCTGAGCGCCATTTCGGTGATCGGGCTGCTGATTTCGATTTTCATCGGGGTCGCGCTGGTCTCCAAGGAAATGGACAAGCGCACGCTCTACGCGCTGCTGGCGAAGCCGGTGCGGCGATGGGAATTCCTGTTCGGAAAATTCGCGGGACTGGTGCTGACGCTGGCGGTGAACACGGCCGCGATGGCGCTGGGACTGCTGCTTGTCATGATCTACATGAAGCATTCGCTGCAGCGAAGCGATGCGGTGGTGCTGGTGGCGGTGTATTTCATACTGCTGAAGCTGGCGTTGATCGTTGGGCTGGCGCTGCTGTTTTCCTGTTTCACGACGCCGTTGCTGGCGATTTTGTTCACGGTGGGATTGTACATCGTAGGCTTGTACGTGCAGGAGCTGCGGAATTTGCCGGTCGAGGTGATGAGTCCGGCGATGTCCGCCTTAACGAAATGGCTTTCCTATCTGCTTCCTAATTTTGAGAATTTCAACGTGATGGCCATGGCCGCGCACGGACGAGCGGTTCCCCGTGCATTGATCCTGCAAAACACGCTGTACACAGTGATTTATTGCACGATCGTTTTGACGGCAGCCGCCGTGGTGTTTTCGCGGCGGGATTTGAAATGAAATCGCAGAATCCCATTGCGTGGGTGCTGTTGCTGGTCCTGCCGCTTGGATTTGCAGGCATCTGGCGGCTGCAGCACGGCATCGACGCCCAGCGCGAGTCGCTAAGCCAGGAGCGCGACGACGTGCTGCTGCGCTCGGGAAAGCTCGTGAAAGCGATGAGCCTGGAGTATGCGCCGCTGCTGGCGGATATCTACTGGACGCGCGTGGTGCAATACTACGGGAACAAACACGTACGAGGCCAGGCGAATCTCGAGTTGCTCTGGCCGCTTCTGGATATTACGACGACGCTCGATCCGAATCTACTGATTTCCTACCGGTTCGGCGCAATGTTTCTCAGCCAGGCCGCACCGGCCGGCGCTGGCAGGCCGGACCTGGCGGTGCAACTGATCCAGCGCGGCGTCAAAGCGAACCCGGATTATTGGCGCCTCTATGAAGACCTGGGATTCGTCTACTACTTCGATCTAAAGGATTACCAGAAGGCTTCGAACGCTTTTCTGGAAGGCAGCAAAAGACCAAACGCGCAACTGTGGATGAAAGTGATGGCTGCCAAGGTGGCGGCGGAAGGGGAGTCATTCGCAACCTCGATGTTTTTGTGGAAGGACATTTACGATTCGACGCCCGATCCCTCGGTCAAAAAGAATGCACTGCAGCATCTGCAGTTGCTCAAGGTAAAAGAAGACTGCAAGCAGCTCGATGCGCTGGCCGATGAATACACGAGGCGGTACGGCAAACGCCCGACGCGCATGAGCGAGATGGTCCAGGGCGGGCTGCTCCCCGGAATTCCCGGCGATCCTCTGGGTTTCGCTTACATCTTTGGCGAGGATGGAAAAGCGGAGCTCAATCTGGATAGCCCGCTCCTCGAACAACAGTTGTTGCTCGATCGTTACAAGTAAGCTCCGCTCGTAGATGCATTCCTTTTGCTCCAGATTCCAGACTGAAACTCGAAATTGAAACTGCGGAGGAACCTCAGAAGCGGCTGAGCGGCCCCGACTGGAGTCGGGGTAAACCTCCGCATTCCAAGTGGAAGGCAGGCTAAATTATTCCGAAGTGCACAGCAGCGTCATCTGGGGATCAATGACAATTTTGCGCGGAAGATTCGGAGCGACGAAGTGGAACGATGTTTCCGGTCCGGCCGCTACGACCGTGCCGAGGAGCGCGCCGTGCCCGGCACCGCCGGAATAGAGCGCAACGCTGGCGACGAACGAACGCGGCACGCCGGTCTGAAAGAGCTTCCCGCGAATCTGATAGCCTTTTTCCGTGTGGTGAGCCGTGAATTCCACGCGATAATGCGGAATACCCGTCCCGCGTACCCACTCTTCGAAGAACCATTCCATGGAACGCCCGCCTTCGAGGTCCATGCCGGGCGTCATAACGGCTTCGACTTCGTGCTGCAAGTCATCGGTGGAGAGGGGCCGGTAGGCGTACTTTGTCACCAGTGATTTCAGGAGAGCGGTGAACCGCGCGTCGGGATTCCTGGTGCCGGGTTGGCGCAGCATTTCCCGCAGCATGTGAATAATCCAGGAGCCCTTGCTGTAGATGATCTCCTCGTAGGCGTTGGGGGACTTCGACGAATTGAGGCGAGTGCCCAGGGTGAGCGCGCCGATGTCTCCCGCTGCTTCGGTGGCGCCTGGCAATTTTTCAGCGAGCTGCTGGCGGTAGCGCGTCAGCCAGACGTGCAGAGTGTGGTCCGGGTTCTTCTTGGTGTCGGCGAAGAGCACCGCCAAATAGTTTGCGATGGCTTCGTCAATCCATTGGTCGCGATAGCTCGACCATGCGACGACGTTGCCCCACCATTGATGCGCAACTTCGTGATACGGAACCAGCTCGGTGAAGTGTTCCTGGCTGGCGGCAGACAGTCCTGCGCGCTGCTGGGCTTCGGAAGACAAGAAGGAATAGGTGGAAACGTAGAGCAGGCTGGGCCAGCCCTGCCCGAAGGTTCCCGGAATCGGCGAGACGTTGAGGTTATGGAAAGGAAAGGGACCGCTGAATGTTTCGTAAAAACGGATCGAGGAATCGATTTCTTTGCCAAGTTGCTTGAGAGCATCGGCGGGTTTGGGAGAGGGAGCAGGCGGCTCGACCAAGCGCCCCGTTGCGGGAGAACCGAATCGCGCGGGTGGGAAAGGGAATGCGGAGGCGCCCGGAGGGGACAGGCGCTTCTGCAAATCTTCCTCGAGTTCCCGGTTGGCGTAGACCTCGATGGAATACGCTCCGGAGGCAACGGAGTCCGAGACGTATTCGCCAAGATTGAAGCCTGCAACGGACATGGGCTTGTCCGTCTTCCAATGACCGGCGCGGAATTCTCCTTCTTCGTGCTCTTCGAGTTTGGAGCCGGTGGCGATCAAGCGAAGCTTGCGCGGCCAGCGCAAGAGGAAGTCATAGGAAGAAAATTCCGCGCTATCGCCAAGGTGGGGGTACCAGCTTTCCCTCGCGCCGACAAACAACACGCCGTTCCCTGCGGCCTGGATGACGTCGCCCCGGTAATGAAAATGAAGCGTGAATTCCTGGCCGCCCGCCGGAGTTTGCGGAAGAACGACATCCAAGTAGTCGCTGCCGCGCGCGCTGCGCTCCTGGAGGCTCATGCCCTCATTTTGAAAAAAGGGGAGGGATTCACCGTGCTCGCCGGTGAGGCTGTCGATCGTCAGAGCCCGGGAAAGTTGGAAAGCGAGAACGCGTTCCGTTCCGGTCTGCGCGCGCAAACGCACGCTGGCGGTGGCATCCAGCGAGTTATTGGAGGAAATCGTTGTCTCAATGGAGTAGTGCAAAGCGCGAAAGGCCGGCGGAAGAACGGGAGAGTCCGGAACGCGATGCGAGGTCCAGACATCGTAAAAAGTTTTGCCGCCGGTTTTGTGAACTTGTCCGAGGAGGAATTGCTCGTCCCGCTGCGCGTCAAGCACCACATCGAACGGGCCGGTGGCCGCGCCTTCGAGCCCGGCGTAGAAGCAGGGCTTCGGGTTGGGGGACAGCCGATCATAAAGAATGCGAAGGGTGTAACTGGGATTGAGCTGAGTTACAGCGGAATCCCATTGCGCTCCGACGGAAGCATCCGTCTGAGCCGCAAGATTTGCGGCGCGGAATTGGCGGAGAAGTTCGCCGGCGGTATCGTCCGTGAAGCGGAGATAACCGTTGATGAATTGCTGATCGAGGACGGGAGCGCCGAGAAAACGCCCCATCTGCTGTTTTTCGACCGGATCGCGAGGGGCCGCCAGAACGTGACCGCGCCCGGAAAAGACGGCGCCGGTGATCTGTTCATCGAGCGGGGAGAAAAAGGTGAGCGTACCCTCGTCAAAGGATAGAACGGCATCGCCGCGGCGCAGCTGGATGTGATTGGCGGGAGCGATGCGATAGACATTTGAGGGGTCAATGCGCAGTGCCTTGATCGCATCATACAATTCATGCGGTGATCTTTCCGTAGCCGGAAAAACAGCCGGCGTCAGGAGACACCACAACGCGAAAAAGACTCCCCACACCCTCATACAAGAAGTGTAGTCACATTCGGCATGAGGGAACAAGGCGGACTGCGCAGGCTGTTGCCCGCGGTTTAAGATGGAAAGACGCGGGGCATGATTTTATCTTACCGAATTCGCACAGTTTTGCTGGGCGTCGCGCTCCTTTCCTGGAGCGGCCGGGCAGCGGCGGATACGATTGTCCTGAAAAACGGCCGGCGCATCATTGCTCTGAGCGCCTTCGAAGAAGGCGACAAGGTGAAGTACCTGACCTCCGCCGGCGAATTAAGCTTGCCGAAATCCATCGTCGATCATATTGAGAGAGGTGGCTCGGTGGGAATGGCCGGTTCACCCGGAGCGGATACCGCGATACTGGCGATCGCTCCGCCAGCGATGGAATCGAACGAGGCAATCACAGAGGTCGAACACGGTGCGGTCCACGACGGGGCGATCGACCGGGAATACATTGCGAAACTGGAGAGCGCGGCTCACTCGGGCGGGCGGCAGGCTAATCAGAGCGCGGCGCTAGGGCATCATGCGGCAGCGAATTTCGAATTGTCTCGCGGCGACATGGAGCATGCGCTCATCGACGCGCGAACGGCATTAACCTACGCGCCGGAAGAGCCGGTGTTCCTCATGAACGTAGGCTACCTCCTTCTCAGGCGGAGCGAGTTTAAGGAATCCCTCGAATACCTGGAGCACGCGCGGCGTTTTGCGCCGGACAACCCGGATGTGCCAAAGCTGGAAGGCTGGGCCTACTACGGTTTGAACAAACTGGACCAGGCGGTTGCCGAGTGGAAGCGTGCGCAGGCGCTGCGGCCGGACAAAGAAGTGCAGGTGGCGTTGGACAAGGCACTGGCCGATAAGAAGGAAGAAGAAAGCTATAAGGAAAACGAGAGCAGTCACTTCAAATTGCGCTACAGCGGCGCAGCCGCGCCGGCGCTGGCGCGAGACGTGCTTCGAACGCTGGAGAAGCACTTTTCGGCGATTGAATCCGAGCTGAACTTTACGCCACCGGAGCTGATTGGGGTGATTCTGTACACGCAAGACGCCTTCAGCGATATCACCAAGGCGCCGGCGTGGGCCGGGGCGCTGAACGACGGACGCATCCGCGTGCCGGTGCAGGGACTGGCGAGCGTGGACTCGGAATTGTCGCGCGTCCTGAAACATGAGCTGACGCACAGTTTCATTGCGCAAAAGACGCGCAGCGCTTGCATGGGTCTGGCAGCGAGCTGCGCGATCCACGCGCCGGCCTGGATTCAGGAAGGATTGGCGCAATGGATGGAGGGCCAGCGCAGCGGAGAGGACGCCGCGGTGCTTCTGCAGATTTACAGCGGGGGTCGAGCCATCCCGCTCAGCCGCCTTGAAGGCTCGTGGCTAAATATGAGCGGGGATGCGGCGCGTTATGCGTATGCCTGGGCGCTGGCCAATGTCGAATACATCGTGCATGCCGATGGGATGGGCGACGTTGAACGAATCCTCGACCGCATCGGGGCGGGAATGACCACCGAGGCGGCGCTGCGGGAAGTGTTGCACAGTGATTACAACGACGTGATGCAATCCACAGCGGAATATCTGCGGGCGACCTACGTGCGCTGAGCCTCTTCGCGCGGGCATTTGCTCCCTCTTCCCCCAACATCAATCTTTGCCGTCCAACATTTGCAAGAGCGCTACGTAGTGGCAAGAAGAGCGGCTAATAGAGCGGCGCGAGCGGGCATGGTGTTTATGAGGATGTGCTCGCGCGAGGAATGCGCGCCGTCGCCGACGGCGCCGAGGCCATCGAGGGTGGGGATGCCAAGCGCAGCTGTGAAATTTCCGTCCGAGCCCCCGCCCACGGTGCACTCGCCCAGGGAGAGATTCATTTGCTTCGCGAGCGATTTGGCGCGGGCGAAGAGAGTTGCGCTCATCTTGCGTTCGAGCGGAGGGCGGTCGAAGCCGCCGGTGATCTCCAGGCGGGCTCCCCGGTGAAATGGACGCAGGGCGTGCAGACGGCGTTCCATGCCGCGTATGTCGGAAACCCTCATGGCACGAAGATCAAGAACAGCGCGCGCGCGTTCCGGAATTACATTCGTGCGCGTGCCGCCTTCGATGATGCCGGCGTTGATGGTGACGCCGCGGCGAAAATCATTCCATCCTTCGATCCGTGCGAGTTGCCGCGCCAATTCGTGGATAGCATTGACACCTTCTTGCGGTGCGAGACCCGCGTGTGAGGCGCGGCCATGCACGATCAATTCAGCTTCGCCAACTCCTTTGCGTGCCGTCTTCAGCAGGCCGCGCGGGCCGAAGGAAGGCTCGACGACGAAAACAGCATCGCTGCGACGCGCTTCCGTTTCGAAGAATTTGCGCGAGGATTCGCTGCCGATTTCCTCGTCAGAAGTCCAGACAAAGACGAGGCGTTTGCGAAGCGGTATTTCCGCTTGGCGAAGTGCTTGCAGCGCGAAAAGTGCCTGAACGATTCCGGCCTTCATGTCAAAAGTTCCTGGGCCGAAGGCTTTTCCGCCTTCCAGGCGGAAAGGCATTTTGGCGAGTGTTCCCGTGCGGTAGACCGTATCGTAGTGGCCCAGGATCAGGAGCTGGCCCGAAGAGCGAGATTTGCCCAGCGCGTGAGTGATCCGAAGAAGATCGCCCCGATGCTTCTGCGCGATTCGCTCCACACGCGCGCCGTGCCCATTCCATTCTTCGGCGATGACGCCGCAGCAACGATCTGCGGCGGCTTTTTCCAGGCTGGGCGATTCCGCAATCACGAACCGGCGCAGCGTCGCGAGCATCTGCGGCAGGCGCGGCTTCAGGAGGTGCAAGAGTTTCTTGGGCAGATGGGAATCCGGCATGGTGCGGAGATGCTATCAATGCGCCGCGATCAGAGCAATCAGGCAAGATTCATCGCGGCGAGAGAAGGCGCGGGGTCTGACCCATCGTCTTCGCAGAGGGCAAGAGACGGCGGTTAGCCAGCAAGACCGCATATCGCGGAGGGCGCGGGTTCGCATATAATTAGAAGTTTGCCGGGGAAAGGCTAGGCGCCGCTGAAGGGGTCTGTGGCGACGGAGAGGGCGAATGATACTGGACGTCGTGGAAATTCAGAAACTGCTGCCGCACCGCTATCCATTTCTAATGGTGGACGCGATTCTGGAGGTGGAACGCCTCAAGCGTATCGTCGGTATCAAAAATGTTTCGATCAACGAGTACTACTTTCAGGGACATTTTCCCGGAAAGCCTGTCATGCCGGGGGTCCTGATTCTTGAGGCAGTGGCGCAGACGGGCGGTCTTTTGCTGTTGCTGGATGTTCCGGATCGCGAGAATAAGCTGCTCTATTTTGTGGCCGTCGATGGGGCGCGATTCCGGCGTCCCGTGGTGCCCGGAGATCAACTGCGCATCGAAGTCAACGTCCTCAACTGGCGCGGCGACTTTTGCAAGCTGGAAGGCAAGGCGACAGTAAACGGACAACTGGCTGCGGAAGGCACAGTGATGTGCAAGATGATCGATCGTGAGCCGCCGGGCAAGGCCGAAGAACCCGCGAAATGACGAGGCGCGAAATTCATCCGCAGGCTATGGTGGCGGCGAGCGCAAGGCTTGGCGAGGGAGTAAAGATCGGCGCATACGCCGTGGTTGGTGAGGAAGTGGAATTGGGCGACGGCTGCGTGTTGAACGCGCACGCGATGGTGGGGGGACCGTCGAAGTTCGGAAAGAACAATACGTTTTATTCATTCAGCACAATCGGCGGGGACCCGCAGGATTATACGTTTCGCGGTGAGCGCACCGAACTGGTTGCGGGCGACGGTAACATTTTCCGCGAATACGTCACCGTCAGCCGCGGCACGCAAAAAGGCGGCGGGAAAACCTCCCTGGGCGACGGCAATTTTCTTCTAGCTTATTCGCACGTCGGGCACGATTGCTCGATCGGCAGCAACACCCTGTTTGTGAATGGCGCAACCCTCGCGGGACACGTCACCGTGGAGGATTTTGCGACGATTGGCGCGTTTTCACCGGTGCACCAGTTTTGCCGGATCGGCCGCTACGCGTACATCGGCGCATCGACGGTGATTACGCAAGATGTGCCGCCGTTTTCGAAAATCGTCACCGAGCGCGAGACGAAAAGCTTTGGCATCAACGCGATTGGCTTGGAACGCAAAGGATTTTCGCCGGAGCGTTTGCAGGCATTGAAGCGCGCCTATCGTTTGCTCGTGCGCGCGAAGCTGAATACGTCGCAGGCACTCGCGGAAATGCGGAAATCGCTGGGCGATTCCGCCGACGTCCAGGAATTGATCAAGTTTATCGAAAGCGCCGAGCGCGGCATCGTGAAGTAACTCCTGACTGCTGATTTCATGCCGGACGCGAATACCAACACGACAGGCTGGGGACTCATCGCAGGAAACGGGCGATTTCCGTTTCTGGTGCTGGAGGGCGCGCGCAGCCAGGGAATCGACATGGCCATTATTGCGCTGAAGGAAGAAGCATCGCCGGAGCTGCAAAAACTGTCAAAACGGCTGCACTGGGTGAGCCTCGGCGATTTGAGCAAAACCATCGACTTGATGCATCAGGAAGGCGTGAAGCAGGCGGTCATGGCCGGACAAGTGAAACACAACAAAATTTTCAGTTCCATCCGGCCGGACTGGAAACTGGCGAAGCTGCTGTTTTCGCTGCCGCGGAAGAATACGGATGCACTGATCGGCGCAGTCGCTCGTGTTCTGGAAGAGGAAGGTATCCGCCTGGTGGATTCGACGTTGTTCCTCAAGCCGCTGGTGCCTGATCCCGGCGTGCTCACGCGGCGCGCGCCCAATGAGCACGAAGCGGAGGACATTGCTTATGGGCTGGGCGTGGCCAGGCAAATCGCAAGCATGGACGTCGGACAAACCGTCGTGATCGCGGACCGCGCTTGCGTCGCCGTGGAGGCGATGGAAGGCACCGATGAGACTATCGCGCGCGCCGCTCGAATCACTGGCGGCAAGCCCCTGGTTGTCGTGAAGGTCAGCAAACCGGGCCAGGATATGCGTTTTGATGTACCCGTGATCGGTTTGCCCACCATCGAACAGATGAGGGGTGCAGGGGCGACCGCTCTTGCCTTAGACGCCGGGCGGACACTTCTTTTTGACCGGGCAAAACTTATTGAACTTGCGGATGGAGCGGGAATCGCGATTCAGGCTTTCCCCGCGCTCGCCGCGCCGGAACTAAATGAAGCGTCGAAGGGAATGAACAAAGAATGAGCGCGGCGGCGGGAGAGCCGAAGAGGATTCGTGTCGCCGTTGTGGGCACGGGCGAATTCGGACGCAACCACGCGCGGGTGTACAGGGAACTCAGAGGCGCGGAACTCGTTGGAGTCTTCGACCAGAATCAAGAGCGCGCCGCGGCGGTTGCGGCGGAATTTCAGACACAAATCTTGAAGAGTCTGGATGAATTGCGCGGCCGCGCGGACGCCGCGAGCGTCGCCGTCCCGACGGCCGCGCATGCGGAGGTGGGCTGCCGGCTGCTGGAAATGGGACTCGACGTTCTTGTTGAGAAGCCCATCGCCGTGAATCTGGCGGAAGCCGATGCGCTGCTCCGTGCGGCGAAGAAAAATGGACGGATTCTGCAGGTGGGCCACGTCGAACGCTTCAATCCCGCCGTGATTGCGGTTGAGCCGATCCTGAACCGGCCGCTGTTTTTCGAAGTGCATCGATTGGGAGTCTTTACGCCGCGCAGCCTCGACGTGGACGTGATTTACGATTTGATGATTCACGATCTGGACATTTTGCTGGCGCTGGTCAATGAACCGGTGGCGGAAGTCAAAGCCGTCGGGATTCCGGTCCTGACGGACAAAGTCGACATCGCGCATGCGCGCCTGGAGTTTGCGGGAGGAGCCGTAGCCAATATCACCGCCAGCCGGGTTTCCACCGAACGCGTGCGCAAGATGCGTTTCTTCCAGCAGCACGAGTACATTTCGCTGGATTATGCGCGGCGCGATGCCCTGCGGATCGCCGTGAAGAAGCCGGGTCCGCAGCCTGAGTTTGGGTTTGAAAAACTGAACGCCCCCGCGGTCGAGCCATTGCACGCGGAACTCGAAGCATTCGTCGATGCCGTGCGCTCACGCAAGGAGCCGCGCACAAACGGGGCGGCGGGGCGCGCGGCGCTCGAATTGGCAGGCCGCGTCATGGCAAGCATCCAAGAGCACGCCGCGCGCGTCAATGTCTTAGGCGGCCGTAAGACGGCCGACGTTCTGGGCGATGGCAAGGCCGCCGGCCTGGATGCTTTCGCCACACGCGACAAAACAAAATGATTCCACGGATTCTGGTTCCGATTGATGCTCGTCCACCCGCGGCGGTGGATGCGCCAACACAGCGCCGCCGTCCCACCACTTTGGATGAGCGCACGCTGGTGCCGGCCATGTTGCCCCTCGTGCAGTTGGACGGGCACTCGACAATCCCCGCGAATCTGCCGCTTGAGTCCATTGCGGCGCGCGTGGTCGTGCCCCGCGATGTGAATCGCGAAGCCTACAGCGTCACGGAAGACCATTCGACGCCGCTGCAACCGACGGACATGGACGAGCGCATCGCCGTCCCGGCGGGCGCCGCACCGCCGGAAATGAGCGCGTATCCGCTGCACGTTCCGGAAGACCTCGTCGACCCTAACATTTTCATTACCGGCGAAGTCAATCTGACCGTTCCCGAGCATAAGGAGGAAAGAGCAAAGGCCAGGTGGCAAGTCACCATGCGGCTTTTGTTGGCTTACTCCCTGCTGATTACCTTGATTTTGTTGCAATCGAAGCTGTTTCCACCGCGTGAGCCCACCCAGGCCGATGTCGATCTCGCGCGCAAGCAACTGACGTTGTTGCTTCCCCCCGGGAAATTCGAATCGCCGAAGCCCTCGACCCGCCCGGCTCAACCCACCCCCAAAGTGCATGTCGATCCGCGCGTGTTGCGAGAAGTTGCGCCGCCCATCGCTCCAACGCCGGCGCCTCAACCGGAACGTCCAGTGAGAGAGCTGCCGAACGCACCGGTGCCCAAGCCGAATGACGTTCAGCCGGAGCCGCAGCCCAGCGCGCCAACGCCCAAAACGGATGCGCCAAAGCCAGCGCTAAAACTCGAAGCTCCGGATACCCCGCAGCCGCAGCATGGGCTGATCTTGCCGAAGAATTCGGCCAGCCGATCGATCCAAGATACGATCCGTGAGGCGGCGAGGAGCCCGTCGGAGGGTGGCCGTTCCGGCGCAGTGATTGGTCCGATGCCGCGGTCGGGCGGGGCCCTCGGCGGAGGCGGATCACAAGGCTCTGGGGGCTCTTACGGCAATGGCTATGAGATTCTCACGCCCACCGAGGGCGTGGATTTCAGTGATTACATGGCGCGTGTAGTCGCGGCGGTGCGGCGGAATTGGTACGCGGTGATGCCGGAATCGGCGCAGCTTGGCGACCGCGGGCGCGTGGCTCTGCAATTCCGCATCATGAAGAATGGCGGTGTGCCGGACGGAGAGCCGGTGCGGCTACTGGGTTCCGGAAAAGAACCGCTCGACCGCGCGGCCGTGTCCGCCATTCGCTCGTCGAATCCGTTCGAACCGCTGCCACCGGCATTCAGCGGACCGTACATCGAGCTGCGGTTTTATTTCCTGTATAATTTGCCGATCGAAGCCGCTTACCAGTGAAACTCCCGCGCCAACAGGTTCTGGGCAGTCTTCTCCTCGCGCTTTTCTTGCTCATCTTTCTTTTTGTTCGCGCGCGTCATCTCCTCGTTCGATGAGCGAAAATAAAGTGCTCCTGCCGCTCGTGGCCATCGTTGGTCCGACGGCATCTGGAAAGTCGGCGCTCGGCGTGAAACTCGCGGAGCAACTCGGCGGGGAAGTTGTGGCCTGCGATTCGACGCAGCTCTATCGCGGCTTTGATATTGGCACCGCAAAACCCACTCCGTCCGAACGCCACGGCATTCCGCACCATCTGATCGATGTTCTTGGGCCCAAGGACGACGCAACCGCGGGAGGCTACCGCCAGTTGGCTTTGCGGATTCTGGAAGACTTGCGGCAGCGCAAACGCTTGCCGGTATTCACTGTCGGCACAGGATTGTATTTGCGCGCGCTGCTCGATGGTCTTGCGGACGTTCCGCAGCGCTCGGAAGAACTGCGCCAGCGGCTCCGTGCAAGCGTTCAAGAACATCCGCCCGGCCATTTGCATCGTGTCTTGAAGCGGCTCGACCCGGAGGCGGCCGCGAAAATCGCGCCTGGGGACGAGCAGAAGCTCATCCGCGCCGTCGAAGTTTGCATTCTGACACGCAAGCCGATTTCAGAAACGCATCGAACGGGCCGCCTCCCCCTGGAAGGATGGCGCGTTCTAAAAGCTGGATTGCTGCCGCCGCGCGAAAAACTCAACGAGCGCATCCACGCCAGAACAGACGCCATGCTCGAGCTGGGATGGATGCGCGAAGTGCAAGCGCTGCTCGAGAGCGGCCTGAGCGAGGATTCGAAGCCATTCGACTTTATCGGCTACCGCGAATTGCGCGCGGTGCTGCGAGGCGAAATTCCTTTGGAAGCAGCACGGGGAGCGATTCAGCAGGCCACGCGGCGCTACGCCAAACGCCAGCTCACCTGGTTTCGAAAGGAGCAGGGAGTACGTTGGTTTTCAGGATTTGGCGATGATGCCGGTGTGCAAGCCGGCGTTTTGGAATGGCTTCAGGCAGAAGGCCTACAGCTGAAGAAGCTTTTCGGATAAGCCCACTTAGCAAGTCCCCGCGACAAAACTAACTTCTTCCGCGGCGCTATTTTGGCGTAACCTCTGTTTTGGCTTTGTCCTGGATGGAAAGCAACTCCACCTCAAAAATGAGAGTCGCGCCGGGGCCGATGTCCGCGCCCGCTCCGCGATCGCCATAACCCAGCTCCGATGGAACAAAGAGTTGCCACTTCGATCCCACCGGCATGAGCTGGAGAGCTTCCGTCCAGCCCTTGATGACTCCATTTACCGGGAATGATGCCGGCTGGCCGCGCTTGTAAGAGCTGTCAAATTCCGCGCCGGAGATGAGCGTGCCTCGATAGTTGCAAACGACGGTGTCACTGGCCGCGGGTTTCGGTCCCGTACCCTCCGTCAGAATCTTGTACTGAAGACCGCTGGGCAGTGTGACGACGCCTTCTTTGGTTTTATTCGCGGCCAGAAACTCCGCGCTTTCTTTCTTGTTCATTTCCCCGGCCACTTTCATTTTTTCCTGCTGTTTGTTCCGTACTTCGGTCTGCAGTTGCGTGAGCACGGCTCGCGCTTCGTCTTCTGTCTGGAGCATCTTGACGCCGGCGAGAGCGTCTTTCAGGCCCCGCAGAACGATGGCCGGGTCCACCTCGACGCTCTGCTTGTGCAGGTTGGTCCCGAGATTCATTCCGAGCGCATAACTGACTTTATCTTTCTGCGTCTTAAGCGTCAGGACATTCTGGGTCCGTGGCTTGGCCGCTGGTCCCGTCTTCGCCGCAGGCGCCTTCTGAGCGCCAGCAGCGGGAGCCGGTGCTGCCTTCGCCGCCGGGGCTTGTTGAGTATTCGCCGCCGGTGTCTGCTGCGCTTGGGCGTTCCCCATCAGCATCATTCCGGCCGCCAAAAGATTTACCACGGTGATAGTCGGTTTTCGCATGGACCCATCTTCCCATGGGACTACCGGCTTCGCAAACCCTATTCATCCGTGCAAGTTCTTACTGGGTTGGAGACAGGTCGCGGGGCTGAGGAGAGAGGCGTATAATTGTAGTCAGGGGTGAGCCCCGCCAGAAATGCGCAAGTCCGCACGATGACTTCCGGCCGATCTCAGTGACGAAAGCGCAACATCAAGTCTCGACAGCGGAGCGCGCCTTGCTAGTAGGCGTTGGATGGAAGCGTGCGCCTCGCTTTCCCGGCATGCCGGCGGGCGAGCAGGGTCGCGAATCCCTCACGGAGCTAGTGGAGCTGGCGCGCAGCGCGGGCGCGGAGATCGCTGGAACCGTTTTCCAGATGCGTGATGCCGCGGACCCCGCAACGCTGGTGGGCCGCGGCAAGCTGGATGAGATTCGCGCCGAAGCCACGGCACACAAAGCGCCGTTGATTATCTTCGACAGCAACCTCTCTCCCATGCAGCAGCGCAACATCGAAGAAGCGACGGAACGCCGCGTAATCGACCGCACACAATTGATTCTCGATATTTTCGCGCGTCATGCGCGGAGCCGCGAAGGCCAGTTGCAGGTTGAATTGGCGCAATTGAATTACATGCTGCCCCGCCTGACCGGAAAGGGAACCGCGATGTCGCGCCTCGGCGGCAAGAGCGGCGGTGGTGGCGCGGGTGGAGCGGGAGGCGGAGCCGGACGCATCGGCGTGCGCGGTCCCGGTGAAAAGAAACTCGAAACGGACCGCCGCCGGATTCGCGACCGCGTCGGCAAGATCCAGACCAGCATTGATGAAATCCGCAAACAGCGGGCGCTGCGGCGTGAGGCGCGCAATGCCGTTCCTCTGGGGACCATCGCGCTGGTGGGCTACACGAACGCGGGCAAGTCCACGTTGTTCAATGCGCTGAGCCGCGCCGAGGTGCTGGTTTCCCCGAGGATGTTCGCGACGCTCGATCCCACGATTCGCGCGCTGCGCCTTCCCTCGAACCGCCGCGTGCTGGTTTCCGATACCGTCGGATTTATCCGCGATCTGCCAAAAGGATTGTTGACGGCGTTTCGAGCGACGCTCGAAGAAGTGCAGGAAGCCGCTTTGATACTGCACGTGAGCGACGTCTCCAATCCGCATCACCACGAACTCGACGAGGAAGTCGACAAGATTTTGCGGGAGCTTGGCGTCGACGGCCGCCCCAGGCTGCGCGTGCTGAATAAGATGGACCGGCTTACTCCTGAAGAGCGAAAGGCCATCACCAACGGCGCAGAGCGAAGCGCTGGCGTCGGCGGCGCGCCCGTGCTGGTGTCCGCTCTTACGGGCGAAGGGATCGAAGAATTGCTGCGGCGCATGGACGTCGAGATGCCCACCGACCCCGTTGTAACGCTTTCGATTCGGTTGCCGCTGGCGGAAGGTCGCACGCTTGCCATGATTCATGCGCTGGGACGCGTCCTCCACTCGGAAATCGACGATTCGCACATGCGGCTCGATGCGGAAGTACCCGCGTCCATCGCCAAGCGCCTGCGGCTCAAAGAGTATGCCGTGGAGGAAACATTTCCGCGCGCGCTCTCGTAATATAGAATAGAGACCGGCGGTTCTGCGGTCATCATCGGTACGGACCGCTTTGCGGCCGTCACAATCGAGGTTGCCATGGCTGCTTTCTTCTTGTGGATCATCCTGTTTATCCTGTGCTGGCCGCTCGCGCTGCTTGCTCTCGTGCTGTATCCGATCGTCTGGCTGCTGACGCTGCCTTTCCGCCTTGTGGGAATCGCCGTTCATGGAGTTCTCGGTCTTTTCAGCGCCATCTTCATGCTTCCAGTCAGGCTCCTTCGCGGGCCGCGGTCCGTCTGAGCGGCGTGGCTCGGTTTTGGATCTGCTAACTGCGGAGTAAAGTCGCGTAAAACCTCTGTTTTTACTCACTTGCGGCTGCCCTTGGAGCTCTTCTTCCTTCAGGCTCGAGACCCCGGCCTCTGTGGAAAACGCTGTGGAAACTGTGGCCCATTCCTGAAGAATCGTCCGTGCGTCCTGCTTGATATGCTGGAGAAGTAGAGAACTATATCCTTGTAACACATTGAAACTAAATAGGTTATGCAGACTTCTACGGCACTCAGACTCCTCATTTCGCATGGTCCGTCGTACAGGTGCACTTTCTACATTTGCACAGATTTGCAGCAGGCGCATTACGAATGAGTATCTCTTTTCTATGTTTGTACCTGTGGGAATGCGTTAATCCCAGAGTAACTACGCAAGACCAAATAGCCAATGGATTGGGGCTCCCCGGTGCGCGCCTCTGACGTGTTGACGCATCCTTACACCAAGTCTATAGTGAAACTGCGGTGGCTGAAGCCACGGGGCGGCACCCCCGCAGTCATGCGCCCATGAATCTTCCTAACTCACTGACGCTGTTGCGGATCTTCTTCGTTCCCGTCCTCATTGTGATCCTCCTCACCCGTAGCCCCAACGTCGAGTTGTGGGGCTTTTCCATGCACTTCGAGGTCTGGGGTGTGCTGATCCTGCTCTTGGCTGCAGCGACCGATTGGGCCGATGGATACCTGGCTCGGCGGCGCCTGCAAGTGACGACCCTTGGCATTCTTCTCGACCCCATTGCCGACAAGCTCTTGATCTCAGCGGCGTTCATTTCACTGGTGGACATGCACCTAGTGCCCCCGTGGATGGTGGTGATCATCATCGGCAGGGAATTCACGGTTCTGGGGCTTCGGAATATCGCCTCGGCCGAGGGATTCACGATCGAAGCGTCCACCCTTGGAAAGACGAAGATGGTTTTGCAGGTGTGCGCTGTGGCGGTACTCATCGTCGCAGCGCGGCACCCGTCGCTCAAGCCGCTGGCGCAAGTCCTGCTTTGGCTCGTTGTCATTAGCGCGCTCGTCTCCGCCGCCCAGTACTTCCGGCGCTTCTGGAGCCACGTCGACGACAGCATCAAGAAACGCCGCCGGCTCCGCATGCTCGAAGCCCGCAAGAAGTCCGAGGATGCCGTTCCTCTCTGAAGCGGACCGGCGCGCCGCTCTGCAACTAGCTCGGACAGCCGTTGTCGAAGCCATCGCCCACCGCAAACTTCCGGATGTGTTCCCTCGCGAAGGAATCTTCGCGGAGCGCCGCGCCGTCTTCGTGACCCTCCACGTGCGCAATCGCCTGCAAGGTTGTATCGGCGTCATCGAGGCGAACGAACCTCTGGGAGAGGCTATTATCCGCTGTGCTGCTAGCGCGGCGCTGGAAGATCCACGGTTCGCCCCCATGAGGACAGACCAGCTTTGTGAACTTACAATTGAAATTTCTTTGCTTTCACCCATGGAACCGATCGCCCCTGAATCAATCGAAATCGGGCATCACGGGCTAGTCGTCCGCCTGCACGCTCAGCGCGGGCTGCTTCTCCCCCAGGTTGCCATCGAGCATCGGTTGACGCGCGAGCAGTTCCTAGAGGAGACCTGCCGCAAGGCGGGGTTGCCTCGCGAAGCCTGGCGAGATCCCGAAGCTCGCCTCTTTGGATTTACCTGTGAGATCCTTTCCGAAAGTTCGCATCACGAGGGGGCCTGAAGGGTTCAGCTAAGGTGGGAAGGTCGAAATTGAACAGCGAGGTAAAAACAGAAGGCCCGCGCGGAGAAACCGCAGCGGGCCTGAGCCATTCAGCGGGTGCCGGGATTCTACTCAATTTCGACGTAGTCCCCCGCGTAGACTTCGATTGAACTGAATGTGATCACCATTGTCGATGAATTGCGGTCCACGTTAATGACGATTCCTTCGCCGAGCACTTCCCGCGGCAGTTCATTCCATTCGTAACGCTTGGGCGCGCTCCCGAAGCCGTACGTCATGTACTGGTATCCTCTGCTTTGTGGCACGGTCTCTGCCATTCCGCCTTGATACCGGAAGATTCGGAAGTAATCGCCGATCTTGACCCCCTGGTTGGCCCCGAGGTTTACGTAGACCGTGCTGAGCTTACCGAAGGCCTGTGCGTAGTCTTTTCCAGCCACCACCATGGCCACAGGCTTGCCGCTCACAGGTGCAAAGTGATCGAAGGCGGCAGGATCCTTGAATGGCGGTGCCGGACGTTCCTGATAAGGCCGGAGGATATCCCCGCGCTGCATGTATCCGCACGAGAAAATAACCTGAGCGACGGAAACCTTGGGTTGAACATTCACTACCCGGACCTGTCCCGCGTCCACATAGGGCGTGCCCATGGCTTTGAGGAGTTTTGTCTGCCATTTGAACCAGGGCACGTCTGTGGGATCCCAGTCCGGCCGCACAACCGAGAACCGGTCGCCAACCCGAATGCCCTTGTCCATGCCGCGATTGATGTACACATAGTCGCCGCGCGAAAAGGTGATCTTGTAGTTTGATTGCTCCCCGGAGACGATCTGGATTTCCTCCGGTACTCCTTGCTGCGAGACAAAACCTGAACAGTTCACCGTGCTGAAGTCAATTTGAGTCATTGCCGGAGCAGCCTGGGGAGCGTTTTGTGCCGAACTTGCCGCAACACCCAGGAAGACCGATAGAGACAAAACAGCTATTCTAGCGCGCATTCCGTAACTCCTTCGAAAACACGCCCTACGGGCCGTGCATGGTCTTTTCCTAGCGAAAGTATCAGGGCCTAATCCACCCGTCAACCAAATGCCAGAGGCTGCTTTACACTTTTGATACGGCGCAGGCGGCGAATACGGCATACTACTCCCTGTATTTTCAATAGATTGGCGGCAAAGGCGTGCTATGGGCCTCTTTGGTACAGGACTACGGCGGATTTGTGCGGTTGTGGCAGCCTCCACGGCAGTCGAAATGTCGAAGATGGTGCGCTCCGCTCTAAAGCAAACCAGGACCGTCGAGTTGCGCCTCGATTGGCTGAGCAGCGATGCTGAACGCGCGCAATTCCTCGACTGGCTCGGAAAGGGCCAACCTCGGAACGCCACATTTCTCGCGACCTGCCGCCGCCGCGAAGGCGGTGGCAAATTTGCCGGGCCCGTTGACCGCGAACTCTACTGGCTGATTCAGGCCCGCGAAGCCGGTTGCCAATGGTGCGATCTCGAACTGGAAACCCTGCGCAAGCTTCCCGGCCAGTCCGTTCGCGAATATCCCGTGCCGCCGCGTGTCTTGCTTTCCTTACACGACTTTGAGCGCACGCCGGATTTGCCCCGAAGAATGAACCCGTCAGCCCACGGCGGGGTCGATGCCGTGAAGATCGCGGCCGAAGCGCGGACAATACACGACAGCGTCCGAATGTTGCGGCTGGCGCGAAACTCCAAAAATCTCATCGCCGTTCCGATGGGAGAAGCCGGCCTGCCCGCGCGAATCCTCGCCTTGCGCGAGGGAAGTGCGCTGGCTTACGCGCCTGTCTCCAAGGCGACCGCCCCCGGCCAGGTTTCACTGCACGAGATGATGCATCTCTACCGGGCGCACACTCTCACGCGCCGCACGCAGGTCTACGGAGTGATTGGCGATCCCATCGGACACTCCCTCTCACCCTTACTTCACAATACCGGTTTTGTCGCGCGTCACATGGACGCCGTCTATCTCCCCTTCCTTGTCCATGATCTTCGCGATTTTCTGGCTGCCGTTCCCGAATTTGGAGTCCGCGGATTCAGCGTCACCCATCCTCACAAGCAAGGGATTCTCAAGTATCTGAAGGAGTGCGATCCTCTCGCTGCGGAAATTGGCGCCGTTAATACCGTGGTCGTTCGCCGCAACGGTTCTCTCTTTGGCTGTAACACCGATTACCTCGGCGTGCTCCGCGCGCTGGAGAAAAAACTTCGCATCAAAGGCAGCCGCGTCTTGATCCTCGGGGCGGGTGGCGCGGCGCGGGCAGCCGCTTTTGCGCTGGTGCGTTCCGGCGCAACCGTCGCCATCTGCGCGCGCCGAGAAAAAGCCGCGAGGGAACTCGCCCGCGCATTCGGTGGAGAAGTAGTGCCTCGCGCTGCTTTGCGCACGCAGTCCTTCGACGCTATCCTGAACGCCACCCCGGTCGGCATGCATCCCCACGATGGCGTTTCTCCGCTCGCGCCCGGCGAGTTGCATTGCCGCCTGGTTATGGACATGATTAACCGCCCTCAGAGGACACAACTCTTGAAGATCGCCTCCCGCAAAGGCATCGCCACCATCTCTGGCGTCGAAATGCTTCTCGCGCAGGGCTTCGCTCAATGGGAAATCTGGACGCGAAAGCGCGCCCCCGAAGCGCCCATGCGCCGAGCCGTGCTCCGCGCCTTGCGCGCGGAAGAATCGCGTCGCCAGGCGAAGCCGCGGAGGCGGCGATGATCCAGCCGGAATTCCGAGAATTCCAGCGCCTCGCGAAACAGGGCAACCTTATCCCCGTCTACGATGTTTTTTCGGCGGATTTGCTGACTCCCGTCAGCGCTTATCTGCGAATCGCCCAGGGTGCGCGCTACTCCTTCCTTCTCGAAAGCGTGGAGGGCGGCGAAAAAATCGCGCGCTACACGTTTGCGGGCGCGCACCCCGAGGAAGTTTTCCGCTACGCCAACGGCGCGTGCGTCCTGGAGAGCGGCGACCGGATGGTCTGGGAAGAGCGCGATCCCATCTCGTTCTTACGCGAGCGCGTCGAACGTTTTCGCCCCGTGCGGCTTCCCGGATTGCCGCCGCTTGTCGCCGGCGCCATCGGCTATTTCAGCTATGACATGGTGCGGCTGATCGAGCGCATTCCCAAGCGCCTCCGCGATGAAATCGGCCTCTACGACGCCATGCTGATGTTCTATCACGGCCTCGTCGCTTTCGATCACGTGCAGCACCGCTTGTGGATCGTTCGCAATGTTTTCACCGAAGGCCCCGGCACCCTTCGCGCGAAATACAACGCCGCCGTGCGCGAAATCAAAGAGACGCGCAGGCTGCTCGATGAGCCCGTGCCCGCGGAACGGTCGAAGAAGCCATCGAAAGCGAGGAAACTCCGGCCGCTGAAAGTGACTTCCAATTTCCGCCGGCCCGAATACCTGGCTGCCGTGCGGAAAGCGAAGCAGTACATTCGCGCCGGGGATATTTTTCAGGTCGTGCTGAGCCAGCGGTTCTCGGCAAAGACGCAGGCCGAGCCATTTGAAATCTATCGCGAGCTTCGCGCGTTGAATCCCTCACCCTATCTTTTCTACCTGCAACTGAACGACGTCTCCGTCGTCGGCAGTTCGCCGGAAATGCTCGTCAAAGTTCAGGGACGCGATGTTTTCTACCGTCCCATCGCCGGCACGCGTTGGCGCGGCAAGGACGAAGCCGAAGACCAGCGCCTCGAACGGGAAATGCTGGCCAGCGAAAAAGAACGCGCCGAGCACATCATGCTCGTCGATCTGGGACGCAACGATCTCGGCCGCGTCTGCGACTACGGCACGGTGAAGCCCGAAAAATTACTCACCGTCGAGCGCTACTCGCACGTCATGCACCTGGTTTCCAGCCTGCGCGGCCGCCTCCGCGAGGACGTGGATTGTTTCGACGCGCTGATGGCTTGTTTTCCGGCCGGCACGGTCTCCGGCGCGCCCAAAGTTCGCGCCATGGAAATCATCGAAGAGATGGAGCGCACCCGCCGTGGAATTTATGCCGGCGGCATTCTCTACCTCGATTTCGCGGGCAACCTTGATTCCTGCATCGCGCTTCGTACTATGGTGATCAAGAAGGGCATAGCCCACGTGCAGGCCGGCGGCGGCATTGTTGCGGATTCCACGCCGGAGGGCGAGTATCAGGAGAGCGTGAACAAATCGAAAGCGCTGCTCACGGCGCTGGAGAAAGCGCACCGCGGGAATCGATCCAGGAAACCGTCATGATTCTGCTTCTCGACAACTACGATTCCTTTACCTACAACCTCGCGCAGTATCTCGGCGAGCTGGGTTGCAACGTCGAGGTGCATCGCAACGACAAAATTACCGTGGAAGAGATTGTCCGGCGAAAACCGGAGCGCATCGTAATTTCTCCCGGTCCTTGCACGCCGCAGGAGGCGGGCATTTCCGTGGAGCTGGTCGAGCGCCTCGCCGGAAAATTTCCCATCCTCGGTGTGTGCCTCGGCCACCAGGCCATTGGCGCCGCGTTCGGTGGCAAAATCGTCCGCGCTCCGAAACTCTTCCACGGCAAAACGAGCCAGATCCACCACGATGGCAAGAATATTTTCAGCAAGCTGCCGGATCCCTTCACCGCCACCCGCTACCATTCCCTGATCGTCGAGAAAAAATCCCTGCCGCGCGAACTCATCATCACCGCCGAGACCGACGACGGCATCATCATGGCCTTCCGCCACCGCCGCCACAAAATCGAAGGCGTGCAGTTCCACCCCGAATCCGTCCTCACCGATTCCGGCAAGCAACTCTTAAAAAATTTTTTGTCTCTCTGATTTTGCTGCGAAGTTCTTCTCCGTGATCCTCTGTGGTCTCTGTGCCCTCTGTGTTGAATCTTTTCTTTTCACCAATTCAAATCCGCCAAAATCGCCCCATAGATCTCCATCCCCCTCCAAAATTGCCCCAGCCGCAAATTTTCGTCCGAGCTGTGCTGATGATTGTCGTAATTTACAATCGGCACGCCAATCCAAGGCAAACCAAGGTCTTCGAAAATATACATCGGCACGCTGCCGCCCAGTGTTGGCGCGATGACCGCGCTTCCGCCCGTCGTATCTTGCACGAGCTGAACGAGCGCTTTTGAAACAGGCAACTCCATGGAAGTTCGAGAAGCGCGATAATTCCAGACGTCCTTGACCACACGGACGACGTGGGGATTTGAAAGGCGCTCCTCTTTTGTCGGCGATGCCGAAGTTACATAAAAACCTTGTTTCCGAATGTGCGCCAGTACCTGCTCGAATTTCTTGTCGGGGTCCTCGCCTTTCACCAAACGCACATCGAGCGCGGCCTCGGCCTTCTCCGGCACGATGTTTTGCGCCTGCTCGCCAACATAAGCGCTGCGCAGGCCGCGAATATTCAGCGAAGGCAGTTGAAGCAGCTCAACAAGGCGTTTGCCGCCGCCCTCCGGTTTGGCGAACTGGAGCTCTCTTTCGAGATCGGCGTCATTATTCGGCATCTCTTCGAGCGCTCGTTTCTCGGTGTTTCCGAGTGGCACGATGTCGTCGTAGAAGCCCTCAATCAGTACGCGTCCGTCGTCCGATTTCATCGAAGCGAGAAGCCGCACCAACTCGAAACCTGGATTTGGCGCCCAGTTTCCGTAGTGACCGCTGTGCAAGGCGCGGATTGGCCCAAAAGTCGTGATTCCGAATCCGAGAATGCCTCGGTTTCCGAAGAAGACTAGCGGCCGCCCGCTTTGATGCACGGGCCCATCTCCGGTGATCAGCAAATCCCCGCCGAGCAGATTCTTATGAAGCTCCAGTGTGCGTTGCAGATTCGGCGACCCCGCCTCTTCTTCGCCTTCCAGGACCAGCTTCAGATTGACGGCCAGGGGAATATTCTTAGCTCGCAGAGCGTCGAGGGCGGCAAGCAGCGCCACGATCGGCGATTTGTCGTCGGAAGCAGAGCGCGCGTAGATCCGCCAGTCATCGTTATAGACCGCGCGATGCTTCGCACTGTTTTCCGGGAAGGGAATCCGCTTCCCACCCGCTTCAATGGACGTATCGCGAAGTACCGGCTCGAAGGGTTTGCCATCCGTCCACGCTGCCGGATCGACCGGCTGTCCGTCATAATGCGCATAAAAAATCACCGTGCGTTTGGCTTCCGGCGTGATCAGCTTGCCGAAAACTACCGGCCCGCGCCCGCTGATCGGCAGCAAGTGCGTCTCGATCCCGCGCGCTTCCAGCATCCCGACCAGATGCGCCGCATTCTTCTGGATATTCGCCGTGTCGCTGGCAATGTTCGGGATCGACAGAAATTCGCTCAGTTCGCGGATGATGCGGTCCTCGTTGTCCATCCGGTAATCGCGCACTTCCTGCGCCACCTGCGCAGGCGCCGGAGGTGTTGACTTCTGCGCGAGCGCCGGATACGGTAAAAAGGCAATCAATAGAGTGACCACTATGTTTCTCAAAGTTCCTCTCCTCTAACGCTTCCGGTGGCTTTGCTGCCGCAGAGCAAAACGCTGGCCCCGCGCGGCCTGCCAGCGATTCTATCCGACCCGTAAGGTCTCTGCTCGTTTGCCGGTTTCTTCCCGCGGTATGAAGGTTCCGCGGCGCCACATTGGAGCTGTAGATGAGTGAGTTTGCGCTAGAAGTCGAAAATCTCGTAAAAATATACGTCTCGCGCGGAAAAGCGCCGATCCGCGCCGTCGACGGCATGAGTTTCCGCGTGCCCCGCGGGATCGTCTTCGGTCTGCTTGGACCCAATGGCGCGGGGAAGTCGACATTGCTGCGCATGCTCTCCACGCTCACGCTCCCGACCGAAGGCACCGCGAAGATCCTTGGCTACGACGTCGTGAAAAAGCCTATCGAAGTCCGAAAGCGGATTTCGTCCGTGATTCAGGCGACGGCAGTCGAGTTGTTCCTGTCCGTCAAAGATAATTTGCTCACCTACGCGCGCTTCCAGGGACTCGACAAAACGACGGCGGCGCGCCGTGCCGATGCCTTGATCGAGGAATTTCAGCTCGGCCCGGAAGTCGACCGCAAGGTGCAGGATTTGAGCGGCGGTTTCCGCCGCCGCGTGCAAGTCGCGAAAGTTTTCATGGTCGATACGCCCGTGCTCTTCCTGGATGAATTCTCGACCGGGATGGATCCCATCCTGAAGCGTCAGGTAATGAATCTTCTGCGTGCCGAAGTCGAGAAGGGAAGAACCATCATCCTCACTACGCAAGTCCTCAGCGAAGCCGAAGATCTTTGCGACGACATCCTTATCATCAACAGGGGAAAACAGATCGCACGCGGCGACCTCAACACGCTTAAGCTGCTGTCCCATGGCGTGTACGAAATCACCATGGCTTTCGATCGCCTGCCGGAAAACATCCAGTCAGAGATTGCCGCGCTCGTGCCCATCCGCTCCACCATCGAAGCAAACGCGATTGATCTCACCCTCAAGATCGAAGAGAACCGCGTCATGGACGTCGTCAGCGCGCTCTCCCGCAACCGCCATGTCCTGCGCGTCGAAGTCCGCGGCGCAAGCCTGGAAGATATCTTCGTCGAATTGACCACGCGGGAAGGGAAGGAGCTGGCATGAACGCCATCTCCGCCGTTGTCTATCGCGAAGCGAAAATTCGCGCCACCAACTTTACCTTCATCTTCTGGGATCTTTTCTTCCCGCTCCTCTACATGCTTGTCTTTGGTGTCGGCATCAATACCGCCCTCGGCGCTCCTGCCGGGCTCGGCAATGTGAATTACAACGAATTCTTCCTGGGGGGAATTCTGGCCATGGCCAGTTTTGCTATCGCCTCCAATACTTCCTGGTCGTTTTTCCTTGACCGCGACAACGGCATCTTCTACGAGATGCTCACCTATCCCATGAGCCGCAGCGAATACCTGCTCGGGAAAGTTATTTTCAATGTCCTCATCTCCATCGGTCAGGCCGCTCTCACTCTTGTAGTCGGCCGTTTCGTTCTAGGCATCCGCGTCCAGTGGACGAAGCTGCCCCTGCTCCTGACGGCCATGGCCATCGGCACGGCAGGATGGTTTTTCTTTTATGCCATATTCGCCTTGCGCATCCGGCGCAATGACCTCTTCAACAGCATCACCAGTGTCTTTTATTTCGTCTTTATGTTTGCCAGTTCGATGTTTTATCCGCTCGAGCCGCTCCCCGCCTGGTTTCGCATCACTGCGCTCCTGAATCCCATCACCTGGGAGATCGATTGGCTGCGCTACACCTCTATCGGAGTCGGCAATTTCCATTCGATTTTGCTCGAAGGAGTGGCATTCCTGGTTTTCTCGCTGGCTTGTTTTGCCTATGCCGTGCGCTGCCTGCAGCAACAGGAGTAGTTATCCCGGTTGGGCTCGAACTGCTGTAGATATCCACCGGGCCGGGAGGGCAGCGCGGCCCACTTAGGTCT